>SMVA01088370.1_pt1 | contig 29892 bp, 27 predicted proteins | sample 2456451 | NCBI WGS metagenome assembly SMVA01 (sample SAMN11095933, study PRJNA526329) | marine sediment metagenome | biome: Marine sediment; feature: Surficial sediment; material: Deep marine sediment; isolation source: Hadal surficial sediment | place: Pacific Ocean | collected 2014-05 | depth... | reverse complement strand
GGACTCGAACCTCCGACCAATTGCTTACGAAGCAACTGCTCTACCACCTGAGCTATTCCGGCGCTTTGATGGTTTTCGAATAGCCTAGAAGCTGACGACAACCTCACCACCTTCGGCATGAGTTGCAGTGACTGTGACGCCGCTGGATCTTGTACATTCAGGGCTAGTCGCGGGTGAGTCACAGGCAATCACATAGGTAATCACGTCCGACGTGGTTCCTGGCGCCCAGCCGAGGACATCTGTTAAACCACCGGTGGCCCCTGGATCCGCGGGATTGTACGTGCCTTCAACATACTCCCCATTACGTAGACGTCGATCAGTCTCCATTAATTTAATGCTCTGGATATTGTTGGTCATAATGCCCACGCGCGCTGTAACAAGATAATCCTGATATATGGGAAAGGATATCGCGGCGATGATGCCAATGATGCCGACAACAACCATCAACTCAACCAGAGAGAACCCTTGACTAGTCGCTTTAACTCGCATTTTCATAACCCCCCTTCTATGGAATACCTACATCATAACTTAGCTTACGGGCATAAAAAAACCGGGAGAGAAACCCTCCCGGTTTTTTGTTTTCCGCACATTTGGAAAATCGATTTACATCATTTCTTCAGCGGTAATTGTCTGAGTCACATTCGAAAGCTCTTTATAAGCAGGTCGATTGATAGTAACCGATGATGAAGTTGCTACTACACCAACAACACCTTCAACGTCAGCAGCAGCTGCTTGATATGCATCACCGCCACCAGGCGCAAGTACACCACTAGGATTGAATATAGTCATCCAGCCAGCAGCAGTAGAAGGTACCGTAGACGTCAAACCCAATGCAATCTGTGTGTTGCCCTTGATATAAGTTGATTTGGCCACTCGTCCGGCTTCATCATAGTGAGACTGAACCTTGGTCATATTGGCAGTCTGGATATAGTCCTGATAAGCAGGCAACGCAACTGCTGCGAGAATACCGATGATAGCAACAACAATCATCAATTCGATCAAGGTAAAACCTTGCTGTAATTTCTTGTTCATTTGATCTAACTCCATAATTTGAAATTGAAGACTGTTAACACTTAAAGTTATTTGCCTCAGTCTGATCCTTAATTACTGCAAGAGCTATGCCATGGTAAAAAAACCTCATTTCGCCCACTGGTCGAGGCAAAGTGACTGGTATTGTCTATTGTACTGCGCTATTGATACACATATTTAGTCACTATGTGACAGAAAAGGTCACCTTCATCGTCTCTTCCCTGCTTTTCCCGACAGTCGGGCCCATAATCTAGCAGTTTCACCTATCGACACCTGCCCGGGCGAAATGTAAACTTTCATATTGAAAATAGACCTGTCTGCTTGGCAGGTTCAGTGGGCTAAACATCCATCGGGATTCCAGACTATGGCCGCAAACCCAATCCAGCTTAGTGGACTCGCCAGACGATTGGTTGAAGACAAATTGTTGGAAGATACTGTTGCAAAAGAAGCCGCGGATGAGGCGATGAAAACCAGAGTACCTTTTGTCACACATCTCGTGCAAAACAATCTGGTTAGTGCAAAAGATATTGCGTACGCTGCGTCGGAAGAATTTGGCACACCACTCATGGATATTTCATGCCTCGACCCAGAGGTTATTCCTAAAAATCTGGTCGACGACAAACTTATTCGTGCAAACCATGCCATGCCAATCTTTCATCGTGGCAACCGTTTGTTTGTCGCGGTCTCTGACCCTACTAACCGTAAGGGTCTTGATGACATTAAATTTCAGACCGGTATTACAACAGAAGAAGTGCTGGTTGAAGAAAATAAACTGAGTGCATTCATTGAGGCATACCTCGATTCACAGGAAGGTGGTGGACTCGGCGATCTTGACGATGATGATGTCGACCTGGATCTTGAAGCCGTAGATGAAATTGGCGGGGGTGAAGAAGCCGACGAGGGTTCTTCTGCTGATGATACTCCGGTTGTACGATTTATTAACAAGATGTTGTTGGATGCCATAAAAGCCGGTTCGTCGGATTTGCATTTCGAACCATTCGAGAAAGCCTATCGTGTGCGATATCGTACTGACGGTGTACTTCACGAGGTTGCACGTCCTCCTGTCAACCTGGCGCCACGAATTTCAGCTCGATTAAAAGTCATGTCCCGGATGGATATTTCCGAACGTCGGGTTCCCCAGGATGGCAGGATAAAGCTCAAAATATCCAAATCGAAATCAATCGATTTTCGAGTCAATACACTACCGGTACTATTCGGCGAAAAAATCGTTCTGCGGATTCTTGACCCAAGTTCTGCAAAGATGGGAATTGATGCACTGGGTTATGAAGAAGAACAAAAAGCGTTGTACATGGAAGCGCTCTACAAACCACAAGGCATGTTTTTGGTAACAGGTCCTACAGGTTCAGGGAAAACAGTATCGCTATACACGGGTATCAACATCCTCAACACGCCTGACTTAAATATATCGACAGCAGAAGACCCTGTTGAGATTAACCTTGAAGGAATCAACCAGTGTCCAATTAATGCAAAGGTGGGTCTCGATTTTTCAGAGGCGCTCAGATCATTCCTGCGTCAGGATCCAGACATCATCATGGTCGGAGAGATTCGTGACCTCGAAACCGCCAACATTGCAATCAAGGCGGCACAGACCGGTCACATGGTAATGTCCACCTTGCATACCAATAGTGCACCAGAGACCCTGACTCGACTACGCAATATGGGCGTCGCAGCGTTTAACCTGGCCACCTCCGTCAACTTGATTATTGCTCAGAGACTAGCGAGGAGGCTTTGTGATTGTAAGATAAAACTCGATCTTCCCAAGAATGCGCTTATCGAAAAAGGTTATTCCGAGGAAGAAGTGAATGAGGGTCTTGAAATATATGGTCCGAACGGATGTGAAAAATGTTCAGGTGGCTATAAAGGTCGAGTGGGTATTTACGAAGTGATGAAAATTACCAAGGAAATTCAAAGAACAATTATGGAAGATGGTAATGCCCTACAGATCGCAGATATTAGTGCAGCTGCAGGCTTTAATACCGTCTTCCAGTCGGCTTTAAGGAAAGTAAAGGACGGCTTTACAAGTCTCGATGAAGTCGATCGAACCACGAGCGGGCACTAGGCAGGAGTAATTTATGGCAACAGCGAATATAGTATTTGCGTGGGAAGGTACAGACAAGTCTGGTCGGAAAACCAAAGGCGAAATTACCAGTCGCAACGCCAACGTTGCCAAAGCAGAGCTCCGCAAGCAGGGTGTTAACCCAACCAAGGTCAAGAAGAAAGGTGGTTTCAACCTTGCCAGCATTGGCGCAAAAATTACCCCTATGGATATCGCTCTCTTCACCCGGCAGCTTGCGACCATGATGAAAGCGGGTGTTCCGCTAGTCCAGTCATTTGAGATTGTAGCCGACGGTATGGATAACCAGATGATGAAAGACCTGATCCTGAGAATCCGGGATGAGGTGTCATCCGGTAATTCATTTGCACATGCAATCAGGGCTCAGCCTAGAGAGTATTTCGATGATCTGTTTTGTAGCTTGATCGAGGCCGGTGAACAATCTGGTGCACTTGAAACCATGCTGGATGAACTTGCAACCTACAAGGAGAAGTCTGAAGCACTGAAAGCAAAAATTAAGAGCGCAATGAATTACCCTCTCGCGGTGCTTGCCGTGGCCGGTGTCGTATCAGGGATTCTGCTCATCAAAGTTGTACCACAATTTGAAGAGATATTTGCCGGTTTTGGGGCTGAACTACCAGAATTTACCCAGATGGTCGTCAACATGTCGCATTTTATGTCGGAATGGTGGTTTATGGCGGTTGGCGGTATGGCGGCATCTTACTTCGCCTACAAGGAGCTTCACAAGCGGTCAAAGGCGGTGCGAGACCGGCAGCAGAAACTGGCGCTGAAGTTGCCAATTATTGGAGACATCCTGGACAAGTCATGTATCGCCAGGTATGCCCGAACCTTGTCGACTACATTTGCTGCCGGAGTTCCGCTTGTGGATGCATTAGAGTCCGTGGCTGGTGCTGCAGGGAATGTAGTGTATGAGGAGGCAATCCACCAAATTAAAGAGGACGTATCAAGTGGTATACAGCTCAACTATGCCATGAAGCAGTCTGGCGTGTTTCCTAATATGGTGATTCAGATGGTGGCAATTGGGGAAGAAGCTGGTGCGCTTGATGGCATGCTGGACAAGGCAGCCACCTACTATGAAGAAATGGTCGACAATTCCGTTGATGGGCTTACAAGCCTGATGGAACCCATCATCATGTCCTTCCTGGGTGTTATTATTGGTGGCCTGATTATCGCCATGTACCTGCCAATCTTCAGCATGGGTGACGCAATCAGCGGTGGCGCTAGCCATTAATTAAAAGCCTGAACCCGTCTAGTTATGTTTACCTACCTTGCATTCCTGCAAGCAGAGTTTCCATTCATCATATACTTTGCAGCATTGATGTTCGGCATGATCATCGGCAGCTTTCTCAACGTCGTCGTCTATCGTCTGCCCATCATGCTCGAGCGCGAGTGGAAAGATCAGGCGAATGATATCCTGGGTAATGAATCCGCAGCAGAGCAGCAAACTTTCAACCTGATTTTACCAGGCTCCAAATGTCCTCATTGCCACCACAAAATTCGCCCCTGGGAGAATATTCCGCTCGTTAGTTATCTTTTTCTAAGAGGGAAATGCTCAAACTGCCATGAGGGTATCTCCTTTAGATACCCTGTTGTTGAAGTCTGCACGGGCTTGTTGACTATTATGGTTATTTTCACCTTTGGTATCACCCCGGCTAGCTTATTCCTGTGCTTGTTGACCTGGTCCCTTATCGCCCTCGCACTCATAGACTACGATACGCAATTGTTGCCTGACGACATTACCCTCCCGCTACTCTGGCTTGGATTAATTGTAAATTATTTCTCCCTGATCACCGATTTTCGTGACGCATTCATTGGTGCGTGCACGGGATATCTGGTTTTCTGGATAGTTTTCCAGGTCTTTAAATTGATCACTGGCAAAGAGGGCATGGGCTATGGCGACTTCAAATTACTGGCTATGCTCGGAGCGTGGCTGGGCTGGCAGTATCTGCCTCTAATTATCATTCTGTCTTCATTCGCAGGGGCTCTTGTTGGAGGTTCGCTGATTGCCCTTGGGCGCGATAAGGCCCATCCAATTCCTTTCGGTCCATACCTCGCCATTTCAGGATGGATCACGGTGATCTGGGGAGAACAGATACTACAATCCTACCTGCAATTTACAGCCATTGGTACAAGTTGAGAATGTTAAACTATGTTGTCGGGCTAACGGGTGGAATAGGAAGCGGCAAGACCACCGTATCCGATCTCTTTGCTGAACTAGGTATTGTCATAGCAGATTCAGATGTTGTTTCACGAGATATTGTCAGACCCGGACAACCTGCTTATAGCGCTATCAAAGAACGCTTTGGGCAATCTATTATACTTGAGGATGAAAGCCTGAACCGGGTTAAACTGCGTGAAATTGTCTTCTCTGACACAGGCGAACGACGTTGGCTCGAATCACTCACCCATGGGCCAATTGTTCAGGAGTTAAGGGAAATAGTCAGTGCAGCAGATTCGCCCTACTCTATCCTGGTCCTGTCGGCAGGGGCGGGCCGATCACCTCTCATCAACAGGATGCTGGTTGTCGATGTACCGGAAGAAGTACAGATTAGCCGGGTCGTTGAGAGAGATAATAATAGCGTGGAACAGGTAAAGGCGATCATGAAATCTCAACCAACAAGGCAAGAAAGGTTCACCTGGGCTGATGACATCATCGAGAACAATGGCACTCCTCGTGAATTGAGTGAAATAATTCAATCACTTCACGAGATTTATCTTGTTAAGTCTAAAACATCATCATGAACGATGTCATCGTAAAATGCCCAACCTGTGATAAGGCGGTAGCCTGGATACCGAGTAGCAGGTATCGGCCATTCTGCTGTGAAAGATGCCGATTGATTGACCTGGGAGAATGGGCGGATGGCAAAAGGAGCATTCCTTCTGATCCAGAGCATGATGATGTAACGGCGTCAGATCTTGATAGGGACTGACCAGCAAAGCTGGTCATCCTGATCACAGAGAAGGATCTCCTGATGCAGGCTCAATCTAAACTGGAGGAGATCCTTCATTTGCCTCGTGTGCGGGCCCGGTCAGGATGACGCGCCACTCACCCACTCGAACGAAGGCACCACCTAAGTCCGATACTCGGCATTAATTCGTACATACTCATGGCTGAGATCACTGGTCCACACTGTTTCTGAAAAATCACCGGCATTCAGATCAACCGTAATCGTAATTTCTTCTCCATTCATTGCCTCCGCGCCCATGGATTCCTCATAGCCCGGCGCTCTACAACCACCATCCATAAGCTGCACATCACCGATAAATAAATCCAGTTTAGTGACGTCTATATACGCATCAGCTTTTCCGATTGCCATGACGATTCGACCCCAGTTAGCATCACTGGCAAAAATGGCTGTTTTGATTAATGGTGAGTTGGCAATGGCGTAAGCGATGTTGAGACAATCTTTCTGTGTGGAGCCATTGGCCACCCGGACTTCAACAAATTTAGTGGCACCTTCAGCATCCCTGATAATTCCCTGCGCCAGTTCGACCATCAGGTCTTCAAGCAGCGTGTAGAATTCACCAGCCGCCTTTGGGTCCCCATCGATTACAACACCAGAAGCCCCCGTCGCGGTCAACATGCAAGAGTCATTGGTAGAAGTATCACTATCAACAGTAATTCTGTTAAATGATTTGTTGGCAGATTTTTCCAACATATCCTGTAAGGTGCCCTGGGAGATCTCTACGTCCGTAGCAATATAACTCAACATAGTTGCCATATCTGGCTGAATCATGCCTGACCCCTTGGCAATACCCGTGATGGTCACCTGAGTCCCCGATATATTTGCCTGTCGTGTTGCAATCTTCGGGCGGGTATCCGTTGTCATAATTCCTCTGGCAGCTTCGAGCCACTTGTTTTCTGATAACTCCGGCATCATCTGTTCCAATGCATTGGTTATCAGGGATACCGGCAACCGTTCGCCAATGACACCTGTTGAGAAAGGGATGACTTCTTCTGGCCGTGAGCCTGAAAATTGTGAAAGCGACTTACAACAAACAATCGAATCAGCCACACCGGCATCACCGGTAGCAGCATTAGCATTACCACTGTTGATAAGGAAATATCGGGGAGACGTCTGGCTCAAGTGCCTTCGACCCACTTCCACTGGTGCCGCCGCGAACAGGCTCTTGGTATAAACTGCCGCGGTCACACTGCCTTCTGCAAACTCGAACATGACAAGATCATGAACGCCTGCTGATTTCAGCCCACAGGAAACTGATGCCAGCCTCACCCCAGGGACACTATTAAATTCAAGATTCGCATCACCGACTGCCACTAGGACAATTTCCCGTGACAGACTTTGTATTTTTTGCCAGAACCGCAGGGGCAAGGTTCATTTCTTCCCACTTTACGCTCACGTCGGACGAACGGAGTTTGATGTTCCTCAGCTTGCCCGCCAACGCCATCCAATCCGGAACCATTTTCCTTCTGGAAGTTCAGTTTATTTTTAGCCTCTGCCTCCCTGCGCCGACGATCCATTTCTGCGACATCTTCTGATGGCTGAAACTGAACTCTCGACAGGAAACGGATAACTTCAAATTTCATATTGTTTAACAACTCTTCGAACAGCTCAAACGCTTCACGCTTATATTCCTGTTTTGGTTGTTTCTGTGCATAAGCACGCAGATGAATCCCTTGTCTAAGATAATCCATTGCTGCCAGGTGTTCTTTCCACAAGGTATCGACGATATCCAGCATGATTCGTTTTTCGAAGATTCGAATGTCAGGACCAAGCGCCTTCTCTTTTTCAGCATATGCCCCGCGAATATCGCTCCTGATTCTTTCCCTTAACGATTCTTCGTGCAGGGTATCATCGTCATCAAGCCACTTTTCCACTGATAAACTGGCATTGAACTCCGTATGTAAGGCCTGTTCCAGGCCCGGAATATCCCATTGTTCTTCAAGACTTTGCGGAGGGATAAAACCATCGATTACCTGATTGATTACGTCTTCCCACAAGGCCTCAATAGTCTCGGATATGTCTTGCGATTCCATCAGCTCCTTTCGCTGACCATAGATCATCTGCCTCTGGTCATTGGCAACATCATCATATTCCAGGAGTTGTTTCCGAATATCGAAGTTTCGCCCTTCGACCTTTCTTTGCGCCTTCTCGATCGCGTTGGTAACCATCTTGTGTTCAATGGCCTCGCCCTTTTCCATTCCGAGGTTCTGCATCAGGTTCCTGACCCGATCGGAGGCGAATATCCTCATCAGATTATCTTCAAGAGAAAGGTAAAATCGGGAATAACCTGGGTCACCTTGTCGCCCGGCACGTCCCCTTAGCTGATTGTCTATCCTGCGACTTTCGTGGCGTTCAGTACCAATGACATGCAATCCACCGGCCTCTAAAACAAGCTCGTGATTTTTCTGCCATGCTTCCTTAATCTTGGCAATTTTCGACTCATCGGGGTTATTTGACTCGGCAATGACGGCTTCCCAACTGCCTCCCAGAATAATATCAGTCCCACGGCCGGCCATATTCGTTGCTATCGTCAAGTTTCCGGGCGCTCCGGCCTGGGCGATGATCTCTGCTTCTTTCTCATGAAATTTTGCATTTAACACATTGTGCTTGATCTTCCTTTTCTTCAGGAGGTTCGATAATAATTCCGACGATTCAATTGATGCCGTTCCCACCAGCACCGGTGCGTTCTTTGCGAGGCATTCACTAATTTCCAGCACAATCGCCTCATACTTTTCTTCCTGGGTGAGATAGATAAGATCGTTCCTGTCCATGCGTATCATTGGTAAGTTGGTAGGAATAACGACCACGTCGAGGCCATATATTTGACGGAACTCGAACGCCTCCGTATCGGCAGTACCTGTCATCCCTGCCAATTTGTTGTAAATTCGAAAATAGTTCTGAAAGGTCGTCGATGCCAGTGTCTGACTTTCATTAGTAATGGAGACATTTTCTTTAGCCTCGATTGCCTGATGTATGCCACCTGACCAGCGCCTGCCTGGCATCGTTCGCCCTGTGTGTTCATCAACAATGACAATTTCTTTACCCTGAATAATGTAATCAACATCTCTGTGGAACAAACAATGTGCTTTTAACGCGGAGTGCACATGGTGCAGCAACGTTAGATTCGATGCGCCATAAAGGTTGTCACCTTCGCGAATGAGACCCTTGGCATAGAGCAGTTTCTCTACCTTCTGATGGCCATCTTCAGTGAGCTCAACATCACGCTGTTTCTCATCTACGAAATAGTCACCGGGCGGTTCAATTTCATTTACAACATCTTCGGGCGTTTTTATCTGAGGGGTCAATTGCGGCACAATACCGTTGATTGCTTTATACACATCAGCTGTATTTTCCACTCCACCGGAGATTATCAGCGGCGTACGTGCTTCATCTATTAAGATGGAATCCACTTCATCAACAATTGAGTAATTTAACTCACGCTGGACCTTCTCTTCCAGACTGAAGGCCATATTGTCACGCAGGTAGTCAAAACCAAATTCATTATTCGTGCCGTAAGTGATATCAGCCTGATACGCGGATTTTTTTTCGTCCATCGCCTGACCGGCATAAACAACTCCTCTGCTCATGCCAACCGCCTCGTACAGTGGACCCATCCACTGGCAACCCCACTTGGCAAGATAGTCATTAACGGTCACCAGGTGCACGCCTCTACCTGACAACGCATTGAGATAGAGCGCGAGTGTCGCGACGAGTGTCTTTCCTTCACCTGTGCGCATCTCAGCAATCCGACCTTCATGCAAGGTGATCCCACCAATAAGCTGGACATCAAATATCCGCATATGAAGGACGCGTTTCCCGGCCTCCCGGACAATTGCAAACGCCTCTGGTAGAATTTTCTCCAGAGACTCACCTTCATCAATCCGACCTTTGAACTCCAGCTTCTTGTTTTTGATCGCCGTATCGTCGAGCTTCTCAAATTCTTCTTCAAAGGCATTAACATGTGTAACGATCTTCCCCATTCGCTTGAGCTCACGATCGTTCTTGCTTCCAAATACCTTGCTAAGGGTCTGCATAACCATGATGGATAATCTCTATTTTCGATACTTTTTCGTACGGATTGCTTGTTGTACAACTATGAGTAGTTTTGAATTGGCTGTGAATTCCAGCCAACTAACCCTGACGGGCGAAATGATTAACTGGGGAGATCAGCGACTGGCGCGATGGATATAGGATGACGGGTCGACAGCCCGACCGTTCTTAAATACTTCAAAATGCACGTGTGGACCAGTCGATCGACCGCTTGTACCCATTAGGCCAATGACTTGACCTTTTTTTACGATGTCACCCACCTTGACGATAAGTTCTTTGTGATGACCATAGCGGGACGAGAAGCCACCACCGTGATTAATTTCAATCATTTTTCCATAACCACTGCGTGGAGCGGCATAAACCACAACGCCGGCTGCAACGGTGATGACCTTATCACCTTCATTTCCAGCAAAGTCGACCCCGCCGTGCCAGGCACGCTTACCGGTTATCGGATCATTGCGATGGCCAAATCGCGAAGACAACCAACCCTTCTTGATAGGTCTCCCTGCAAGGAAAACCTCGCTTTGCAGTTTACGATCGACAAGTAGTGTTTCAAGCACTGATAACTGTTGTTCACGGTTGTCTATATCTGCCGCTAGTTGATTCAGTACTGTAATATACTGCGGTGGCGTGTAGGCGGCCATATCAAAAGGCGACTCAGGACCACCAAGCCCCGGGGGTTTTGAAAAATCAAACTCACCCTGATCCAGCTTGGCTATCGTCGTCAGACGCTCGCCCAGTGCATCCAGCCTTACAATTCTCGCTTGGAGCTTGGCCAGTCTGACAGCTGAGGCTTCAAGATTATCAAGTGCATCCCGCCTGGCAAGAGCCACATCCTGCCTTTGATTCTCAAGTACTTCCTGCCACTTGCTGACCATGTCGCTGGTCAGCCCTGCTTCACTCAAGCCCTGGCGGTATGACATGAACCCGACCGCAGATGGAATTCCGATTAAGCCAGCCACAGTTATACCAATTAGCAGCCCGTTCGCTGTAAATGAACGATGCTTTCCTGATCGGTTGTCAACAATGATGAACTTCATTCAGCTATTATCAATCTTCAAATTTCTGTTATCTTTGGTCAAGTAAACTGTTCAACACTTCCTAAAAGAACTTTCAGACAAGAGAATATCAGCCACGTGGCAAGAATCCATAAATCTCTCAAACGACCCGCGCAGATTTTAGCTAATCCAAGAGGCTTATTGTACAAGGTCTATTCCCAGTCACGTGATTTACTTAAGCTTCAGTCAATTGTTCGAAAATTTGTCCCCTCTACTGTCTATGTTGCTTCCCTTAGCAACGAAACTCTTCATCTGGTCACCAGTTCCAGTGCCGCAGCGACTCAAATTCGATATCGACAACGCAATATCATCTCCGCAGTTCGAAGACAGGAAAGCAAGTTTGACATCAACAAGATCAAGGTCTCGGTACGACCCGATGAACCCGAATCTATCCCCCTTCTAAGACCACCATCTCCACCTTCTGACGAAAATGCACGCCAACTGGCTGCGACCGCTCAATATATCGAAGATGACGCTCTACGCAAAGCGCTAATTAATCTCTCAAAAAGAGGGCAATAGACGCAACAGCCCGCAAGGACCCTGTGCGGGCACCCTAATCAGCAAAGACGGGCCTGGCATACGAAAATGGTGCGTCTTCCGGGTCTTGAAATGTGACGATTTCCCACGAATCTTCACGTTTGAGAAGCGCCTTTCTCAAGGCATGGTTTTCGGTGTGGCCTGATTTATAGCCTACAAATTCCCCAATTACGCTGTGACCCAGTAAATACAAGTCGCCAATGGCGTCCAGAATCTTATGCCTGACAAACTCATCTTCGTGGCGGAGCCCGTCATCGTTGAGTATACGATAATCATCTACTACCACTGCATTATCAAGACTGCCACCCAGGGCGAGATTCATTTCTCGAAGATGCTCAAATTCCCGCATCAGTCCAAATGTACGTGCCCGGCTCACCTCCTTGACATATGACGTCGTGGAAAAGTCTACGCTGGCATGTTGTTCTCTAATGACAGCATTGTCGTAGACGATGGTGTGACTGACCCGGAAACCGTCATAAGGACGGAGCAGGACATGCTGGCCATAGTCCCTGGGGCTTTCCTCACTACCTACAGAGACTTCTTTAGTAATCCTGATAAATTTCTTTAGTGCCTGTTGATCTTCGATGCCCGCGGACTGAATCAGGAAAACAAATGTGGCAGCACTGCCATCCATAATGGGCATTTCCGGACCGCTCACCTCGACATAGGCATTATCAATACCCAGTCCGTAGAGCGCCGACATAAGGTGTTCGACGGTTGATATCCGGTGACCTTCTTTGATCAGGGTGGTTGCGAGAGTTGTATCGCCGACGAATTTTGTTGCTGCAGGAATTTCAATAGGTGGTTCGACATCGACCCTGACAAATACAATTCCAGTGTCAATTGGCGCTGGTCTCAGGGTCAAATAGACCTTTTCCCCTGTATGAAGCCCAACTCCTGTTGCCCGAATTACATTTTTCAGCGTTCTTTGACTAATCATTCTTATTCTTGTCCCTGATTCGGCGCGCATAGTATCAGAAACCCGACTTTTCCACCATCAAGCCCGGATCCAGGACGCTTAATTCTTCATACTGAGACTGTATTTTTCTAGATTAGTTGCAGCATGGCGGAAAAGTCGCCGGATTACGCGCAATTAGTCAGCTTGCCGCCTCAAAAATGCTGGAATATCCAGATATTCGAGGTCTTTCCCCACGGGAAGTTCACCTCCCGTCGGCTTGTCCAGGGCCACATTTCTCATGACCGTCGGTCGATCCAGATCTGCATAGTCAATGGCCCCATCGCCCGCGATCTTCCTCTTTACCTCTTCACTGACCTTTTGGGGCCGTTCCAACTGTTCACCAAGCCCAGTGGCAACTACTGTGACCCTCAATTCATCACCCATTTCAGGGTCAATGACCGTACCGATCACAACGGTGGCATTGTCGGAAGAAAACTCCTCTACGGTTGCGCCAATTTCAGTGAATTCTCCAAGGGTAACATCAATACCTGCTGCTATATTGACCAGAATACCTCTGGCCCCCGTAAAATCAACGTCTTCAAGGAGCGGGCTCTTTATCGCCGCTTCAGCAGCTTCCCGAGCACGATTTTCCCCAACCGCCGTTCCACTTCCCATCATCGCCATACCCATCTCTGACATCACCGTCCGAACGTCGGCAAAGTCGACATTGATCTTCCCGGGTCTGATAATCAGGTCCGCTATTCCCTGGACGGCGCCAAGCAGTACATCATCTACAGCGGCAAATGCCTCAAGTAAGGGAGTATCCTCACCCATGATGGAGAGCAATCTCTCATTAGGGATGGTTATCAGGGAGTCCACATACTGGGAGAGTTCTTCAATACCCGCCACAGCCACCTTCATTCGTTTTTTGCCTTCAAAGGGAAACGGCTTTGTCACGACGGCCACCGTGAGAATGCCCATGTCTCTCGCTATCTCCGCGACAATCGGTGCAGCACCTGTTCCGGTTCCACCACCCATTCCCGCAGTGATGAAGACCATGTCTGCTCCTAACAGGGCTTCTACAATGCGATCTTTATCCTCAAGAGCAGCATCTTTTCCCAATAACGGATTGGCTCCAGCACCCAGGCCTTTAGTAATGTCAGCGCCCAACTGTAGCAATGTTTTAGCTGACAGGTTCTGAAGCGCCTGGGCGTCGGTGTTGGCACAGATGAAATCCACACCCTCAATTTCCCTGCTCACCATATGCTGGACGGCATTACCCCCTCCACCGCCTACACCAATGACCTTGATGACTGCACTTTGTGGCGCGTTATCTACTAGTTCAAACATTTTTCACTCTCCTGAGCACAAGGCCAATTGTTATTATTATTCGTCTGGAAACAGCTTCATTGACTACCATTAATTTGATGTTGGTTTTCATTTTTAATAACTCCCCATAAACCAGCTTTTCATCCGGCTAACGACGTTCTCCATCCCTGCATTTGAAGGTAGGACAAGATCATCATTTTGTTGATTCGCCCCGTACTGCAACAGGCCAACCGCAGTGGAATAGATTGGATTCTTGACAATATCGGCAAGTCCGCTGACACCCTGGGGTCTGCCAATACTGACTGGCATGTGGAATATTTCTTCCGCAAGCTCTACGACACCCTCCATTTTGGAAGTACCCCCGGTCAGGACAATGCCTGCGGCAACAAGATCCTCGAATCCGCTTCGCCTTAGTTCAGCCTGGATCAAACAGAACAGCTCATCGTATCGGGGTTCTACGACTTCAGCGAGAGCCTGCCGTGACAAATCCCTATCTGATCTATCGCCAACACTTGGCACCTTTATCGTCTCGTTTTCACCTGCCATGCTTGCCAGCGCGCAGGCGTATTTTATTTTGATCTCTTCTGCATTTTTAGTAGGCGTCCTTAAGGCCATAGCAATATCGTTAGTCACCTGATCTCCGGCTATCGGGATGACTGCCGTGTGACGAATAGCACCTTCTGTGAATATTGCAATGTCTGAAGTACCCCCACCAATATCAACCAGGCAAACACCAAGGTCCTTCTCATCTTCCGTTAGAACCGAATAACCAGATGCAACCTGCTCGAGAATAATGTCCTCAACTTCAAGACCGCATCGCCTGATACACTTCTCAATATTCTGGGCAGCATTTACTGCGCAAGTCACCAGATGGACCTTGGCTTCCAGCCTGACACCTGACATACCCAGGGGTTCCCTGACTCCTTCCTGGGTATCGATGACATATTCTTGAGGCAGAATGTGCAGAATTTTCTGGTCTGCAGGGATAGCAACTGCCTGCGCTGCATCAATAACCCGCTCTATGTCAGGCTGAAAGACCTCCCGATCCCTTATCGCCACGATGCCATGGGAATTCAGGCTACGGATGTGATTCCCTGCGATACCAGCGAACACAGAATGAATCTGGCAGCCAGCCATGAGCTCTGCTTCTTCTACAGCTCTTTGGATAGATTGTACTGTCGACTCTATGTTGACAACGACACCTTTCTTTAAGCCCCTGGATGGGTGACTACCTATGCCGATGATCTCCAGGTCCCGCTCAGGAGTGACTTCACCCACGATAGCAACAACCTTGGAGGTTCCAATGTCGAGACCAACGATCATCCGATTACCAATTATATTGGTCATAAGTTCACCTCTCCCTGCAATTTGTTAGTTTTAGACACTTCAAAGCCTTCCCCTTCTTCAACAAAATCTATTGCCACGCCGTTCATGTAACGCGCATCAAACTTCTTTATCTGCGGCACGTTAACCATCGAGTCTATTTCTCTGCTCACTCTCAAGAACCTCTGTAACCTTTGTTCAATATCGACATTGCCAAGTGCGACTCGAACGCCATTCTTACTCCCAAACTCTAAAGACCCACGTTCATTCAATACCAGCACATCAACAAAGTGTCCCGACTTCACCAGAGCCCTGCTTAGTTTTTGGTAGTGCCCCATAACGACTTTTTCTTTTCCGGCAGGGCCATACAGCTGAGGAAGTTCTCCACCTACGTAGTAGTCGGACTCGAAAACAATTCCTTCATTGTTTATAAATGCATCGTCATTCCAATAGGCAATTGCCACCTCTGGAACTACCCAAACAGCGATTTCGTCTGGCCAATGTAATGTGACGTTTGCGGTATGAATCCAACCAACTGCCTCAATATCTTTCTTGATGTCATCAATATTTGATAGTGACTGGCGACTGGCGAGCAATCTTTCTACCTGGGACTTCTCCGATGAACTCAACTCCCCATTGACAGATATGAAGTTGACTTGTCTTTCGCTTTCGCTCAGCCCCATTACCAGGGAGCCTGACATCGCGATTGAGGTAAACACAACAATCAGAATTTTGTGTTGACCAAGCAGCTGATAGAGTCGTCTCATCATTCGACCCTCCGATTCGCCCAGTTTGATGTCAGGGTCTGCGCCAGCTTCGCTGTCTCACCCGCCCCCTGGGTCAGTACAAGATCACCAGGGCATATGATTTCGCTCAGATGTGCCGGAATATCTTCAATCTTGTCGATGTAATCGACAGCTACCCGATCTTCCATCACTAACTTCTGATAAATGTCCTTGCCGGTTGCGCCTGCGATCTTCTTTTCTCCTGCGGAATATACTTCTGTCAAAATCAGGTGATCGACCCTGGACAACACATCAACAAACTGATCAAACATTTCCAGTGTCCGTGTGTAACGATGCGGCTGATAGACCATGATCAGGCGATTGCCTGGCCAGCCACTTCGTACTGCGTCAATGGTGGCTCTTACTTCAGTGGGGTGATGGCCATAATCATCGACAAGCAGAAAATCCCCATCTGCAATTGAAAACTTCCCATGAACTTCAAATCGTCGACCCACACCCTGAAAACTTGCCAGCCCTTTCTTGATATCAGCATCAGAAATGCCTTCATCACTCGCAATTGCAATGGCCGCCAGGGCATTCAGTGCATTGTGTCGCCCAGGCAGTTGAATACTGATTTTAATATCCCTTGGACTACCAGCCCTTCTCACCTTGAAACCTGAAGTCACCTCTAATTGCTCAAGGTCATAAGCCTGCACATCGGCCATATCATCAAAACCATAAGTCAGAAGCGCACGTTGAACCTGGGGCAGTATTGATTTGACTACCGGGTCATCAATACAGGCGACAAGCAACCCATAAAAAGGCAAATTGTGAATGAACTCAATGAAGGCATTCTGTAGTTTTTCAAAGCTACCTTCATAGTAGGAGAGGTGATCTCTGTCGATATTTGTCAAGACCGTCACCATGGGTTGTAGATGCAGGAAAGATGCATCACTTTCATCGGCTTCTGCAATGATGTAACGGCTGGTGCCAAGTTGGCCATTACTCTCGGCACTATTAAGCAAGCCACCAATGATAAATGTGGGGTCAAGCTTCGCCTGTGCAAAAATTGAAGCTATCAAGCTTGTTGTTGTCGTTTTTCCATGCGTTCCTGCGACGGCGATGCCATGACGGTATCGCATGAGTTCGCCTAGCATCTCAGCTCGCCGCACCACAGGTATCCTGTTATCGTGGGCGGCATCAACTTCCGGATTTCCATCGGCGATGGCCGAAGAAACAACCACGACATCAACCTCCCTAACCTGGGTTTCACTATGCCCGATAAATATTTTCGCCCCATAAGCTTTCAATCGCTCGGTGACGACAGACGCGGCGAGGTCAGAACCGGATATTTCGTATCCCTGGTTCATTAGAACTTCGGCAATTCCGCACATTCCTGCACCACCGATACCAACAAAATGGATGCGTTTGATTCTTCGCATCTCTGGCACATCAGGAAAAGTCTGGGAGGCTTGACTAGTCATTTCTTCGCGGCCTCTTTGCTTCCACGGGGGTACCGGTAGTTTGATGGCGGCACTCATATTCAACACGCAACAAAATAGCTATCAGGATGCAGCTGACCACCAGAGAATTACCACCGAAACTCATCAGAGGTAATGTCAACCCTTTGGTGGGTAGCAGCCCAAGATTCACACCAAGATTGATAGATGCCTGAACTCCTAACAATAGCGCTATGCCATAGGCGATAAATGCGTGAAACTCCTCACCCTGATTAAGCGCTTTACTACCAATCCACAATCCTCGAATCACTAGGCCGGCAAATAGAACAATAATCAATGAGGCACCGATGACACCCAACTCTTCTGCAATGATTGAGAACAGAAAATCTGTATGGGCTTCAGGCAGAAAGAACAACTTCTGGATGCTATTACCCAGACCCAACCCAAACCACTCCCCACGACCAAACGCAATCAGTGCCTGTGTAAGCTGGTAACCACCCTCGAACTGATGCTGCCAGGGATCAGTAAACGTCGTCAGCCTCGCCAGCCTGTATGGCTGAAGCGTCGCTATCAGTGCTACCGCTCCCACACTGGCGGTCACAACAGGCATGAAATACTTAAGGGGAATTCCGGAAAGAAACATCACACCCATCACAGCGACCATAATGACTACTGACGCACCAAAGTCCGGCTGTCCCAGTAAAAGCAATACCAGAAGTGTGATGAGCACAAGGGGTTTGATAAATCCGGTGATACTCGTGTTAACTTCGGTTTTATGTCGAACCAGATATCCCGCGACATAAAATACTGAAAATAGTTTCACGAACTCAGACCCTTGTAACGTGAAGAATCCAAGCGGAATCCAGCGGGTAGCACCATTAACTTCCCTGCCGACACCAGGCACTAACACGGCGATAAGTAATCCAAAGCTGACGATAAGGAGTGGAATATCCAGTTTTTGCCATACTCGAACGGGTGTCAGAATAGCCATAATTCCTGCGACCAGACCGATGAGCACATAGGCAGAATGTTTGATAAGCAGGTAAAATGGACTACCATATGTGCGGGCAGAAACCTCCGTCGAAGCGGACCCCACCATGATGATACCGACCAGCAGCAGCAACAATGCAATACCGGCAATAACCGGGTCGACCGGGCAACGATCGCTGGACTGCTCGATTTTCGCTCTTTGTGCCATTGTCATGATGTCTTCTCCAGGACCAGGCGTTTAAATTCCCGGCCTCGATCCTGGTAGTTTTCGAACATATCAAAGCTGGCGCATGCAGGAGAAAAAAGTACTGTGTCCCCGGTAGACGAAGAAGCAGCAGCGACTGCAATCACTTCTGCAAGGTCAGAACAAATTTCCACCGGAGCAAACTGACTCAATGATTTTGCGATTAATTCCTTGTCGTGTCCGAACACCAGAAGTTTCTTCACATTCTGTGAAACTGCACGCGACATCATTGAGAAGTCACCGCCTTTGCCTTCGCCGCCCAGAATAAGAATGATGTTCTTTCCATCCGCAAAACTTTCGACAGCAGCAATGCTTGCACCCACATTCGTTGCTTTGGAGTCATTTACATAGGCAACACCGTCAATTTTTCCTACCCATTCACATCTATGAGGTAAACCTTCAAATTTCAGAAGTGAATTTATCATTTCAGAAATATCAAGATCGGCAGCATGCCCAATTGCCAATGTCGCAAGAGCATTCTGGACATTGTGTTTACCTTTTTGTTTTAGCTCACTGGCATGCATCAGTTCAGTCTGCCCTTGATAAAGAACAGGACCGGAGCCTGTTTGCCTCAAACCGTAATCTGTATCAGAATACGGCACGTCAGATCCAAACGTTATTTTATGCGCGTTTCGTGAGTCAAACTGAAAGGTAATATCCCTGTTCAGGACGGCTATTTCACAATGTTTATATATTTTTATTTTGACCTTGTAGTAGTCTTCAACACTCGCGTACCTGTCCATATGATCAGGAGAGAGATTTAGTACTACCGCCACTTTTACAGGAAGTTCACTCGCCAGTTCCAGTTGAAAGCTCGACACTTCAAGAACGTAAAGTTCTGCACAATCATCCAGCACATCCAGGCATGGAGTACCAATATTTCCTGCTATCCGCACTCCATTAATCTGATCCTTTGCACAGGCACCGACCATCGAAGTTACTGTACTTTTTCCATTTGATCCCGTAATGGCAATAACCGGCGCTTCAGCCAGGTCTCCGAACATCGCCACATCACCGGTTACCGGGACTCCCTGTCGCAAGGCAGCTCTAATTTCCGGCAGAGAAAGAGGAACGCCGGGGCTGATAATAATTTCATTCGCTTGAAGCAACAATTCCTGTTCCATTGGTCTCACTTCAATTCCCGGCTTAAAGGCTTGCAGATCAGACAGGCGAGCCGGCATGGGATCATCGTCCACAACGCAGTAGTCAACTCCTGTTGCACTCAGATACCTGGCAACCGAGTATCCTGTCTGCCCCAGGCCTACTATCACTTTGAAATTATCCTTAACCACATTCCCTTATCTCGTCTTGCTGATGAATTCTTCAACAATATTAAAATCGCTGAATGAAACTCTCTTACCTTTGATTTCTTGATATTCTTCGTGCCCTTTTCCGGCGATTAACACCGTGTCGTCACTCTTTGCCTGGGCAAGGACTTTCAAGATTGCCTCGCGACGATCTGTCATTATCTGTGTATCCGTTCCTTCAAGTACACCTCTGGCGATTTCTTTGGTTATCTCGATGGACGATTCACTCCGTGGGTTGTCATCCGTAATCATGATGTGGTCGGCAATCCTGGATGCGATTTCTCCCATCTGTTGACGTTTCCCTTTATCTCTGTCTCCACCACAGCCAAACACGCACCACAATTCACCATCGCAATGTTCACGAGTCGCCAGCAAGGCCTTTTCAAGTGCATCGGGTGTATGTGCATAATCAATCAAGACACTGGCACATCCTTCACCACGCACAACTTCCATACGCCCACGAACAACACCGATTCTTGATAGCATTTTGACAATCTCCAGGAAGGGATAACCCTGGGAGCCAAGAAGTGCAGCAGTGGACAACAAGTTGGCGATATTGAACCGTCCCATCAAAGGACTCCTGACCGTGCCTTCTCCCCACGGAGAAACAAGTTTGAATTTCATGCCATGGCTATCAAGGCGGACGTCACTACTCGATACATCCGCGTCACTGCTTAGCGTACTCGTGCTCAAAACTTCGACCTTGCCACTGATCAGGTCACATAGTTCAACGCCAAAGTCATCGTCAATATTTATGATTGCGGTTTTTAATCCTTCCCATTGAAACAGGATTTGCTTTGTCTTCTTGTAGTCATCAAACGATTTGTGATAGTCGAGGTGATCGCGGGTAATGTTGGTAAATACAGCTACGTCAATCTGAGTCCCATTTAGGCGACATTGTTCTAGGCCATGAGATGACGCTTCAATTGAAACAGCCTGGCAAGAATCGTCCAGGAGATCGGCAAGGTATTTTTGCAAACTGATCGCGTCAGGTGTTGTTAAGCTGGACCCGCTCAAGTGACCAATCGTACCGTAGCCCATGGTTCCGACAATTCCACACTTGCGCCCCAGGTTAGAGAGGCTTTCAGAAATAAAGTGGGAACAAGAAGTCTTGCCATTGGTTCCGGTAATCGCTATTACCAACATTTGACTGGAAGGGTCTCCATAATATCGGCTGGCAATACAACCTGTGACAGATTTCAGGTCACTGATTTCTACGATGGGTATGCCGACTGAAATTTCCGGGGCCGGTGGTTCGCAAAGGACCAACGCGGCGCTTCTGTCGGCCACTTCCTGAATATAATTACGCCCATCCGTGTTAAGTCCGGGAACGGCAATAAACAGATCGCCCGGGCTCACTTTTCGACTATCGTCAGTGAGACCCTGGACTACCAAATTCGGAAACCCTTCGTTATCAAAGTCTTGTAGAAGCTCATTGATCATAATGCTCAACTAGGCCGCTCCATGCTGGTTTTTAGGCGCGACATTGAGCAATCGAAGCGCACCTGCCATGACTCGTGAAAATACGGGTGCAGCAATCGAACCGCCGCCGTAAGCTTTTGTCTTGGGATCATTAATCATGATGATGCCGACTAACTTGGGATTATCCACCGGAGTCATGCCAGCAAAGAAAGCGAGGTGACGAGTATCCTGGTAGGCACCTTCACTGATCTTACGCACTGTTCCGGTTTTTCCGGCAACCTCATAAGAATCAATCGCGGCTTTCGAACCCGTTCCCTCAGTGATCGCACGAGCTAGCATTAACTTCAGTTGTTCAGCCACGCGGCTGGAGTAGACCCGGGTTTCAATAACTTCTCCTGAATTCAGTAAACTGATTTCACGCTTTATACCCCCCGATGCCAACGTTAGGTAAGCCGCGGCAAGTTGCAGTGGAGTAACATTCAAACCATAGCCATAGGCAAACGTAACTCGTTCGATATCTTTCCAGCGACGATGGCTCGGCAGATAGCCACTACTTTCACCAGGCAGCCCGGAGCCTGTACTTTGCCCAAAGCCAACCCGCTGGAACATCTTCCGGACTTCATATGCATTTAAAGTTAGTGCTAGCTTACTGATGCCAACCTGACTGGATTTAGCGATAATACTACCGAGGTCCAGTAGCCCCCTGTTACTAGGATCCCTGATAGTCTTATGGCCAACTTTTACAAATCCCGGGCTTGTATCAATAACCGACTCTGGTGTGTATGCCCCTGACTCAAGTGCGACAGCGACCGTGAAAGGCTTCATTGTAGAGCCAGGCTCGAATACATCCGTCACTGCTCGATTCCTCACTGTATTGAGATCAAGCTTAGCCCGGTTGTTGGGGTTGAAGGACGGCTGGTTAACCATCGCGAGTACTCGCCCGGTTTCAACATCCAGAACGACGACCGAACCAGACTCAGCCTTGTATTGGGCTACTGCAGATTTAAGTTCCCGATACGCCAGGTACTGCAACCTCAAATCTACAGAAAGATCAAGATTCTTACCGGGTATAGCTTCGCTCACCGGCACAAGATCCCGAATTATTTCGCCATAAAGATTTTTGAGAACCTTTTTCTTACCAGGAGTACCAGCCAGCCAGCGATCAAAAGAGAGCTCCAGCCCTTCCTGCCCCTTATCATCAATGTTAGTAAAACCAACTAGATGCGCGCCAACCTCACCAGAAGGATAATAGCGGTGATATTCTCGTTCACCATAAACACCTGGTATCTCCATATCGAGGATCTTTCGCGCATCCACTGGGCGCAAATGCCTTCGGAGATAGACAAAATTGCGGCTCTTTGCTGACTGGATTTTTGTATGGAACCGACCAGGCTCAACCCCGAGCATGATAGCAAGTGGCTCCAGTTCATCCAGTGTGCCAGGCAATTCCTGTGGGTTCGCCCAAAGCGAAATAACCGGAGAACTGACCGCCAGCGGTTTACCCTGCCTATCCCTAATCATGCCTCTGTGGGCATTTATCCTTTCCATCCGGATGGTTCGTGCATCACCCTGATCCTGTAAAAAATCGCCATCTATTACATTCAGGTATACAAGCCTTGCACACATAACGCTTGTGAGCAGTGCGAATACAAAACCTACCAGCCCAACTCGCATCATCATCGTTTCAGCCCCGTAGAAAGTTGAGCCATTTCTCTAACTACATATAGATTCTTGCGTACCGGGGGGGACATGTTTAATTCTTCTCTAGCCAGCTGATCGACTCTTGTATAATCAGCCCAGGCACTCTGTTCCAAGAGGAGTTTTTCATATTCACTGTCAAGATCATCCTGCACCTGCTGTAACACCTGAAGATTTCTATACATCTGTCTCGTCATATGTGACGAATAAAAAACGCCAATTGATGACGCAAGCAGAAACAACACACCCATCAAAACAGACAATTGATCAACCCGCGTCAGCCACACAAACATCTCTCTGATTAGAAATGTGTTCATCATCTACAGCTTCTCCGCGACACGCATAATTGAACTCCGGGCACGTCGATTTTTATCCACTTCGACTTTCGAAGGTTTAATTGCCTTGCCGACCCTCTTCAGATAACGTTTTATTTCTGACTCCCTGATGGGGAAACGATCAGGGTAGGTATCATCCCGTTCCATCCTCCGGATGAATCGTTTTACAATTCGATCCTCCAGGGAATGAAAACTGATCACTACAAGCCTTCCGCCCGAAACCAGAAGTTGCACGACATCATCAAGGCATTCTTCCAACGAGTTCAATTCGCTATTGATGTATATTCGAATCGCTTGAAATGTTCTCGTAGCGGGATGTTTATGTTTCTCCTTTACTGGTACCGCTGAATCAATAATTTCAACCAGTTTGCGTGTTGTTTGTATTTTCTCTTCCTGCCGAATCGAAACTATATTTCTGGCGATTCTCCGGGCAAATTTTTCTTCACCATAGCGCCTTAAAACATCTGTTATCTCACCTTCCTCGGCATTCGATAACCATTGTTCAGCTGTAACCCCACCAGTCTGGTCCATACGCATATCAAGAGGGCCATCTTTCGAAAAGCTAAAGCCACGTTCTGCCTCATCCAATTGCGGAGAAGAAACCCCCAGGTCAAGGAGGATACCGTTCAAAGGTCTCATCTCGTGTTCATCCGCGTAGAGTGCAAGGCTGGCAAAGGTCCCGTGTACAACAGCAACCCGGTCGTCATCCCTGAACCTTTCCTTCGCATCTTCAATAGCCGACACATCTTTATCGATTACCATCAAACGGCCCTTGTCACTGATCCGGTTTGCAATCTCCTGGGCGTGACCACCCCTGCCATAGGTGCAATCCACGTAGTTTCCGTTGGGGTCGAATAGAAGCGCATCAACTGCCTCGTTAAGTAATACAGTTTCATGGCTTGTCATATCATTCCTACAGCGACAGGGTTTTAAGTTCATCTGGAATTTCTAATCCAGATTTTTCGTCAAGCCATGTATCCCGGCGATCTGACCAGATGTCTTCGCTCCAGAGTTCCAACTTGTTTCCTTGCCCAAGAAGTACCGTCTTCTTATCAAGGCCCGCATAATCCCTGAGGGGTGGGGTTAACAAGATTCGACCACTACCATCCATTGGAATATCTGTGGCATGACCAATCAGTAAACGTTGAATTCGTCTTGCTGCGACGTTAAAACTGGGAAGCGCTTCTATTTTTCTCTGAATGTCTTCCCATTCAGGCTGAGGGTAAATCAGCAGACATCTTTCTTCTGTATCTATGGTTACGACCATTTTCCCACTACAATGATCAGTTAATAATTCACGATAGCGTGTCGGGATCGCTAAACGACCTTTGGCGTCTAAATTGACGTTGTTAACACCCCTGAACATGGCTAATAACCCACCCCTATCAACGAATGGATTAGCGGGCGCAGATTGGGTCTCAAGCAATAATTGCTTTTCCCCACAAAACAACACTTTTACCCACTATTCCTTACGATGCACAATAAAAACCAGCGAATGCCTTGTCAAGCCACTAAAAAGGGAATTTGTCTTTAAAACACAATAACTTAGCTGAGGTTTTAGAACCTGGACATGAGCCAGGAGAGGAAGGAACGTTAATACAGCAAGATAAGGCTGATAGTTAATGTAAAGTATTAACTATCAGCGTTTATATACCGTTTTTGACTTAAAAAATTATTTAATATGCCAATTACGAATAGTATTTTTGTCATTAAGGCAAAATCGTCGGGTTGGGCTCGAAAGTGAGAGCCGACCGATAAGCCGGGTTCTGTCGAGGGTAATCATTCATCTGTGATACGTGTCACCACGTACCTCTAGCGACCTACCCGAACCCAATTGCGGGCCACAATATGCGAGTTCCTATTTGGTCTTGCTCCAGGTGGGGTTTGCACTGCCGCTTAAGTGTTACCACAAGCGCGGTGCGCTCTTACCGCACCATTTCACCCTTACCATGTCACTGTTGTAACCGGCGGTATATTTTCTGTTGCACTTTCCGTAGGTTTACACCCCCCAGGCGTTACCTGGCACCTTTGCCCTTTGGAGCCCGGACTTTCCTCCACCATCTTTACCTGAGAAAAAAACTCACAAGGAAAAATGGCAGCGATTACCTGGTCGACTCTCAACTACGCAGCCTAACCGGAGGAACCACTGGTCGCAAGCCCAGGCTTGATCCGCTAGTCTTGCCTCAGAGAGAGGGCAAGCTTGTAGAGTTTCTTTCTTGGCTGACCAGTTAATTTGGCAGCAACCTCCGCTGCTTTACTCATAGGAAGCTCCAGTAACAGCTCAGTCAACACCCTTGTCGCGTCCAGGTCAGAAGGACTGTTCAGCTGACCTTGCAGCAGAATCACGAATTCTCCTTTGACTATAATTTCACCACTCTTAACCTTTGCCCTGATCTGACCAACAGAGCCTCGCACGATTTGTTCAAATGTTTTAGTAAGCTCCCTGGCGATGACGATGATTCGATCTTCTCCAAATATTTTCTCGAATGTTCCAATACTTTTTGTCAGCCGATGGGGAGATTCATAAAATATCTGTGTACCTGACTCGTTAACCAGGCTCTTTAGGAAATCTTCCCGTGCTTTCTCTTTTGCTGGTAGAAACCCATGGAAGGTAAACCTGTCTGAAGGTAGACCTGCAACGCTCAAAGCAGCAATCAGGGCGCTCGGTCCCGGAACGGGAACGACATCGATGCCTTCTTCCCCGGCAAGTTTGACCAACCGATATCCCGGATCCGATATCAACGGTGTTCCAGCATCCGATACAAGAGCAATTGACAGTCCGGCTTTCAACTCCTTGATTAGCGTTTCACTCATCGAGGATTCGTTATGATCATGGTAAGTTCTAATCCGGGTTTTTATTCCCAGATGAGACAGCAATATTCTGGTGTGTCTGGTATCTTCGGCCGCAATAACATCGACTTCCTCCAGAATGCGTTTTGCCCTGAGGGTGATGTCTTCCAGATTACCAATTGGCGTCGCAACGACATAAAGAGCGCTCAACGATAATTTCCTCTGAAACAAAAGTTCAATGCGTACACTGTCAGGCCACGATCTCTCACGGTAAACCTCCTAAAGCACGATGCTCGCCACAAGACGAAGATCAGCCAATGTGAAATAATGATGAATTCAACTACAAACACCGACAAACAATCAATGCCTCAAATTTTGATCTTATTCTTGTTGTTATTCGTAGCCGGTTGCGCAACCACACCGGGGCGCTCCACCAATCAGGAAGCAACGGCGACCTCCATGAGGCTGGGGCGATCAACAGATGTCCAGTCTTTGCTAATTCGAGCCGAGCGAAGCGATAAAGAGACCGCTTCAATTCTCAGGATCAGCGCTGCCGCTATTTCGGTGGATCAAAATCAATTTGGTGAGGCAAAGAACATCCTTTCGCTTGTAGCAGTACCATTCGCCACCAACGCCTCAACTCGTGAATTCCTGACCACTAGTGCCCGTATTGCCCTTCATGAAGATGACCCTTCCGCTGCCCTCAATGCACTAAACAATAAAGCGCTACAGGCGATTCCGTTGACCCAGGAGATTCAGATTCAGATTGGCAAGCTACGCTCAGAAGCTTACCGCCAGGGTCGAAGCTATGTTGCCAGTGCCCGGGAGCGAATTTACTTCGATTCCCTGCTGACAGCAGATGAAAAAACCAGGAATCACGAGTACATCTTTTCAGTGTTACTCGAACTACCGGCAAACAGCCTGGCGAATCATGCATCGCGAGCAATCACCAGCGATCTGCGTGGCTGGCTCTCCCTGGCAGCAATGACCAAGCAATACCAGAATGACCCGCTGAGACAGCTTCGTGAACTGAATAACTGGAAAACGCTCTGGACTCACCACCCTGCCGCGTCGCAGCTACCCGCCAGCCTGCAGATGCTATCAAGGGTGGTGCATGAACAACCGTCTAACATCGCATTGTTATTACCTCTGCAAGGGGACCTTGCTCCGTTTGGCCGGGCCATCCGCGATGGCATTCTGGCTGCCCACTATGAACAACATAACGCCACGACCATCAGGGTTTACGATTCTTCCAGTGTTGAAATCAGATCCATAGTCATGACAGCCGTATCAGAAGGTGCAGAGCTAATAATTGGCCCACTTGATAGGGAAAATGTCGATGGATTGGTTACCATGGAGTTGCCAGTACCCGTCATTGCGCTGAACCGCGCCAACGGAGACCTTGGTAATCCCAACTTGTATCAGTTCGGTCTTGCTCCAGAAGACGAAATGAATCAGGTGGCCGAGCAGGTGGTGAAAGAAGGCTTCCTCAAAGCACTCCTAATCGCCCCGGAAGGAGAATGGGGTGAACGAAACCTGAATGTATTTCGAACCCGATGGGAATCATTGGGGGGCACGACGGTAAACCAGGCAATCTTCTCGAGTCAGCGAGACTATTCAGATCTCGTGAAATCCTTACTCAATGTCGACAATAGCCAACAACGCTCTCTCGAACTTCGGCGAATCATCGGGCAGCGATTCGAATTTACGCCTCGACGACGGCAGGATGTCGATTTTATATTCCTGCTCGCCAATCCTACCCAGGCACGTGGCATCAATCCCACTCTGGCTTTTTTCTATGCTGATGACATTCCTGTCTACGCAACATCCCATATCCATGAAAATAGTGAGTCCCGGATTGACGCCATTGACCTTAACGGTATCAGGTTCTGTGACATCCCCTGGAAACTGACTTCTACCGACAAATTGCAGAAAGAGATCTTCTCTCTCTGGGAATCCTCTCAATCAAATTTTGCTTCATTTTTTGCCCTCGGTGTCGATGCATACAGACTTTACCCACGTTTACAGCAGCTGAAAGAAATCCCAGGCGAACGTCTATTTGGCGCAACCGGAGTGCTTAAACTTGAGAACAATACAATCGTTCGTAACCTGATGTGGGCACAATTCAAAAATGGCAACGTTATCACGATTCCCATGGTTATCGAAAGCAGCTAAGCGTTCACCGAAGAAATTGACAAGCGCCAGAGCCAGGGGCCAAACCGCGGAACTTAAAGCGCTTGCACATCTCAAAGCACATGGATGTCGGCTGATTATCAGCAACTACGTTACAAAAGCTGGAGAAATAGATCTTATTGTTGATGATTCCGGTGTACTGGTTTTTGTGGAAGTGAGATTTCGTCGTGAGACGGCGCGTGGCACTGGAGCTGAGACCGTCACGGCTGGAAAGATACGAAAAATTATCAGAACTGCAAGGCACTTTCTCGTCACTCACAAACACTATCAGGGTATGCCGTGTCGATTCGACGTCATATCAATGAGCGCGGCATCACAAAACAGCGCTACAAACTACTCAATCGACTGGATAAAACGAGCTTTTACACTTGATGCTTGAATCTCAGCGCTCAATCAGCAAGATGGAGACTATTCTTAAAAAACTAAACCTTGAACAATTTAACTTTCAAAGACTCTAATTCGAAACAATCGAATTCCATACTCATATTTCCAGATAACTGGCTTGCTTCAATATGAAAAATATTCCCTTACTCATCATTTTCTGCCTGATCACTGCTGGCTGTTCTTCACTGGGACCAAAATCAGATGACGTTGGCAAACGAACTTTTGGCACCAAACTCGACGACCGCCGAACCCAATCCCTGGCTAAACGTAATATCAAGGCGGCTCACCCTGGATTTAAAAAAGCCCATTTCAATATCACCAGCTTCAACGGCACTGTATTGGTTACAGGACAGGTCGCATCTGCCGACATGATTGAAGTAGCCTCAAATGTTATTGAAGACATGCGAAACATCAAACAGATTCACAACGAACTTGAAGTTTCAGGTCCCATCTCATGGCCCGCGCGAAGAAACGACGACTGGCTAAAGACGAAACTCAAATCTGCCATGGTCACCAATTCAAAAACTGATACCAACAGAATTAAGGTCGTCGTTGAAAACGGAGTTGTCTATCTGATGGGTTTGCTCACTCGCGAGGAGGGTGAAGCCGCAGTGGCGCAAGCCAGGAAAACCTATGGCGTGCAGAAGATTGTTAAGGTGTTCGAATACATTAACTAGGGAACCTCTGATTAAGAGGATATTTCTGTCAGGGCAAGGAAGATTCGCACGCAGGGAATTTGTTAACATGTTTTAAGTTAACAAATTTCTGAGTACGAATCAGAGTTGGCTATGGCGGGAATAGACCTTAATCAGACGTTCCCTAGATCGGTCCTGATAGATCTAACTATTCTTTGAATCAGCGAATTTATAATTCTCTAGTGATCGCTTCATCGCTTGCGCCCGGCTCGTGTACCTTTCCTTCCTCAGGCAAACCGTCCATGGTAAGGCCGCGCCCGAAACGTCGGACCGCCCTTCGCGGCTCTTAGCCCTCTGAAGAAAAGGTACCTGAGCCGGTCACAACCGACTACGCTAGTTCTATTTTTATCAGCTTTGTTGGTGG
>SMVA01130481.1_pt1 | contig 29929 bp, 22 predicted proteins | sample 2456451 | NCBI WGS metagenome assembly SMVA01 (sample SAMN11095933, study PRJNA526329) | marine sediment metagenome | biome: Marine sediment; feature: Surficial sediment; material: Deep marine sediment; isolation source: Hadal surficial sediment | place: Pacific Ocean | collected 2014-05 | depth... | reverse complement strand
TTCTCGGTGACATCGCGGGCAACGCCATAGGTGCCCTGGATTGTGGATTCTCCGTCAGTACCGATATCAACAAACATTGAAGTTGTATCGAAGTATCGGAAATCAGATTCATCTCGACACTTTAACTTGAGTTCGGCATGTCGCGATTTGCTGGTACCGGCTCGCCGTTTAGTAAAAATATACCTGGCTTGTTCGAGGCTCTGGCTGGAAATCAGGGTCGTGTAGTGTTTGCCTATCAGTTCATTCTTGTTAAAGCCGAGTGTTTTGTAGACAGTATCATTCAGGAAAGTGAATTTCCCATCTTTGTCGAGCATGAAGACGATGTCAGGCGAATGATCGACGATGAATCTGTGAAGATGCTCTGACTCTTTCAGCTTTTGCTGAATAACCGTATTCGCGGCTTCCAATTGTCGTTTTTGGGTTGCGTTCTTAACTGTAGACAACAATTCATCGGGGATATACGGTTTTTTAATGAAATCATATGCCCCTCTCCGTAACGCTGTACGTGTTGAATCAAAGTCTGCCTGCCCGCTGACGACGATAACCTTTACCTGAATTTCGTTTGCGATCACGTGGTCAATGACTTCAAAGCCCGAACCGTTCGGCATGTTGAGATCCAGGAGAATCGTGTCGAAAGAGTTGTCGCGAATACATTCGATCGCAGAATCTCCACTATCGGCGGTTTCAACCTGGTATCCGGAAAGGGTCATTAGCTCTTTCAAGCTGTCCAGCTGGACGGGTTCATCATCAACGATGAGAACCCGGTTGTGGTGATGTGAATCTGAAACAACGTTCATAGTGTTTCCTTTTTCATAATGTACCCTTGTGTGGCGTGTCTAGTGAGGTGTCGGATTGAGGTAGTAGTATTCTGAAACAGGTGCCGGAATCACCCGTTTGAAAACTGATCATCCCGCTATTGGTACTGATTATGTCGTTAACAATGCCAAGCCCGAGTCCTGATTCTTCATCGGATTTATCGTCCTTGCTGGTAGTGCCGGACACAAACAGGTCGTCTCGCATTGTTACGGCGATTCCGGGACCGCTGTCGGATATTTCGAGTTCAAGATAATTAGTCGTTGGGAAAGTGATGTCGGTGGTGTGAACTTTAATTTCACCGTTAGAGCCCATCGCCTCTATGGCGTTCTTGACCAGATTGACCAGGACCTGCTTCAGTTGTTCCCCGGATAATGTGATATGCGGGTTGTCACTCTGGAGGTCCACATCGAATTTCACTGACGGATAGCTGTTCCTGAATACTTCTATCAGTGCAGTGACTACCTCATGGCAATCGGCAACCTCCTGGGATTGTGTGTCCTCTTCGCCGATAGTGTTGTACCGCTTTAGTATAAGTGCCGCACGCTGGATCTCACTCGTGATGGTGTTGATGGCTTTCTGTGCTTCGTGTTCTTCGCCAAGTTTCAGGGTAAGTATCTTCAGATAGTTCTGGATAATGGAAAATGGGTTGTTGACTTCGTGGGTGATTTCTCGTGCTTTTCGCTGCACAGAATCAACACTGACCTGGTTGCGTTGAGGCGAAATGAAAGTCGCTTCTGCAACAGATGCAGCGAATATTGTTAATCCTTGTACGTCCGAGTCCGGATGATAAATATCAGTACCAGCGATAAGGATGCCGGTTACCTCACAATCTCTGACCACAGGAATGGCGATGAGTATTGATGAGTTGCTGCGCTCCATCATTTGTTGATCGACGACGATCATTGAGGTGTCGGCACTTGAAATGACAGATTCAGAGTCTGCGGCTTTTTTGGCAATGCTCTTTTCAGATGTGATCAATAGGTCGTCGTTAACAAATCCGTCGGAAGTTCGTTCAAAAAATTGGCAACTGTTGAGACCAAAAAGACTTATCCCCAGTCGCTGTATCTCTTGAGGAAGGTTATCGGTGACACCGAGCTGAAGATCCAATAGCGTTTTTCTCTGAAAGTTTCGCAGCGCCTCAGATAAATTGGCCATTTCCATCTTGTAGTCGTTTGCGGGGGCTAAATTATTTAACTGCTCATCGGCAAATATCATGGCCTCATCAAAGACTTGTTTTGCACTGGATTCAGGAAATCCCCAATCACTGAGATAATTATCCCTGATCGGAATATCTGAATGTTGAACCAGCTGATTTGCGGTGGCGACAATCCGGATGAGCAAATCGGTATTCTGCAGTGCATCTGCCGGTGCGTACTGAAACCGAATTGCGTCCCTCGGATTCAATGGCAGATAGTTGAGGGAAGTATCGCCTATAGATGCCAGCAGGGATGTTAGCTTCGCCTCATTAATGTCAGGAGCTTCCGCAATCCTCGCCAGGGTCCCCGCAACGTGGTGACAAATCAGTGCGAATCGACCCAGTTCATTGGCAGATTTCCAGGATTCTTCAGTGATGGATACCTGTATAGTTGCGAGCTGCGCAGCCACGCACATGAAATGCGTTCTGTTGAAGGGTTTGTGCCAGTTGGCCAGCTTATTCGGGGACTCCAGTTTCAGAAATTCGGCGAGGATCACCGCGTCCATTTCTGCAGCAGCGATAAGCTGATTCATATCTGTATCAGGATTCAGTGACAGATTTAACAAATTTGAGAGCGTCCGGGTCATGGCAGGACAATGGGTTCCCGCTTGCGTGCGAAGTCGTGAGGAAGCCTCGGCAAACATCTGGGAAGTTTAGTTTGATATTATTTTAAAATCAATAACTTATGGCGTCTTTTTAATATCGATTATCTGCAATCACACGTAACCTACTGAGAAACTACCAGATCCTGAACGGATGTGTTTATCATCAGTTTTGAGAGTCAGCTATTTCGCCCGATATTTACTTCCTGACTTGCGTATTATGGGCTGCAGATGGAATCGCAGTTCAAACGGCTCGATCGTGTCCTTAGACCCCAGGGGCATGTCTTTTATGGCTGGTATATCGTTAGTGCAGCAGGAGGCATTCAAATGCTTTCCGGGATGCTGTGGATGCAGTCTTATGGCGCCTACGTCGTTCTACTCCAGGAAGACTTTGGCTGGAGCAAAACCGTGGTTGCTGGGGCTTTCGCACTCACCAGGATTGAAAGTGGCATTTTAGGGCCATTGCAGGGCTGGCTGGTAGATCGATACGGACCGCGGATCATATTGACATTCGGCATATTGATGTTTGGTCTGGGATTTATCCTTTTTAGCCGAATTGACAACCTGCTTACCTTCTATCTCACTTTTGCGTTGATTGCCGTCGGTTCGAGCCTGGGCGGCTTTGCCACGGTGATGGTCTCTATCGTCAACTGGTTTTCCAGTCACCGCGCCAAGGCCGTTGCCCTCTCACAAATAGGTTATTCATTGGGTGGATTGTCAGTACCCATAATCATTCTTTTCCTTGAGGCTTTTGGCTGGCGAACCACGGCAATGATTTCAGGAATTCTAGTTATTGTCGTCGGACTGCCCCTGGTGCAGGTGGTGCGGCACAAACCCTCTGATTATGGAGAAGTACCGGACGGTGTTCCGGCGTCTTCACAACCTGATAGTGCCTCCAGGAATTATTTCAGCCCTCAGCAGGATTTTACCGCGAAACAGGCGATGCGAACCCGGGCATTCTGGCTTATATCCATTGGCCACGCCTGCGCACTATTGGTGGTGTCGGCGGTGATGGTGCACCTTGTGCCGCACCTGACCCAGGGCCTGGGCTACACTCTTACCCAGGCCGGGCTTGTGGTTGCGATGATGACAGCATTCCAGATGGTGGGGCAGATAGGTGGAGGATATCTGGGTGACAGGATTAATAAACGGTTTCTCTGTATTGGCTGCATGTCAGCACACAGTATTGGATTGCTGATTGTGGCCTATGCTTCGAGTACCGCCATGGTACTGTTGTTTGCCGCGCTGCATGGGCTGGCCTGGGGAATCAGGGGGCCATTGATGGTAGCGCTGAGAGCAGACTACTTTGGCCCATCTTCGTTCGGCACTATCATGGGCTTTTCTTCACTCATCGTAATGCTGGGCATGTCCACCGGGCCAATATTTGCAGGCCTGATGGCAGATATTTATGGTAACTATGAAATCGGGTTTGCGATATTAGCAGCCGGGGCCTTCATGGGTTCATTCTGTTTTCTTGCCGCGACCCGGCCAACTCATCCAGAACAATAAATCGGGAGCAAACCTATGGCTGACAACACTGAAAGTGTCCTCTATGAGGAAAAGGACGGAATTGCCATCATCGCAATCAATCGTCCTGAGAAGAAAAACACACTGACTGAAAGCGTGATAGCTGGCGTGGCTGACGGGATTGATATGGCGACACGTTCAAAAAAGGTGTCGGCCATCGTGCTTCGTGGAGTCGGGGATACATTCACCGCTGGATATGATCTGACACAGAGCAATGAAAGCTTTGATAACCCTTATGGAGCGCCGGATATTGATGTACGCGAAGGAGCCTGGGATCCGGTTCGTGATTACTGCTTTATGGGTAATAATGTCCGGCGATTCATGAGTATCTGGGAGTGCCCGAAACCGGTTCTCGGAGAAATCAAAGGTTGGGCGATCGGTGGAGCGACTGACATGGTGCTCTGTTGTGATTTGTTGTACATGGCAAGTGATGCGCATATTGGATATGCACCCAGTCGCATATATGGAACTCCGACGACAATGATGTGGGTCTATCGATTGGGTCTTGAACATGCCAAGCAATTCCTGCTCACAGGTCGTGCAATTGATGCACAGACAGCACATCGGATCGGTCTGGTGTCAGAGATTGTTGATCCGTCGCTGATTGGCGACGTAGTAGAGGCAGAAGCCAGGAGATTTACTAATATTCCGGCTAATCAGCTTGCACTGAACAAGATTCTGATCAACCAGACGTTCGAGAATATGGGCCTGAGGACATCGCAAATGATGGGTACCTTTTTTGATGGTATGAGCCGGCATACGGAAGAAGCTTATCAGTGGGTTGAATCATTCAAGGAAAAAGGTTTTCGGGAAGTCATCAGGGATCGTGATGCGCCATGGCAGGATTATGGTGAAAAACCCAAAGACGAATAAGTGCTGGACGGATAGTCACTCTTCAAGCAGGTGATTTGCTAAACTGAAAATGTACTCGAAGCGCTGGCTAATTGTTCTGGCCATGAGCTTCTCACTTATTGAAGCGATAGGTTTCATATAGGACTAAAGTTAGCTAAAAAAAGCATGCAAAATTCTTATCTAAGGGAAATGGGTATTGATGTATGGGTACTTCGTGGTTCTCAACAGCCAGAAGTGATGCCACTCGCCACAAGTGGAGTGCTTGAGCATAGATTTCACCTGTGTTTCCTTAACTATCACTCGTTGGGAATTTGCCTGGCGCTTGATGATGAAGAAGATGTGATATCTACAGCTACCAGGCGATTCTGTGATGATGTTGCCCTGGCTTTTACTGGTGAGTCACGGCAACCTGGGGCTAACAATCTGAAATGGCCTGTTCGTGGCAGCGAAGACAATTCATTCGCAGCGGCACAATCGGTGATATCGCAACGGCTTATGGGCCTCCCGGGCCTGGTGCTGGTCTTCGGCAAGGAGGCTACAGCCTGCATTCGCGGAATGGAATCTGCTGGCGATGATGAGGTTCTGATCCTGGATGGAAGACAAATAATTGCCCTGGATTCAATAACTGATATTTGTTCAGGCGTCACTGGCAAAAGAACGCTCTGGCAACGTTTGCAACGGGTGAAGGAGCCAAAGTCAGTAAAGGGCAATCCTGGATGAGTGAATCTCTCCGACCGGAATTCAGATCAATGCTGGAAGCCGATCTAACGACTGTTCTCAAGAATGAACGTCGAGGGTATACCCACCCCTGGAGTGAAGGTATTTTTCTTGATTGCCTGAATTCCGGGTACGAATGCAGGGTCATTGTCTACGTGGAAAAAATTATCGGCCATGGCATCTTGTCTGTAGCTGCCGGTGAGTCACACCTGCTGAACGTCTGTATCCATCCTGACTGCCAGGGTCATGGTTTTGGTAAAATTCTAGTGGAACATATGCTGGACAGGGCTCGTCGGAAAGATGCGCAACGAATATTTCTTGAAGTTCGCCCATCAAATCTGGTTGCCTATAAACTATACGAGAACATGGGCTTTGATGAAATTGGCATCAGGCAAAACTACTACCCTGCCCATGCTGGCCGTGAAGACGCCGTGGTCTTAACCAGAGACTTATCTGACTATTGTTCTTTAGAATGAGGGAAAGCATCGCTATAATGCCTCGCTTTTTGTCACAGAGATACTCATGGATATTCAGGAAGTCGGTAAACGGCGAACATTTGCGATTATTTCGCACCCGGACGCCGGTAAGACGACAATTACAGAAAAGCTTCTTCTTTACGGCAAAGCCATTCAGCTGGCGGGAACAGTAAAGTCCAGGAAGTCGAACCGATATGCCACTTCCGACTGGATGGAGCTTGAAAAGCAGCGTGGGATTTCGATTACTACCTCGGTCATGCAATTTCCGTATAAAGGAAGAGTCGTAAATCTGCTCGATACACCAGGGCATGAGGATTTTTCTGAAGACACCTATCGAACTTTGACGGCTGTCGATTCTGTGCTGATGGTCATTGATGGCGCAAAGGGTGTGGAACAACGGACCATCAAACTGATGGAAGTTTGCCGTCTGCGTGATACACCAATACTGACATTCGTCAATAAGCTTGACCGGGAAGTCAGGGATCCAATAGAACTGCTTGATGAAGTCGAAGAGATTCTGAAGATAAAGTGCGCGCCCATTACCTGGCCTATTGGCATGGGTTCCAGATTCAAGGGCATTTACAACCTGTATGATGATGAGATCCGCCTGTTGTCACCAGGCAAAGGTGAATCCATTTCTGAGGTTGAGGTGATCAAGGGTATCGACAGTGCCGAGGCACAAGAGGTGCTTGGTGATATGCTGGATGAGCTCAAAGATGAAATTGAACTGGTTCAGGGTGCAAGCCATAAGTTTGACCTCAATGAATATCTTGAAGGCAAGCTGTCACCGGTTTACTTTGGCTCTGCGTTGCGCAACTTTGGTGTCATGGAAATGCTCGATGGCTTCGTCGAATTTGCCCCACCACCTCTGTCACGGGAAACTGGTGATGGCGTAATAAACGCAAATAGCCCTGACTTCTCCGGTTTCGTTTTTAAGATACAGGCCAATATGGACCCAAAGCACCGGGATCGAATAGCCTTTATGCGAGTCTGTTCTGGAAAATACAACCAGGGCATGAAAATGAAACATGTTCGCCTGGGGAAGGATGTCAGAATTAGTGACGCGGTGACATTTCTAGCAGGAGAGAGGACCCAGACAGACGAGGCCTGGTCTGGTGATATTATCGGTCTGCACAACCATGGCACTATCCAGATTGGCGATACCTTTACGTCTGGGAAGGAATTCAAGTTCATCGGTGTGCCCCACTTTGCGCCTGAAATGTTCCGGCGAGTCAGGTTAAAGGATCCGTTAAAAAGTAAGCAGTTAAGGCAGGGTTTGACGCAGCTGTCAGAAGAGGGTGCGACCCAGGTATTTATGCCGCTTATCAACAATGACCTGATTCTTGGAGCTGTCGGTGTTTTGCAATTCGAGGTCGTCGTTTTTCGATTGAAAGATGAATACAAAGTCGACTGCGGTTACGAACCCATTGGCATTCACACTGCCCGCTGGATTGAATGTGATGACGAGAAGATGCTTGCGGAATTCCGCAGGAAAGCAGAAGTAAATCTGGCGATAGATGGGGGAGGGCACCTGACCTACCTTGCACCTACCCGCGTAAATCTGTCGGTGACGGAAGAAAGATGGCCGGAAATATCTTTTCGGGCCACACGGGAAATTACATGATTGCCTCGTAGAGCCGGCCGACCTTGCCTCATGTCGGGCTGCACCCGGCAGGCTGCAATATAGCACCTCGGCAGCCCTGCCTGCCCAAAACGACTCATGGCGCAGCTAAACGAATCACCTGTGCAAGAATATAGGTAAAGTTCAGGTCATATCTTCATAAGGGTTTGGAACATCAAGGCTAATGTGCTGCTTATGCCCGGGGATACTGATTTTTTTTGGTGTGATATCAAGTTCTTCACCTTCTATGACGCCGATACCGAATTGATAGATAAGTGAGTTATTCCCCTTGATCATCTCTTCATCGTAGTCGAATGTGCTCTGACCGACAGATTCGTTAAGTCGCGAATGATTCAGCATGGCTTTTTTGCCGTGTCTTTTTTCCATCATTTTTTTTGCAACGTGAGGTCCCAGTACCGCGGCTGTCGCATTGTTACCACCAAAGCCTTTGGAGTTGATGAAGGCAACGTCTATGGATTCAGCGTCTACTTCTTTATGTTGAATCAGGAAGTCAAGATGACTTGAATGAACGTCGTCTGCAATCGCATCAATAGAATTGATGCCTGGAATAATACCGTCATTCCAAACGCCGAGTGAAGATATAATCTGGTCACCGGAGGCGCAGGCAAGGGAATGACCAAGATAGGATTTAATAGCCGTCACCGGCCAGTTCTCAATGCCAAAATTTTTCGCCATCTCATTGAAAATGTGCGATTCAGTGACACGGTTCTGGGGTGTGCCGGTACCATGTGCCTGCATATAACTTTTATTGCGTAGCGAATCTTCTCCGAGAATTGACCTGATCACTCCCATGGCTTTGCCAACAGTCAGGTAATTGCCAATGCCGGGTCCCGGGATAGATTTCTTGAAACCGTCGGCGTTGATAAATACGTCTGCCACAGCGCCGTAGACATTGGCGCCAAGCTCGAGCGCCAGCTCATCATCGAATAGGATAATGAACTGTGAACCTTCTGAAAGAGTAAATCCGCAATTGTCTGCAAAGGGTCGACAGGCTCTCTGGTAATCTGCTTCCTCGGTACCGTCAAGCTTTCGCAGAGCTTCGTCTTCAGCCAGGGCACCCATGGTGCGATATCCCTCGATAACATCGGGAGTCAGCGGTGCTTCACTGGAGCCGACGAAGACAGCCCGAAATTTGCCCGACCGAATATTGTCGATTCCCTGCCTCAGGTTATAGAGGAAGGTGGCACAGGCACCCACATTGGCCCCGGTACTGCCGACGCTTCCAAGTATATAAGCGTTCACAAAGTCGGCAGTCATTTCTGCGAGGCCCAGGGCACAATTTTTTGAGCTCACTCGCTTGCCCATTAGTCCGGCTTGTAACATTCCGCCTGAACCGTTGGTATCAAGCTGGCCCATTGCGCTACTGGCATAAACTGCAATCTGGTCACCAGGAACATGTTGCCTGACCCGGTCCCATTCGATACCAAGCGAGTTAATGGCATCGGATGCACCATAAACAGTAAGTTGCAACCCGCGTGGGTGATTTCTGCTCTGGTACAGTTTCTCCGGGTCAAACCCGGTGGGTAGCTGGCCCGCAGACTGTACTCTTGAAACACGAGTATCCGGAAAAAGAACGTCCACATTACTGTCAATGGTCACCTTAACCAGAGGATCTTCCAGCGCTTCAACCGTCCAGGATTCAGGAATGTTGTCCGGAAGTTGATTCTGGCGAATAGTGAAGGTTATTGGGGTGTTGGTAGTTGCCGATAGTTGTGCAGCCTTGTTCAGGCGGATAGCACTGGCATCAAACAGGTTTGTTTCCAGCTTTCGAATCAGGGTGTGGTCAAGGATGTAGTCGCGCTGCATTTCACACTGCATCAGGGTAGCAAGGGAGGAAAGCGTCCGGTCAGTAGCCCTGGTATTGAGTTTGTCCATCACCAATCGCCGATAGGCATGATGTCCGGAACTTCGACCGGCGGGATTAATCCCACCGAAGCCGACGATTACAGGCAGGCGTGACAATAAAATAACTCCTTGGAATATACGATGATTGTACTTTGTTGCGGCGCGCAAAAGCTACCGGTCGAAGGAATTAGTTAAACCATCTCAATGGCAACGGCTGTGGCTTCACCGCCACCGATGCACAATGATGCAATGCCCCGTTTCTTGCCAAGCGCTTTGAGCGCATACATTAACGTGACAATAATTCTCGAGCCGGTGGATCCGATGGGGTGTCCCTGGGCGCAGGCCCCGCCATTGATATTTACTTTTTCAGGGTCAAGTCCAAGCTCACGAATGGCCAGCATGGTGACCATCGCGAACGCCTCGTTAATTTCAAAGAGATCTACGTCTTCCAGATTCCAGCCGGTCTTCTGAAGAAGTTTTTCTATAGCACCGATCGGGGCGAGCGTAAATTCAGAGGGATGACGGGAATGTGTGGTGTGTGCAACGAATTTTGCCATTGGCTGCATACCGTGAGCGTCTACAGCCTCACCGCTGGCAAGCACCAGGGCGGAAGCACCGTCTGAGATAGAGCTTGAATTGGCCGCGGTGACTGTGCCATCTGATTTGAAAGCAGGGCGCAAGGTTGGAATCTTGTCGATATTGGCATTCCCGGGCTGTTCATCTTCGCTGACAATGTGCTCACCTTTGCGTGTCTTGACGGTGACCGGTACGGTTTCTGCCTTTAATGCACCAGAGTCAATTGCCGCCCTGGCCCGGGTCAGTGACTGGATGGCAAAGCCGTCCATATCCTCCCGCGTTATCTGGTATTGATCGGCTACTTCCTGCGCAAAAGCACCCATCAATTTGCCGGTTTTTGCGTCTTCCAGGCCATCGGTGAACATACAGTCGAGGACCTCGCCATGACCCATCCGCATTCCACCACGCGATTTGGGTAGCAGGTAAGGGGAGTTGGTCATACTTTCCATTCCACCTGAAACCATGATTTTATTAGTCCCTGCTTTGATCAGGTCATGGGCCAGCATCGTTGCCTTCATGCCGGAACCGCACAGTTTGTTAATCGTAGTGGCACCAGAACTTACCGGAATACCAGCATCTATCGCGGCCTGTCTGGCCGGGCCCTGGCGTAATCCAGAAGGGAGTACACAACCGAGGATAATTTCCTGGATGTCGTCACCGACTAGATTGGCTCGTCGAACGGCTTCCTCTACGGCAAAAGCGCCTAGCTCGACTGAAGTAAGTTCGGCAAGAGAACCTTGCAGCCCGCCCATGGGTGTTCTTGCGCCAGCCACGATGTAAACAGCATCAGTATTCGTCGTCACGGCTTCGGCATTTCTTTTGTCGGTCATTTTAATTCCTGTTGTGGTTTTTCACGTCGGGACTGTCTATTGAGTCATTGAATTTGTTGATCTAAGAAAACTGGGCGCTCACCATCTGTCAGCGATATCGCCGGACTTCTCTTTAACCCGGAAGTTAATTTGACTCACGACATTATCGCGGCGACGGTTTTCCCTGGAAGGGTGAGGTGTTTTGCATAAATGCCGGGTTAAATGTTCACTTCCAGGATCGGTCTATTAAAACAGTTTTTACAAAAGAGCGGCAACCGTCGCGCGATAAAAAATTGATGCTTATCACCCTAGGTATCAGACTCTTTTGATTCAAGCTGAAAAATCTCGCGGTTATGGGGATAGGCGACATTCAGGAGAAAGACTATTGAACCTGCGAACTCAGTCATTTCTCCCCGTTTGGAAGAATCAATGAGCAGCTCCACACACGCCACGACGACCAGGTAGCCAATAATATGATAATTCTCTGGCATGGGAATCGCCAGGCTGTCAATAAATCGTGAGAAAGGACCATCACGTTTTCTGTGTTGCCGATAAATTGGCGTCATTACAAACAGGTAGACAATCATCGCAAGAGCGAGACCCGTGCCAAAGATGACTTTGTTGAGGTTGACACGTTTACCGTTAATCTCTACAACCAGGTTGTGTAGTCCCGTTTCTTCCTGTTTGTTGTGTTCCATGAAAAACTCCGGCGTTGCCCAGCCAAAAATTCGCTGCCCCCAGGAGATCTCCTCACCGGCACCAAACAAACCAACGAAACCAATGAATCCTGTCATTGCGAGGAAAATGAGTGATCGTGATTTCTTTAATTTAAATATCCGGCTGACACAAATTATGGCCACCAGAAAGAGCGAAAAGGCAGTGCTTGATTCTGTAAACCCGTCTTCAGTTACCAATGTGTAGCGAAATGCATCGTGGTTGATTATTGATAAGGGTACTGAGAAAAGAAGGAATGAACCGGCGAAGAAAAGTGCGGCAGGCTCAAGAGTGCTTTTTTTCAGCTTACGGGGTAAGCCAGGCAAAAGTTTTCCAAATTGCAGCAAACAGAAAATCGATAACAAAGGGTCCAGGAGGTAGTCCCAGAGGTTGTCCGATTCGAATAGGTTCAGGCCGTAAGCGAGAAACACCAGCCCCAGCAGTGAAGACAGATAGTACCAACGTTTCCATATTCCCAGACCAATGGTTGACATGAGAAGAGGCGCAAGAATGACCGGGTAGTAACCGGCTGCATATAGATCCCAGCTCGTTAATCCGAGGGCTGTGGGATACAGGAACACGGCAGAGATGCCAACAATAAAATAAAGCCGAGATAAGTCAGGTGTCAGGTTTTCATGTGGTGGTAAAATATCGCAGCGGTCGGCGAGATAAAGGACGAGCAGAACAATTGAGGTAACGCTCAGGTTGCCGAATACTCCAGCAAACAATTGAGCAAGGCTAAGTTCTGTAATGGGTAGCAGGCTGACAATAAAAGTGCAGAGCACAAGAGCAGCACGATATTTTTTAGATTCGATGAATCGGGAGCCCAGAGCCAGTACGACTACTGCAATGAGTAGTGCATTGGTCAGTAAAGGAAGAAGTGTTATCACTGCGAGTTCTCATGCCTGTTCAGCATTGTCTGTAGCCAGGCAAGGTTGAATCTGATGTGTTTTATGAATTTGTGATTCCAGCTATACAGCAGGTGAAACATTCCGGCATCATCTCTCAATATTGCTGGATAAGAAAATTCATACTCATGACTAATGGGTGAGGCATCGACTGATTCCAGGGTATGAAAAACCTGCCAGTGATCACCGGATGTGGATATGGCAAGACTCATATCGTTTCGCCCCTGTGCTGCGTTGTTGATGACGGCCAATATTTTTCCTGCACCAATGGATATAGCAGTAGTCGCTGCATTGGGGTTGGGAAGCTCCAGTTTCCTGGCGGCCGACCATGAGTTGCCACCATCCAGGCTGTTAACCTGGAGTAAATGCATGGGAGGTTTTCCTGCATATCTCATTAAACCGATTGCCTCCATTTCACTGATTGCAACAATGGCTGGTTGTAAAGCGTGGCGACCCTTGCTCAGTCGTTGTTTACTCAGCACTCTACCTGTCGAATCAAGACGAAGTAATTCTCCAAATTTCCCCAGGAACTCATGGTAGACCGGCAATCCTATCGTCCCGTCTGCGTAGTAATACGGTTGGTTTCTTACCAGTGTGCTGAGATTAAAAAAAGGAGAAGTGATGAGGCGCCTGGGTTTACTCCATGACTGACCATCGTCGGATGATTCGATGAGGTTCAGGGAGCTTCCTGCCCACCCGCCTACGGAAACACTGACAAAGAATAACCAGATTCTGCCGTCTTTGAGCCGGAACCCGGCGGGGTTTCCCACTTTCCGTATCAGTCGATTCAGGTCGTTCTGCACCATGACAGGATTGATAACAGGGGTCACCTTACCCCAGCTGGTTCCGTTGAACGCTGCCTGAAAGATTTGTACGTCCGAAGCCCCCTCTTTACTGCCACCGTACCAGAACGCCATTGGACCATTGTCGGACAAAAGAATGGTGGCGGCGTGAGCCTTCTGTGTGGCTGCTTCGGAAACGAATATTTCTTTGTAAAATGGCGCTTCAGCTAAATCAGGTAGAGTTGTCGATACTTCGAAGCGGGTTAAACCATAGTGCGGTACGGCATTGATCCAAATCAGCATAAACAGAACTGCGCTCACCGTAGTCAATATGACACGGTTGAGAAATGATCTTTTTGTCGATCCATCAGATTGCTGAGGGGCTGGGTTCATAGTGAATCTAGATTCTGGTTTCGTTCAATTCTTGTCATATCTATTCCTAAGTTCAGGAGGCGCAGGCAGCCAGATCCGGAAGATGACTATGATATGCTCGCCGCCTTTGAAAACGAAATATCTTGAAACGAAAGGAGTGAGCATACATGTCCAGCAAAGCGGAAATGGCACTAGAGGTCTTCAGATCATATGAGGGTGAAGAAGAAGGCGTCGGCGACTGGTTTGAAGTAGATCAGGAGAGAATAAACCTGTTTGCTGAAGCGACGATGGATAAACAGTTCATCCATATCGATCCTGAAAAATCAGCAGAATTGTCACCCTACAAGGTCACTATAGCCCATGGTTTTTTGACCCTGTCTCTTATTGTTCACCTGGGTGCGAGTATTCCACCAAAGAAGCCAGAGGCACTGGAAGGTGTTTATATGGGCGTTAACTACGGCCTCGACAAGGTCAGGTTTCCAGGACCGGTTCCTGTTAATTCAAAAATTCGTGCCAGGCACCGACTCATGTCGGCAGAATTGAAAGCGCCCGGAGTGATCCAGATTAAGCGGGAAGTGATCGTAGAACTTGAGGGCGTGGAAAAGCCGGTTTGTGTTGCCGAATCTTTGATGCGGCTTATGTATGGCGACTAGTCAGGGTTCTTGTTGGCCCCGGTGATTGGTACAATAGTCGTCTTGCGATACAGGAAATCACCATGACGACAATCACCGGGGAAGACCTCATTCAGAGTATCGAGGATGCTCTTCAGTATATCTCTTATTATCACCCACCAGATTTCATTAAGGCGATGGGTGAAGCCTATGAAAGGGAAGAATCGGCCGCTGCGAAAGATGCCATTGCCCAGATCCTGATTAATTCGCGAATGTGTGCTGAAGGGCATCGACCCATCTGCCAGGATACCGGGATTGTTAATGTGTTCCTGTCAGTGGGTATGAATGTCCGGTTCGATACTGACCAGTCGTTGGATGACCTGATTAACGAAGGCGTGCGACGTGCCTACATGCTGCCTGAAAATGTACTTCGTGGTTCTATTCTCGCTGATCCTGCAGGAAAGCGAATCAATACAAAGGACAATACTCCGGCTGTCATTCATACAGAACTGGTACTGGGCGACAAGGTTGAAGTCCGTGTGGCTGCCAAGGGTGGTGGTTCTGAAGCGAAATCCAAATTCGCTATGCTCAATCCCGCTGATGACATCGTCGAATGGGTCCTGAAAACTGTGCCGACAATGGGAGCCGGTTGGTGCCCGCCAGGCATGCTTGGCATTGGTATTGGCGGCACTGCCGAGAAGGTGATGTTAATGGCGAAGCGCGCATTAATGGATCCCATCGATATTCATGAACTTCAGAGCAGGGGTGCGTCCAACAGGATAGAAGAATTGCGCCTGGAATTATTCGAGAAGGTCAATGGGCTAGGCATTGGGGCTCAGGGACTGGGTGGGTTGACCACGGTTCTCGATGTAAAAATAAATGACTATCCGACCCATGCGGCAAACTTGCCGGTGGCGATCATTCCGAACTGCGCTGCTACACGGCATGTACATTTCACCCTGGATGGCTCTGGTATTGCCGAGCTACCTGTCCCTGATCTTACTGACTGGCCATCTATCGTGTGGGAAGCCGGGCCAAATTCCAGGAAAGTAAATCTTGATACCGTCACAGCGGAAGATATTCTTGAATGGAAGCCGGGAGAGACAATTCTCTTGTCCGGAAAAATGCTCACAGGAAGAGATGCGGCCCATAGACGAATTCGTGACCTCTATGATAAGGGGCAGCCCTTGCCTAACGGAGTAGATCTTAGAGGCAAGTTTATCTATTACGTTGGCCCGGTTGATCCTGTTCGAGAAGAGGTCGTCGGCCCTGCCGGTCCAACGACTGCAACAAGGATGGACAGTTTCACTGACATGATGCTTGAGAAGGCGGGGTTGCTGGGCATGATTGGTAAGGCTGAACGTGGTCCAGCGACCATTGAGTCCATAAAGAAGCACAAGTCGGTTTACCTGATGGCCGTCGGTGGGGCTGCGTTCCTCGTATCACGCGCGATTCGGAAGTCCAGGATAGTGGCATTTGAAGATCTCGGTATGGAGGCTATCCATGAATTTGAGGTTGAAGATATGCCTGTCACAGTCGCCGTGGACAGCCATGGAGAGTCAGTTCATATCACTGGTCCCCAGGAATGGCGCTCAAGAATCGGCATGATCCCGGTCGACCCGGTTTAGAGAACCGGGCAGTCGAGAATATGCAATAAAATCAGTTGGTTACAATCTATCGCTAGAGGTGTTTCATTGAAAGCCAGGAGGGTTTAGCGTACCCTACACCCTCTGCGGCTGAAGGGAATTCCCGGGCCTGGGCAAATAGCGAGCACAATGCAGAATTTTCCATCGTGACTGCATTCTGAAGCAGGTGCTGCGCATGACTAACTTATTGGAATTAAAGAAATATTATGGGACAAGAAGCACCGTCCATTGATCGGCTGTATCAAAATGCCGAGAGTCTGGCACAGGAATTTTCTCTTTTCCCGAGAAAAGAGCCTGCATCCGTTGTCAGCGGTTTATTAACCGAGAGGCAGATTGAGATTCAGCTCGAGCGACTCAAGAATATGGAGGTAGATGCTTACATTGCCGCCACGGTTGCACCCACTGAAGAATCCACACGACCTGGCGCAAGGGAGATCATCAAGTCTCTGGATGTTCCAATAGTCAGGGAAAAAAGCAATGGACCATTTTATGCCTGTGAACTTGAGATAGATTTTAACGGTACCCGCCGGAATGTGGGCTTTATCACTCAGGACCGCGCGTATTCAACCGGAGTATGGGGTCCGGAACACCATGAAGAGGCCGCAAAAATTGCCAGTGAATTTGCAATTCGTTCGATGCCCATTGTCACCTTTATGGATACGCCTGGTGCTGATCCCTACGAGGAGGCTAACGCAAATAATCAGGCGCACTCGATTTCAAGGTTGATTGCGGAGCTCTGTAATGTAGATGTGCCCACATTGGGCATTATCATCGGCCAGGGATATTCCGGTGGAGCTATTCCGTTAGCGGCTAGCAACATGTTGTTGTGCCTGAGGACAGGCGTTTTCAATACAATTCATCCACGAAGCCTCGCTAACCTGGTACGCCGCTACAACTTGTCCTGGCAAGAGTGTGCCCAGTACATTGGTGTTTCGTCCTACGAGCTATACAAGCAAGGCAACATAGATGGCATTGTTGATTACGATCCTGGCGAAGATGAAACCATAGGCAATCTACTGAGCGTGATTGTTTCAGGGATTCTGTCAATCGAAGAAACCACCAGAGAGTTTGTTTCCGAGCACCCGGAAATTCTTGAACACTACCACCGGAATATTAATCGTTATCTGCATCAATCAAAGACGATGGCTGCTGTTAATGCAAGCTCAACTCTAAAATTACGTACATCACCCACCGAGTTCCCTAATGTTTTTGGAGTTGCATTCCGGTACCTGCGTTATCTTGGATTGCGCAGGCGAATTAAGGTAACGACTACAACGCAATATGGCAGGCTCGCAGATAGTGAAATCCCAGATGGTGAATTGAAACAAAGACAGCACCGGGAACGACGGGTTGCATTCCTGGGTTGGCTACAGGATCCGGATAAGGTTCTCTACGACGATACGCTAAATAAAGTCTGGAAGAATTTTGTTGATAAACGAGAAGTGGTTGATGAGGAACGTGGGCGAATTGCCAGATTGTTCTTTGGAGAACCCGGCGAGAACTATAAAAAAGCAAAACTCGAACTATGCCTGGTCTCGGGTTTGCACTTATACAATCGATGGAAGGCGAGTTCCAAAGACAATCTGGCGGCACTGATTCGACATCTCGGAGACCAGGAATCTAACTCCTACCTGCTGGCATCCGCTGATGTTAACGAGGTCAAGGAGTTACTTGGCGCAATTTCTGCCTCAGAGTCAGTATTCCTTCTTCACCTGAAAAGCCTGTTTAGTTTTGAAGGCCGGAAGTTATTTAATTTGGATTACATCGATGAAAAAAATCCGGAATTTCTGAGGGCCCAGCTGGTTTCTGAGCTCAATCTGATTCTTGAGGGTGATTCTCTATACGATGAGAAAATGCTGGAAGATCAGACACTTTCAGGTCACACCCGGGGGCTGAGTGCTGCAGGCGAAGAGGCAACCAGTAACATTCCACTCAACCGACGCCTGCTCGAAGATACATTGTGGTCAAACCTGACCCGGAAAACAGATCAGATCCAACAACAGCAGGGTAAGGACACTACGATTTTGCAGGTCATTCAGGATGATGACATAAGGGAGGATTTTGTTGTTGAGTGCCAGAACCTGATAGTTTTCAGTCTAGTCTATGACAATTTGATCGCTGACCTGGTGTCTGTCGCCCGCCAGGCTCATGAATCCAGAACCTTGCCAGCAGAATTCATTGGGAAGCTCATTGATCAATCAGTTTCGCAAGCTTGTGCTCTTGAGAATTTTACAGGTTCGGATGAAGCTGAAATCAAGGAACGTTTCTCCGGATGGATGGAACAGTTGTCAAGTCACTCTGGTTGCGCTTCCTTTCTCAAATCTGTTGAGGAGTGGATGCGGGTTGTCCATAAAGACAAATCGGATACGCTGTTTGTCGTTATCAGTTTCTTTTTTGAAAAGCTCCTTCCTGAATATTATTCATCAATACGAACAGGCAAGAAATTTGAGGGCAAGATTGCGCCTGTTCGGATTGGTCGTCGAAAGGATTTTTGGAATCGCCTTACCATTGCCTATCGTGATCTTCTGTTTCATGAAGTACTGACCAGACAGAAGCGTTCCAGACAAACAACATTTGAAACATTGATAGATCGCTATGTTAAGAATTTTGAGGAGACCAGCAGTAATCTGATGTCAGCGAATCCAGTTTCGTTTCCTACCTTCAGACATTCCATTGAGACCGCATTGAAAAACAACGTGCGCCCTCATGGGCTCGTTACGGGGATAGGTGACTTTACCACGGAACAAGGTTGTTACAGGGTGGGTCTGGTCATGTCCAATGTGGCATTTCAGGCTGGAAGTATTGATAATTCTGATTGTGCAAGGTTCTGTAATCTGTTGGTTGAATGTGCAGTACAGAGACTGCCGGTAATTTGTTTTATCTCCTCGGGTGGTATGCAGACAAAGGAGGGTGCCGCCGCGTTATTTACCATGGCGGTTGTCAATGATCGAATTACACGATTTGTTCGAGACAATGACTTGCCCATCATTACTTTTGGGTTTGGTGACTGTACCGGTGGTGCCCAGGCAAGTTTTGTTACTCACCCACTGGTGCAGAACTACTACTTCACTGGCAGCAGCATGCCGTTCGCCGGGCAGGCTGTCGTTGAACGCAACTTACCCTTTACTTGCCTGCTCAGCAATTACCTGTCCGTGAAACCCGGGTCAATGCGAGGCCTCGTGAAACATCCATTCGCGACAGAATTAGACCAGGAACTCCGAAAAGTCGATCCCGCAATACCTCTTCCCACAGAAACGGTGGAGCAGGTCGTCGACAGGATTATGTCTGGATCACTGACAGCAGCAGAACCGATCGTTATTCAACCTACCACAACGGACGAAGACCTGATTCGACCAGTCAATCGAATATTGATTCATGCCCGTGGCTGCACCGCTGTCAAACTCGTGACCAAGGCAAAGGAATTCGGCTGTGAAGTAGTGCTGGTCCAGTCAGATCCGGATATGGAATCCGTTCCGGCCGACCTTGTACGAGATAGTGATAAACACGCACTGGTCTGCATTGGGGGTAATACGTCGGACGAAAGCTACCTGAATGCCCTGAGTGTCCTGAGTATTGCTGAGTCACAGAAGGTTGATTCCCTGCATCCGGGGATTGGCTTCCTATCAGAGGACCCGAACTTTGCAAAAGTGGTCAGGCAACGGGCCATTAACTTTATCGGACCCAGCGTCTCCAGCATGGAGACGATGGGCAACAAATCCAACGCCATCAGCACAACCATGAGTATTGATGTTCCGGTCGTGCCTGGTAGCCATGGAATCGTGGAAACGGCAGAAAGAGCGGTGGAGATAGCAGATCGGGTTGGCTATCCGGTGTTACTGAAGGCAGTGCACGGCGGTGGAGGCAAGGGTATACAAATCGTTGAACGCCCTGAACAACTGCATAACCTTTATCATCAGGTGACGACCGAGGCAAAGAGTGCCTTTGGTAACGGGGACATCTACATAGAAAAATTTGTCACCTCGTTGCGCCATATCGAAGCCCAGATTCTCAGGGATACACATGGAAATACCAGAGTTGTCGGTTTGCGTGATTGTAGTGTGCAAAGAAATAACCAGAAGCTCATGGAAGAATCCGGTTCCACGATGCTACCGGCAAAGTTGAAGAAACAGGTTCTGGAATACGCAAACAAAATTGCGAACGCGGTTAACTATACTGGAGCGGGTACGGTTGAGTTTATTTACGATATACCCAGTGATGCAGTCTATTTCATGGAGATGAATACACGGCTTCAGGTAGAACACCCGGTTACCGAAATGGTGACAGGGGTAGATATCGTAAAACAACAGTTCGAGATTGCCAGCGGTGCTTCAATAGAAAATCTGGAATGTCAGGAGAATGGATATGCTTTGGAAGTTCGGATTAATGCCGAGAAAGCAGTGCTGGATGCTGAGGGGCATGTTTCCTTTGTGCCTACTCCTGGGGAAATTACGGAATGTGAATTGCCTGAGGAAGATCATGTTCAGCTAATCTCGATGGCTGGCAAAGGCAAAATTGTCTCGCCATTTTACGACAGCCTGATCATCCAGATAATTTGTAAAGGAAAAAATCGGAAAGATACTGTAAGCAAGATGTATGACTATCTTGGCAAGGTAAAGATACATGGTATTTGTACCAATATCAGTCTGATCAGGCGTATCCTGAAAGATGAGACGTTTCTAAAAGGTATTTATGACACAGGGTACTTACCTGAGTATCTCTCACGGATTGACGCAGCTGAATTAGTCAGGGAAATTGAAGAAGCGTCAGGTGTATCAGGTACTGAGCTTGATCTTGAGATGCTGAAAATTGAAGGTAGTGACGAGTTGAAGGTACTCTCCCCGTCAACCGGTGTCTTTTATCGAACGCCATCTCCATCCGAACCTGAGTATGTCAATGTGGGTGATGTCATTTCCACAGATGACGTTCTGTGCCAGCTGGAAGCCATGAAAATGTTCACGCCGGTTAATCTCAACAGCTTCTCAAGTGATGATGGCGAGGTATATTCATCATCGCAATCTTACGAAATTACACGGATTAACCTGACGACTGGACAACAGGTTAATGAGGGTGATTTACTGTTTGTCATCAAGCCGCTCATTGCCAAGACCGACGATGGTGCTGACTGACGGGCGGAAGCCGATTCCAGAGTAGATATCCCTGCCTGCTTGTAAAGGGGTCCCTGCTAACAGGCAGCGCCAGGGGGAATCTACCCACAAAAATGTCCTTAGAACATCTGGGAATCGAATAGCTCGTACCCACCTTTACCGATATAGATGACTCCAATTACAAGAATGACGTATCGACCTGCAGATTTGAATTGATGGTCCGTGATTCTCTCGATCACTAGCTTTCCGATCCAGTTTCCCGCGAGCGCCGCCACGATCACCGCCGGAAACACCCAGGCAGGCAGGTCCTGGCTGGCAGTCCCGAGAAGAACCGCGTAGTAGACCAGCTTGATAACGTGTCCGAGAGTTTGAGTGACTGCTTTGGTGCCAAGGATCTCGTGCCGTGTCAGGCGGCTTTTCACATAAAAGATGTCCAGTACCGGACCGGAAGCCCCGGCCAGCATCTGTGCTGAGGTGACGACAATTCCGGACGCAAAGGCGACGGGTTTTCTTTCCATGTCCAGATTGATTGAGTCGGGTAAAACAAGGGCAAGCAGGGGAAATGATCCGATCAGTATAAAGACCAGTCCAACATCTGGTATGAAAGCAAATGCGGAGAAAGTTCCGAGCACGATTAATGCACCGAGGGTATAGGGGAACAACACGTTCCAGCGAATGTGCCTGCGATGCAGCCAGACTCTTGATCCGTTAGAGAAAGCCTGGGCAAGACCATGCAATACCATTGCCATCGGTACAGAAAGAATAAATGAGAAAATACCCATCAGGATCATGCCGCCAGCCATGCTGAGTACACCAGAAATAATGCTGGTGATGAATGTTGCGAGCGTCAACAGAACATAAAGCATTGCGTTTTGAAGGAGCCTATCGTTGATCGGAAGTCAGGTTGGGGATAGTTTGATTGAATACGATAAGTGAGAAAAGAGAATGAATGGAATACAATACTTATCGATGAGGAATATATAAATGATCGAAAACCTTGAGACATTGCTGGCCTTGTCCAGGACCGGCACGATGATGGAGGCAAGCACAGAGCTGCGGATCTCTCAGTCTGCGGTGAGTAAACGTCTGGCGACCCTGGAAAAATACTATGACCGAAAACTGATTCAGAAAAAGGGCAGGCGAGTTGAACTCACCCAGCATGGCCAGCGACTGGTCGATCGCATTTCTCCCATTTTATCTGAGCTGCGTGACATGTTCATTGATGACTCAGTCAGTGCTAGTGGAGAGCTGGTGATAGGTGTATCAGACGCCATCTTGTCATCCTGGGGGCCAGAGGTGTTTTTCAAGGCACAACAGGAAATGCCGGAAGTAAAATTTATATTTCACACTCACCGGACACCCGTCGTCCTTGACAGGATCAGGTCAGGTGAATTTATGGTTGGTGTGTGTACCGGGTCTGATTCCCTGGATACAGACTTGCAGAGCGAAGTCCTTACCCAGGAACCTATGGTCATTATTCCTTCCGGGTGCAAGAAGATTTCGTTTCCACGGAAGGGCGAATTGGGAGTCATCACCATCGAGGATTATTCCGGTGCCTGGCGATCTTTTAAGGACGAGGTGCGGCGATTGAGAATTGTCCGGGAAGTCTCGCTGGAATCTTTCTTCAGTGTCGGCCAAATGGCCATTGCCGGTTTCGGCCATGGTATGGTTCCCATTGGTGTCGCTCAGACATTGAAGGTCCCGGAAGACTGCCTGATCAACCTTGGAAATCAGGGCCTGACTCGACCGGTGAGATTTGTGGCAAGGAAATCAACCTATTCATTGCCGCTGGTGGCAAACTTTTACCAGGCGCTGGAACGCATATTTAAAGGGTAGTTAATTCCTGTCCGAGAACTACGCACTGCGGTGCTAGTTTCTTGCTAAACTTTTAATAATTAAACCCACAATTGTTGGTCTATCTGGCCACAAAACATGTGTCCATGGATAGAAACCAGCTAGTCCTCGTCCTCGTCGTCTTCGTCCTCATCGTCTTCAAGTGAAACCAGAGACAGGCCCTGCAGACTTCCGCCTTCTGGTTCCGCTGTCTCCTTCGTTTCAGGCGGCGGTGCTTCAGGGGCCTTTTTCGGGGCATTTTTGGAAGCCGCTTTGGGTGCTTCTTTTTTTGCAGCGGATTGCTCTGCTGACTGTTGCTGGGAATTTGGATCCTTTTTGTCGAGCGTGATTCGCAGCCGAAGGTTGTTCTTCGAATCAGCATTTTTCAAGGCTTCTTCCAGGGTGATCAATCCTTGTTTGTACAATTTGAACAGTGCCATATCGAATGTCTGCATGCCCTGTTCCGCAGATTTTTCCATTAGCTCTTTAAGATCTGAGACAAGTCCTTTTGCAATTAAATCTGCGGCTCTTGGAGTACCCAACAGTATTTCTATGGCGGCACAGCGCTTGCCATCCACTGTTGGTATCAAACGTTGTGAAATGATGCCACGAATGTTCAGGGACAGATCCTGCAGCAGCTGGTTGTGCCGTTCTTCAGGAAAGAAATTGATAATTCTGCCCATGGCCTGGTTTGCATTGTTGGCGTGAAGCGTAGACAGGCACAGGTGCCCTGTCTCGGCAAATGCCAGTGCATGTTCCATTGTTTCCCGGTGGCGAATCTCGCCGATCAGGATGACGTCAGGTGCCTGGCGTAGAGTGTTCGCCAGTGCCTCTTCAAATGAATTAGTATCTGTGCCGACTTCACGCTGGTTAACGATGCATCCCTTGTGGGGGTGCGTAAACTCCACCGGGTCTTCAATGGTGATGATATGGCCTTTGGAATTGGTGTTGCGGTAATCGATCAGAGCAGCCAGTGAGGTCGATTTGCCGGAGCCTGTGCCCCCGACGAAGAGTACGAGGCCCATTTTTGACATGATCAGTTTGGGAAGAACCACGGGTAATCCCAGGTCCTTGTAGTTAGGCAGGGTATCCCCCAGGCGCCTGATGACGATGGACACTTCGTTTCTTTGTTGAAAGATATTCACCCGGAAGCGGCCAAGACCTTCTCGTGAGATAGCCAGGTTCATTTCCGGGTTCTCCCTAAAAGCTGCCTGTTGCTCCTCGGTCATAAGAATATTAGCAATTGCGGCAGATTCGCCAGGTAATAAAGGTACCTCGGAAAGCTTGTTTAGCGTCCCGAAGAATTTTGCGGAGGGTGGGGCACCGGTACTGTAATAAAGGTCTGATCCTTCTTTATCGACCAGGATCTTGAGACATGCTTCTAATTCTGGTTCCGGCATAGACATTCCCAACTTAAGAAAGGATTTACCCTAGGATAATACCGAAAGGCATCCTTGGCTACTGCCAATCATCGATACCTGAATTTCTCCCCCGGACCGCTTATCACTCCAGGGTGGAAGCTCCCGCTGAAGGCAAACAGGTTTCTACTGATAGCTGAGACTGTCGCCATTCTCGCTGGTCAATGACAGTTGATTTGAAGTCGCCGACTCGGTGAAGCCGATCTGTTTGGCGTCAACTCCGTATTCCTTTGCCACGGATATAACCTCGCTTACTCGCGGCCCTGGTACGTATATTTCCATTCGGTGACCCATATTAAAAACCTTGTACATTTCTTCCCAGCTTGTATTCGATGCGGATTGAATGGCCGAGAACACAGCGGGTGTCTCAAACAGATCGTGCTTGATGTAATGTATTCCCTGGCCAAATTTCAGGCACTTGGTTTGTGCTCCACCGGAGCAGTGAATCAGGCCCTTGATTTCCAGTGGCATTTCCTCAAGCAGCTTGTAGATAACCGGTGCGTAACTGCGAGTTGGGCTTAGCAAGGCCTCGCCTACAGTAAAGCCTGAATCGGGAAGCTGGTCACCAAGTTTGTATGGCCCGCAGTAAACCAGGCTCTCGGAAATATTACTGTCGAAAGTCTCAGGATATTTATCGGCATAGTAGTGCGACAACATATCGTGCCTGGCGCTGGTCAACCCATTGCTTCCCATACCACTGTTCTGAGTGTTTTCATAACTTGCCTGGCCGGTTGATGACAGGCCGACAATAGCGAGATCCGCTGTAATGTCGTTGCGCATGACATCCTGCTTTTTCATCACGGTAACCGCACAGGTGTCGACGACAATTGAACCCGTCAGGTCGCCAACATCGGCTGTTTCTCCGCCACCTGAGTAAATCTGTACACCATGATCCCGAAGTTGTGCCATGAATGCCTCACTACCTTCAATGAGTGCAGAGATAACTTCTCCAGGGCAATTCATCGCATTGCGGTTAATGGTGTTTGAAATAAGGATACGTCCGTTAACACCTACGCAAAGCAGGTCATCCAGATTCATGACGATGCTATCCTGGGCGATACCGCGAAAGACACTGGCATCCCCGGTTTCCTTGTAGTGCAGGTAGGCGATGATTGATTTTGTGCCACTGCCGTCCGCATGGATGATGTTGCACTTCGAAGGATCACCACCGAGATAATCTTCTGTTATCTTGCAGAAGGCTCCAGGCATGGCCCCGGCATCAAGTTTGTCTACGACACTGTGTACTTCCGATTTGTCGGCGCTAACACCGCGTGCCCGGTAACGCCCCCCATCCTTACCGGCGATAATAAAACCGGATCTGTCCCGGGCAATGACCAGACCACGAAACTCCAGTTGGCGAAATGCCTTGGCGACGGTATTGGCGGCAATATGATTATTGCTGGCAAGCTTCCGGATGCTTGGCAGCTTCTCTCCAGCCACAAGCTCACCGGTGTTAATCGCGAAATGGATGGTATCGACTATCTGTTGGAACACGGGTGTTGGTGATGAGCTATCGATGGTGATCTTCATAGTCGGCCGCCTGTTTTTCACTGTAGTATAAAGATACTACAGATGTTGAGGCAGTATTTATAGTCCTGCTGGTACCAGCGCAACAGCGGTCTAATGAAATGGGTCCGGCGCACTGCGGAATCGAGCTGATTCCCCTATAATGCGCGCTTTCAAAGGTTTGGAAGTATTCCATGGTCGTGATAGTTGACTACGATGCGGGAAATCTCAGAAGCGTGCAAAGGGCCTGTGAGCATGTGGGAATAAAGGCCGGGATAACAGCTGACCCGGAAACAGTGTTGAAATCTGACAAGGTGATATTCCCGGGTGTTGGTTCTGCCGTGAGTGCCGTCGATACCCTGCGCAAACGCGGGCTTGATGAAGCCATTATCGAATTTTACCAGTCTGGGAAACCGTTGCTCGGAATTTGCCTTGGCCTGCAAATAGCATTGGACCGGACACAAGAGGGTGAAAAGGAATGCCTTGGGCTTATCGAGGGTGCCTGTGAGAAATTTGAGTTTTCTGACAGATCGATCAAGGTGCCACATATTGGCTGGAATGAGCTGGAAATTGTCCAGAATCATCCCATGCTGAAAAACATAGACTCAGGTGACGAATTTTATTTTGTACATAGTTACTATGCACGTCCTGAAAATGACGCTGAAATATTTGGTTCAACCAGCTATGGTGAAATGACATTTACAAGCGCCATCGGCAAAGATAATTTCTTTGCAACCCAGTTTCACCTGGAAAAAAGCGGCAAGATTGGCTTGAAGTTATTGGCTGAATTCAAGAATTGGCAGGGCGGCTCATGTTAAGTAAACGAATTATTGCCTGCCTCGATGTTCGCAACGGCCAGCTGGCAAAAAGTGTCAAATTCGTGGATACAAAAGACATTGGTGACCCCATCGCCAAGGCCCGGGAATATTATGAAGATGGCCTCGATGAACTGGTTTTCTATGATATCACTGCCTCCAGTGATGACCGCAACATCATGCTGGATGTAGTGAGTAAAGTTGCAGAACAGGTGTTCATCCCATTCTCGGTGGGTGGCGGAGTTCGCACGATAGAGGATGCCAATCGCTTGCTCTGGTCTGGTGCAGAAAAAATCAATGTCAATTCTGCCGCTGTGAAGAGACCGCAACTCATCGCCGAATGCGCACATTATATTGGCGCACAGAATACCGTCCTCTCGATGGATATTCGCAAGGTCAAAGCTTGCACCGAACTACCCAGCGGTTATGAGATCGTCATCAATGGTGGCCGTACTCCCATGGGAATCGATGCATTGAAGTGGGCCCTGCAAGGTCAGGAGCTTGGTGCGGGTGAACTTGTTGTCAATTCGATTGATGCAGATGGGACTCGTGAAGGATACGAGATAAACCTGACAAGGATGATTTCAGAGGCTGTCTCTATACCGGTGATTGCATCCGGCGGAGCAGGCAAACCGGAACACTTGTATGAAGTGTTAACCGAAGGAAAGGCTGATGCAGCGCTTATTGCATCCATGGTACATTTTGGGGAATACACGATCAGTGGCATTAAACAGTGGTTGCATGAGAAGGGCTTAAAGGTGAGATTGCGTTACTAGGGGACCTCTGATTAAGTGAGTATTTTTGTCATGACAAGGAAGAGACGCACAGAGGAAATTTGTTAACATCTGTAAGTTAACAAATTTTTGAGTACGACTTTGACACCGTCATGGCGAAAATAGTGATGCGGCATACCGACCTTAATCAGACGTTCCCTAGCGTAATCTCATTGTGAGTCTGGTGAAGAACGGGGTGGAGATCCTTCAGCTATTAACTTCAGGATAAAGGCCGTAAGGTAAAAAAACAGGTGGACGGATGGAAATTAACGAAAGTTTGGAGGCCCTGGAAACCCAGCTGGCATTCCAGGAACATCTTATCCAGAAACTGGATGATGCACTGGGGAGTCAGCAGCAACAGCTTCTGGATATGCAAAGGCAGATTGAACTCCTGATGGAGCAGATCAAGATGATGGAGAAGCCTGAATCTCCTGAATCACTACCACCTCATTATTAATACAAAAACCAGTGACACAAGAACCTACACAAAACCCAGGCAAAAACCTAGATAGGAGTAGAAACATGAAAGCGGTTGTAATTGATGACGAACAAAAACTTCATTGGCAGGATGTCGATGCGCCGACTTCCGGGGCAGACGAAGTTCTAATAAAAATACATGCCACTGCCATCAACAGGGCCGACCTGATGCAGAGAAAGGGATTCTATCCACCACCACCCGGTGCCAGTACGATTATGGGGCTGGAGTGTGCCGGGGAAGTAGCAGCAGTGGGCGAGAACACTTCAAAGTTCAAGGTAGGTGACCGGGTTTGTGCATTGTTAGCAGGGGGTGGCTATGCAGAGATTGTGGCCGTCCATGAGGGGAGCGTTCTTCCTATCCCTGGCGGAGACACTTTCATCCATGGCGCGTGTTTGCCTGAAGTGTTTGCAACTGCATGGTTAAACCTGTTTATTGAGGCAAAGCTGCAACCTGGCGAGAAAGTGATATTACACGCCGGTGCAAGTGGCGTAGGTACTGCGGCTATTCAGTTGTGCAAAAGTTTCGGTTCGCCCTGCTTTGTCACCGCGGGAACTGCCGCCAAGATTGCTACCTGTATAGAACTCGGGGCAAACGCGGGAAGTAATCGACATGAAGGTTCCTTTTTTGAAAAGGCAGATGATTTTTCTGCTGGTGCGGGCATCGATGTCATCCTGGACCCGGTAGGCGGGTCTTATCTGGAAGATAACCTCAAGCTGCTGGGATTAAATGGAAGGCTGGTCCTTATTGGCCTGATGGGTGGCAATGCTGCCCAGATCAACCTCGCGATGTTGCTGATGAAACGCCTGCGTGTCATTGGCTCCACGCTTAGAACCAGGCCGGTAGAGGAAAAAGCTGTTGTCATGGCACAGTTACTGGAAAAAGTATGGCCGAAGATCGTGTCTGGAGAAATAAAACCCATTGTCGACACGGTTTTTCCAATCGAGGAGGTTGAGAAGGCACACGCTCTGGTTGAGTCTGACGAGACTATTGGCAAGGTGGTTATGTCGGTCCAATCCTGAGTACAACAATCCAGGCAAATGTCAGAGGCATAAAAAACCCGCTCATATCGGAGCGGGTTTTTTATGCTAACAAGTGAAGTGGACCCTGGTCAGACCTCTGCCACCTCTTCTGCTTGAAAACCTTTGTCGGTTTCGGAAAGATCGAACTCAACTCGTGCTCCCTGCTTCAGTGTGCGGTAGCCCTCACCGCGAATCGAACGAAAGTGAACAAACACATCTTCTCCATCTTCTCTTTCGATAAAGCCGAAACCTTTGGCATCGTTGAACCACTTTACGGTGCCGGACTGTCTCTCAGACATACCTAAACCCTCTTTTATTTTTATGCGGCCCTGTCTACGGCGCGTGTTGCCGAGAACATAGACTGCATTAAGACACATTGTTGAAATTATGTGCAAGAGTTTTTTTCATGGTTATATTGCACTGCAATATAACCATCAGAGGCAATCATCCTGATATTACCTGGAGCTAAAGGTTTTCCATACGAATTTTTTGGTCCTGCAATTTTTCTATTGCTGAGCCGAGTTCCTCTACCTTGTCTCTTTCTTTCTGGACGATCTCAGCGGGGGCCTTGTCAACGAATTTCGGATTGTTGATTTTACCGTCGGCTCGAGTGCGTTCTTTCTGCATTCGTTCGATTTCTTTATCGAGCCGTGCAATTTCCACTTGTTTGTCGATCAGGCCGCTCATCGGCACCAGTAACTGCATTTCTCCCACAAGATGGGTTGCAGCAACCGGCAGAGTTGCACTGTCAGGAAGGATGGTCAGTTCTTCTGGTTTGATCAGAAATTCAAGAAGATTACGATTTTCTTCAAGGCGCCGTCGGTCGGTTTCGTCACTATTATAAAAAAGAACTGGAATTGGCCGAGCCATGGAGATGTCCATTTCTCCACGA
>SMVA01261616.1_pt1 | contig 29949 bp, 26 predicted proteins | sample 2456451 | NCBI WGS metagenome assembly SMVA01 (sample SAMN11095933, study PRJNA526329) | marine sediment metagenome | biome: Marine sediment; feature: Surficial sediment; material: Deep marine sediment; isolation source: Hadal surficial sediment | place: Pacific Ocean | collected 2014-05 | depth... | reverse complement strand
GAATACATCGGCCATCAACCTCAACCAACGCAGAAAACCCCCACTCTCCAATCGTCGCAACATTTGCAAGATTGGAAGAGAGAATTGTCACAGCTACCGTTTCGGCGGACCTGGAATTACTTTCACCGGGTGCTGCAGTGCAAGCCACGGCGAATAATAGCAAGACCAGACCAATCGGCGCCGCACAGAAATTTGGTCGAATACCCATTTACACTCCCCAAAAAGAACTGACCGCCGCTAGCATTAAATTTTCGTGCGGTGTGAACAGCCACCTATCAGATTTGCAAAATGATCAGCGGTGATTTCAGTCGATCGCGAAACAGTAATACAAGCCATCACCGCCTGTGCCCTGCAAATCGCTCTGACTGCAGCCGCGCGAACCATGTGCATTGTTCCATGAAGTCGGATTAGAACCACCACCCGTACGGTCGTGATGACCCACCTGCGCGCTGCCGTCGGATCCACTGTAGGTCCAGGCCCGGCACGTATGGTCCTGATCGCCCGGGAATGCGGTGCCATCGAGATTTGATCCTGTCAGGATATCGTGGCGGTTCGGTGAGTCTCCGCGGCCATTAACAACAGCCCCGCTCTCGCTGATCGAGTTTTCTTTGCTGAGCTTGTTGGCGTCGCTGTGAAGATCAGTAACATTTGACGCTACCTGCGCGCCGTTGGCACTTGACCACGGCCCTGTGCCAATCCGGTCTCGAGCATTGACCGCGGCCGCGCTATCGGCACCGCTGGTGCTTAGATAGGCCCGCCATGTTTTTCCACCGGCACCGGCTGATTCGGCCAGCATCTGGCAGTGTGCGTCAGCCCCCGCAAGTCCACCAAGATTGGCCCCATCGCCAGGGCCTTTGCTGGTCAGGAAGAAGCTCATATTCGAATCCTGAGCACTGGCGTAACCGAATCCGATCGCAGTTGCCACCAGAGACAACGTCAATATTCGTATTTTCATGGTCAGACTCCCTGTTCGATAAGATCTACGGTTCGTCAATACGCCTGTTCAAGCATCAGGTAGCCTGAGACGTATTACGCGCTAATCAAGCCTGACGATATGTCGGGCTGCGCCCGTCAGCTCGACGATGTGCAGGCCGGTGTGCCTGCGATCAACGGCGTAGATATAGCCGCGATCATCGATGTTCACGTTGTTCGTCGATATCACCCGATCACAATACTCGACGTCACCGACCTGCACACAGGAATCGATCGTGTTCTCGTTAGGCTCGGGGATGAAGTAGCCGACCTCCACCGGTTCGAACGGATCGCGAATATCCACGGCTCGAATACCGGCGTTGAAGTACGACAGCACGGCCAACGTCTTGTCGAAACCCGGATGGAAGGCGTCGTGTACCGAATGCGGGCCAAATCGCCCGCCCTTGTTGCAGAAGTCGCCGGATTCCTCGGACGTTTGATAAGTCGAGACAGGGAAGGGCTTGTCTTCCTGGGTGATATCGACCATGAACATGACGTCCCGAGTACCCTGGCATCGCATGGATGAACCGCCGCCGGCCTCCGACACGATGATCAGGAAGTCCCTGACACTGTCGTCCCGATCGTCGTTGTAGTCGGGTACTGCCAAACCGTATACCGGCTTCGCGGTGTGCACGCCCCAGTAGCTCGGCATGTCGAGCCGGGAGATTTGCGGATACAGCAGATTTTCCGGCGTCGGCGCAAATGGATCCTCCGCTTGTGGGTCGCCATTCAGGAACTTGTCCCGGTCGAGAATCTGCAGCACGCCATTGCTGCCGCTCTCGTAACCAAGATACATGCGGTTACCCACGACGAAAGGCTGATGCAGGCCGGCGATGTTCGGCGGCGGGAACGGCCCTTCCGCATCCGGCTCCCAACCCGTGAGCCCGAAATCGCGGATATGCCGCGGCGCCTCCGGATTGCTGAGATCGAATGCCATCAGGAGTCGGGTGACCCGCCACCCTTCCGGGGTGCCGTTAAAGTATCCGATGCCGGTCTCGCAATCCCATTGCATCTTGTGCGTTTCTCGCGCGCCACGCATTGACTCGGGACGAGAAGAGTAACCCGTCTCGGCAATGTCCAGGATGAACTCCGGTGCAGCGGGGTCGGTGACATCGAAGAGATCCCATCCGAGCTGCCCATTCGTACGCACGGCATAGACCTTATCCGCATCGCCGTTCGGTAACATCGAACCATCGCAGACCTGCACGTGCTGCGTTCCGCTGGCCTCATCGCCTGTTGGTGGCACGTGACTCAGCATCTCGGGGGCACTGGGATCGGTCACATCCAGAATGGACAGACCGTTGACTTCAATGCTACCGGTAAGGGGGTTCATGGATTCGCCGATATGGTGACCGACGAAGAGAATGCGTCGATCGTCATAGGCGTGCACAACCGGCTGATAGGCGGACCGCGCCTGCAGGTCGTGTCGCCCCACCAACCGCATGTTCAGCGCCTGGGGCATGCCGTCGTCCGGGGCGGCGGCGTCAGCCATCGTGGCTGGCGGTGGCGCATTGCAACCCACTAACAACCATGCCGTGGCGGCATAACAGCCGCATTTCGTTGTTCGAATGTGATTCTTTGTCACGTTCCGCGACCTTTTTCTTTCGCATATCGTGCGACCTGCTCATGCGTGGCGAACCAGACGCCTGGACGAGCTCGCATGTATTGAATGAGCTCGTCCAACATCGCGATTCGCGAACGGTGGCCGATGATCTGCGGATGCATGGTCAGCAGGAACAGTCCGCCTTCCTCGTAGGCCATGTCGAACTCCGCGGTCCAGATCTCATAGACGTCACTGGGCGGTGTGTAGGGACGGGTACCGCCGTAACGGTTCATGCCGAAATACGGATAATCGTCCAGAATCCACTCCACCGGGAGTTCTACTACGCCCGTCGGCTCGCCATGCGACAGCAACTCGTACGGGACGTCGTCGGCCATAAGGCTGCTGTCGTAAAACAGCCCGAGTTCCTCGATGAGATCCAGGGTATTCTCGCTGTACTCCCACGATCCGGTACGAATGCCCACTGGGCGGCGGCCCGCAATCTCTTCGAGCGTGTCGAGAGATTGCTGCATGAGCATCCGCTCCTCCCCTTTCTCGAGGGTCGAGGTGAATTCGTGGATCCAACCATGGATGCCCACCTCGTGCCCCGCGTCGGCGATTTTCCTGACCTCTTCCGAATAGAGTTTGGCACTCACCGCGGGCATGAAAAACGTCGCCTGGATGTCATGGCGTTCGAGAAGCGCAAGCACCCGGGGAAGCCCGGCGCGCGCGCCGTACTGACCTGTGGAAAGCCGGGAGGGTGAGGTAATGCCATTACGCAGCATCAGGGTCTCGGTATCCAGATCGAAAGACAGCGTTACCGCGACGCGACCGCCTTCAGGCCAGGACTCCGGAAGGAGCCGCGGCCCGGCACGGACCTGTTGTACGGCCTCACGCCAGCGCGACTCCGGCCACTTCCACGACGGCTCATCCTCGACGGCAACCTGCGGGAAAGCCGTCAAAGCCGGTGCAAGCCCAACGATCGCGATCAGGAACGACGACCAGGCTAAGCGGCCTGGCGCGATGGACCCTATATGTGGAAGGTAATTTTCGAGTCCCATGGCTTCCCCCGGCTGTTCTTCCTGGCAGGAGGAATATTATGCGCCTGCCCGGCCATCTGTCACAGCATCAGGGCCAAGGCATAAATTTACCGGAATTGTTTCCTCGGATTCATTGTTGGATTATTCTCCCTGTTGAAGGCGTGAAGGAGTCTGACGTAATGAAAATAGTTAGCGACATACTGAATTCCAAGGGGCACGATATCTGGGCCGTCAAACCCGACGACACAGTATTCGAATCATTGCAGCTGATGGCCGAGAAAGAAGTCGGGGCGTTACTGGTAATGGATCAGGACCGGCTGGTCGGCATCGTGACTGAGCGCGACTATGCTCGCAAGGTCATACTTGAGGGCAAATCTTCCAAAGACTCCTCAGTGGCAGAAGTCATGACAAAACATGTTCTGTGCGTGACACCAGAGCGAACCATCGATGAGTGCATGGCGCTGATGACCGACAAGCGCGCCCGGCACCTGCCGGTCGTGGATCACAAACGTGTCATTGGCCTGGTTTCCATTGGCGACCTGGTAAAAGCAATGATCAGCGAGCAAAAGGTGCTCATCGATCAGCTACAGCACTATATTTCGGGCTGAATGTGACCTCGAAATGATAGGCTTTGCTCAATGCAGTCATCCCGGGAATCCTGGAGTAACACGATGGTAACGGCGATAGTCCTGATCAAGTCTGAAACAAACCGGATTCCCGACCTGGCCCAAAAAATCGCCAATATGAAGGGTGTCAGCGAAGTGTTCTCGGTGGCCGGTCGCTTCGATCTCGTTGCGATTGTCAAAGTTCCGCAAAATGAGGACCTGGCCGATGTGGTCAGCGATGCGATGCGGCACCAGGAGGGGATGCTCGAGACAGAGACGCTGATTGCGTTCCGCGCGTTTTCTCACGAAGAATTGGCGGCTGGCTTCGACCTGGGTCTCGACTGAGCGGTTGAGCTTGCCCGCGGCGGTGCTGTCTATTTGACCGTCGCAGTTTCCCGCAGCCGGAATCGCTGCACTTTGCCTGTGTGGGTTTTCGGCAGTTCGTCCACGAACTCGATGGCCCGGGGATACTTGTACGGTGCAATGGCCTGTTTCACAAAGTCCTGCAGAGTCGTGGCGAGTGCGCTGCTCCGTTCATGACCGTCTCTCAGTACGACAAATGCCTTGACGATGTTGCCACGCGCCTCGTCGGGCGCGGCCACAACCGCACACTCGGCCACCGCATCGTGACCAAGCAATGCCGCTTCGACTTCCGGCCCCGCAATGTTGTAACCCGCCGAGATAATCATGTCGTCGGCGCGCGCCTGAAACCAGAAATAGCCGTCTTCGTCGTGCCGGTACGTATCGCCGGTAATATTCCAGCCATTGACCACATAGGACCGTTGTCGCTGTTCGTCATCCATGTAGCGGCAGCCGGTAGGTCCTTTGACAGCCAGCCGGCCAATGCTGCCCGGCGGCAGCGCATGATAATCGTCATCGAACACGCAGGCCTGGTAGCCCGGTAGCGGCTTGCCCGTAGCCCCGGGGCGAATGTCGTCGCCCGACGCACCGATAAAAATGTGCATCATCTCTGTCGCGCCGATGCCATCGATGATCCTGATGCCGGTCTGTTCGTGCCACGCGTCGGATGTGGGTTTGGGCAGGGCCTCACCTGCGGAGATGCAACGATTCAGACTGGAGATATCATATTCGCCAAGCATTGGCATCAGTGTGCGGTACATCGTTGGAGCGGTGAACAGGGCAGTAGCGCGAAACTTCCCGACCGCCGCCAGCAGCGCCTCGGGATTTGGCGTCTCGACCAGGATAGCCGCCGCACGGAACCGCAGCGGAAACACGAGCAATACACCAAGACCGAAGGTGAACCCCAGGGGCGGCGACCCGACATAGCGGTCCTCGGGTTGTGTCTGCAACAAATGGCGGCCGACCACGTCGGCCATCGCAAGCACATCGCGATGGAAATGCATGGTCGCTTTCGGCTGGCCGGTGGTACCTGAGGTGAAAGCCAGCAAACAAACATCGTCGCGCGACGTATCGACATTTTGAAACTCGTCGCTGTTGGAACTTGCACTGGCGGAGAGTTCAGTGAAACCAAGCCGCGCCGACAACAGTCCGGTCTCGGCTGCCGCATCAAAGATGTCCTGTGCGAGTCGATCATCGTATAGCGCATGGCTGATCTCTGCCTTGCGCGCGATTTGCTTAAGTTCCGCTGCTCGCAATAACGGCATCGTGGTCACTGCAATACCGCCCGCCTTCATCACTGCAAACCATGCAGCGGCCAGCGTCGGATTATTTGGCGACCGCAGCAGCACCCGATTGCCCGGCACCAGACCAAGGTCCTCGGTCAATACCCTGGCGATACGATTGGCTTCGGACAGCAGTTCCCGATAGGTCAGCGTAATGCCGTCTGCAAGTATCGCCGTACGCTCGCCGTGGCCATCGACCACGGCCCGGTCCAGCAGCTCAGTCGCACAATTCATGCGGGTCGGATACTGCAACTCCGGCAACTCGAATCGAAACTCCGGCCACAGTTCCCGCGGTGGCAAATGGTCCCGGGCAAACGTATCCTCGTGCGCTGTTTCGTCACTCATATTGCTGCCGAGTCTAGCAAAGAGCGAAGCGAAGCGGATCGGACCCACTGCTGTCCCATCAATTCAAGATTGTTGGCAACACGGCGCATAGTGACAATACAAAGACCAGCTATCGCCCGCTGGGGCGGGCTCCTACGAAACCATCGTAGGAGCCCGCCCCAGCGGGCGATAAGCATGTTTCCAGCGAATCAATTTACCTGAGCGCCCTGATAGCAATTGTCCTCAGGGCCTCGCACATTCTTTTTGTGGGACAGCAGCGGATCGGACCCGAAAAATGCTGGCGGCGATAAGTCATTTGTATGCTGTCGGCGTCCACAAAGCGCGCGCCAAGCACGGGAATAGTCCAACGGCAGACGACAGTCAGCCAGCAGCGTCAGAATCAGAAATTCGCGATTTCCCGTAGAACCGCAGTCGCATATCCTCCACTCCTAAGACCGAATTCAAGCCACAGCGTTTGCGCATCAAGCTCCCAATCAAGATCACGGGCAGCGAGACGCAGCGCTCTGCGCGATTGATCCATCTGCGTTTCGAGACCCTGCCGAAATTCCTCGAATGGCGCCACGACGGCTTGCTCCAACGCAAGAATTTCGCCGCTGCAGGATGGCTCACCCCTGCCCCACAACGCGCCGCCCGGGTGAATGTCCATTTCCTCACAACGCTTCAGCAGTTGCTGATCGACCTGGTCGACGACGAAGATACTGTTGGTTCCATCGAGACAGGCACACTCGCCTTCGATCAGGTGGTTCCAGCTGCCGTCATCTACCCGCTGCTGAAGTATGTGATTGAAGAGATATGAACGTGCAGCGGATAACGCGATGCTGCGTTTGTTTTTGCGCAGGCGCTTGCCCGAGAACAACTCGCTCGCAAGCTGCAAGTTGTTGCCAGCGCGGCCGAAGCGTTGCTCACCGAAATAATTTGGAACGCCGGATTCTCTGATCGTTTCGAGGCGTTCGTTAATGGTTGATTGTGGCGCCTCGACACCCCGCAGCGCGATGCGGAATTTGTTGCCACGGTGCGCGCCGCGCCGTAGCTTGCGGCCATGCCTCGCCTGTTGCAGGATTCGCACACCGGGCAGCTCGAAAGCATTCCAGTTGGTACCGGCCGCCGTCAGCCGACGCACACTGAACCACTGCCTGGTTACCGCATGACGGTCCTTCAACCCGGCAAAGCCGACTTCCGATTCCCGGACGGCGGCATGCGCAGCCAGTTTGCCGGCGACCCAGGCAGTGTTAGCGTCCTGTTTTTCGAGCCAGAGATAGTCGTGCTCACCCTCGCCGGACAGTGCGTAGTCCAGAACCTCTGTAACCTCGAAATCACTCGCAGACTGGCGAATATGTCCCCGAATTTCAGGGGTCCCGTGAGCGCGCGCCCAATCAGGGATTGTCGGCATGGGCGACGATTTTGGAATCGTCGGCGGGAATGACCAGGTAGAAAGTTTCGTTTTTGCCGATCATGCCCAGATCGGTGCGGGCACGTTCTTCGGCGGCTTCACGGCCGTGCTTGAGATTTATTACCTCGGCATCAAGGCTTACATTGCGATTACTCAATGCCTGGTTTTGGCCGCGCTGCTCGGCAACGGCGTCACGCAGCCCGCGGGTCTTGCGAAAACCGTCGTCAGACAGCCATAGCTGCCCCTGCATCGCGAGACCGGCGAGCGCCAACGTGATCAGCATCCAGCGAATACTCAAGATTCAAATTCCTCAAGCGTCTGCGCTCCATGCCAGGACCGTCAGCCCGATACCGTCACCGGGAAGGCGGCACGACCGGCATAGCCCGCGTCATTGCCCAGTTCCTCTTCGATGCGTAACAGCTGGTTGTACTTCGCAATGCGGTCGGATCGAGACAGTGACCCGGTCTTGATTTGCGTTGCTTTGGTACCAACTGCGATGTCTGCAATCGTGCTGTCGCAGGTCTCGCCTGATCGATGAGACACGACAGCCGAATAGTTTGCATCCACCGCCATAGTAATTGCATCAAGAGTTTCCGATAAGGTACCGATTTGGTTGGGTTTTATCAATATAGAATTTGCAATATTTTGCTCGATGCCCCGACCGAGGATCTCGGTATTGGTGACAAACAGGTCGTCTCCGACGACCTGTACCCGATCGCCGATTCGCTCCGTCAATAACCGCCAGCCGTCCCAGTCGCCTTCATCCATGCCATCTTCGAGCGTAATGATCGGGTAGGCGTCCACCAGTGCGGCCAGAAAATCGCAGAAGCCGGCGGCGTCAAAATCCCTGCCCTCGGACGCCAGAACGTAGCGTCCGTTTACATAGAATTCAGAGCTCGCGACGTCGAGTCCGAGCAGAATCTCCTTGCCAGCCGCAAACCCCGCGCGCTCGATCGCCTCAACGATGGTGTCCAGCGCTGCCTGGTTCGATGGCAGGTCCGGTGCAAAGCCACCCTCGTCCCCGACCGCGGTGTTGAGGCCCTTGCCGTGCAGCACGCTCTTCAGGGAATGGAAAATCTCGGCGCCATAACGAAGTGCCTCGGCGAAACTGGGCGCCCCGACGGGCAGGATCATGAATTCCTGAATATCGATGCTGTTGTCGGCATGTGCGCCGCCGTTGATGATGTTCATCATCGGGACCGGCATCGTGGTGCTGTCCCCGAGGTGCCTGAACAACGATTGGCCTTCCGCCAGCGCCTGCGCTTTGGCCGCCGCCAGTGAAATGGCAAGCAAAGCGTTGGCGCCAAGATTGCCTTTGTTGGGGCTGCCATCGAGTTCAATCATCGTCTGATCGAGCGCGCGTTGATCCGCAAACGAATCGGCGAGCAACGCATCGCGAAGCACGCCATTCACATTTGCAACGGCCTTTTGCACTCCCTTGCCGAGATAGCGCGATTTGTCGCCGTCCCTGAGCTCGACCGCCTCGCGCGTTCCGGTCGATGCACCGGAGGGCACGCCGGCGCGGGCGAAACTGCCATCGGCAAGTGTGACCTCGGCTTCGATGGTGGGATTGCCGCGGGAATCGAGGATTTCCCGGGCGTGGATGTCTTTAATCTTAATCATTTCAGTTCCACTTAAAGATTCGCTCGCTGGGGCGAGCTCCTACAGGCGAGCTCCTACAATCGGTCGTAGGAGCTCGCCCCAGCGAGCGATCAGACACCCAGGCCATACTCGGCCTCGAGGAAATCATCCTGTTTGACGCTCGCATCGATCGATTGCAGCGTCTCGAGCAGCGCAAACATTTTGTCCAGCGGCCAGGCGTTCGGCCCGTCACTAAGCGCTTTGTCCGGATCGGGATGGGTCTCCATGAACAAACCCGCGATGCCGGCCGCCGTGGCGGCTCGCGCGAGTACCGGGATGAACTCCCGCTGCCCACCGGATGCAGTGCCTTTGCCGCCCGGTAGTTGTACGGAGTGTGTGGCGTCGAACACGACCGGGCATCCTGTCCCGCGCATCACGGCGAGGCTGCGCATGTCGGAAATCAGGTTGTTGTAGCCAAACGAAAATCCGCGCTCGCAAACCATGATGTCTTCGTTGCCGGTCGATTTGGCCTTGTCAACGACGTTCTGCATTTCCCACGGTGACAGGAACTGGCCTTTTTTGATGTTCACCGGCTTACCGGCATTTGCCACCTTCAGAATAAAGTCGGTCTGGCGGCACAGGAATGCGGGCGTCTGCAATACGTCGACGACAGACGCCACCTCGGAAAATGGCGTTTCCTCGTGCACATCGGTCAACACCGGTACGCCGAGCTGGCTTTTCACCTCGGCAAGAATACGCAGCCCCTCCTCCATACCGGGACCGCGAAAGCCCGCCTGCGAACTGCGATTGGCCTTGTCAAAAGAAGACTTGTAAATAAACGGGATAGCGAGTTCGGCCGTGATTTCCTTGAGCGCACCGGCGGTGTCAATCGCCATCGCCTCACTCTCGACGACGCAGGTGCCGGCAATCAGGAAAAACGGTTGGTCCGCGCCGGCGTCAAAACCGCATAGCTTCATGCCTCGGCAGCTCTGGGCATTTCACCGCTGTGATGCTGCCGGGCCGCCAGAATAAAGCTCGTGAAAAGGGGATGCCCATCGCGCGGATTCGAGGTGAACTCCGGATGGAACTGGCTGGCCATGAACCATGGATGATCCGGCAGCTCGATCATTTCCACAAGATCGTCAACAGAGAGACCGGAGAAGCGGATACCTGCCTGCTCGAGCCGGCCGCGGTAGTTGTTGTTAACCTCGTAACGGTGGCGGTGCCGTTCATAAATTTCCGGCTTGCCGTAAACCGATGCAGCGAGTGAGCCGTCCTGCAGAAATATCTGCTGGGCCCCAAGGCGCATGGTGCCACCCAGATCGGAATCCTCATCGCGCCTTTCCCGCTCGCCAGCACTGGTTTCCCATTCTGTTATCAGTGCGACAACGGGATGCTCGGTGCCACGAACAAATTCCGTACTGTGCGCGCCTTCGAGGCCTGCCAGGTCACGCGCGATTTCTATGATGGCGACTTGCATGCCAAGACAGATGCCAAGGTACGGCACCTGGCGCTTGCGCGCAAAACGCACGGCATTGATCTTGCCCTCGATGCCGCGGTCACCGAAACCGCCCGGCACCACAATCCCGTCCATGTTTTCCAGGCAATCGACGCCGTCACGCTCAATATCCTGAGACTCGAAATAGTGGATGTTGACGCGAGTACGCGTATGAATGCCGCCATGCAGCAGCGCCTCACTCAGTGAAATATAGGCGTCGCGCAAATCGACGTATTTGCCGACCATCGCCACGTTGACCTCGGCCTCCGGGTTGCGCTTGGCCTCGACGATCGCCTGCCATTCACTTAAGTCCGCCGGCGGCAATTCAAGCCGCAGCTGATCTGCAACGATATTATCGAGCCCCTGACTGTGCATCAACTCCGGGATTTTGTAGAGATCGTCGACGTCGTTTGCCGAGATCACCGCTTTTTCGGGAACGTTCGTGAACAAGGCGATCTTGCGCCGGTGTTCTGCCGGTAAAACCTGTTCCGATCGGCACACCAGAATGTCCGGTTGAATACCGATCGAGCGCAATTCCTTGACCGAGTGCTGGGTCGGCTTGGTCTTGATCTCGGCCGAGCTCGCAATATACGGCACCAGCGTCAGATGCACATAGACGACGCGCTCGCGGCCCATCTCCACGCCCATCTGCCGGATTGCCTCGAGAAAAGGCAATGACTCGATGTCGCCGACCGTACCACCAATCTCGACCAGACAGATATCGGCGTCGCCGGCGCCGCGGCGAACGCTCTGTTTGATCTCATCGGTGATATGCGGAATGACCTGAACGGTGGCGCCCAGGTAGTCACCACGGCGTTCCTTGCCGATCACGGTTTCGTAGATGCGGCCGGTCGTAAAGTTACTGTTGCGTCCCGTCGTGGTGCGTACGAATCGCTCGTAATGACCGAGGTCCAGATCGGCCTCCGTGCCATCCTCGGTCACGAATACCTCGCCATGCTGGAACGGGCTCATGGTTCCCGGATCGACGTTGATATATGGATCCAGCTTGATCATGCTGATCGAAAGACCCCGCGACTCCAGGATGGCCCCGAGGCACGCCGAGGTAATTCCCTTCCCCAGGGAAGAAACCACGCCGCCGGTGATAAAAACATACGATGTCATGTGTTTAGCCTGTTATTGCAGGCGCCGGGAAATAACAAAGGGTTAGGGGTCTGCGTGGCAGAAAATATTCCTACTGCGAAAGCACCACAGCGGCCCATTTTTTCGATCTTTTTCGTTACGTAGAACCACTATGCGCCTCAAAAGATCGAAAAACTGTCCTCCCTGTGTCACTTTCTCGCTACGGATATTTCTACCGTGCAGACCCCGGATAAAAAACACGGATTCGCAAGCCCAAATGCGCACGAATGTGTTCTTAACCTAACCCGGAAGAAGCCGCAAAACGTGTTATTTTTGGCTCCCAATCAAGACCCGCCGTTTGATTAAAGACGGTGTTAGAAGCTAACAGATCAGTGCGGGCATCACAATGCAAAGGAATTAGGGAATTAGAGGGACAGTGACCTTAATTCACCGTGTGTAACAAATACGCAGAATAGAATTAAGGTCACTGTCCCTCTAATGAATTAAGGTCACTGTCCCTCTAATTCAACGGCGATTTGTCACGCCAGTACACTGCAAAACCCGCGTCGTGACTGCATTCTTTGGCAATCCACAAATCGGCCACTGCAACCAAATCTTCACCCGAGTACAGCAGCGGTAAACGTTCCCGCATCCACGGCACGATACCCTCCTGCTGCAACAGTTTCTTGAGCTTGCGGGTGCAATCGTGCCCGGCTGGCCGGATCTCCTCGCCGCCATGACGATAGCGGACCTGCAGCCCGGCATTGGCAAGTTCCGGATCGATACCGCCATCGACACCCGGACTGAGAACGAGCTGCCCCATGCCCGGCCCGAGATCCAGCGACGCTTCGGGCCGCAGAACCTGTGCCGGCGCGTCCGGCAGCGTGGCAATGGCGGGCATGACGTACAGATGATGACGATATCGTCGCAACTCGGCGCCTGGCCACGTTACCTGCGGCTGGGCGTCTTCTCTCGCTGGAATCAATTCATGCACGGCCTGGTACAGGCGCGTCGCAGGGGGTGGCGGCAAGCCACACAAGCTGATGGCCTGGCGCAACAGGTTGCGCTGCCGTTCCAGGCTGAGTCGCCGCAGCGATCGGAGATCAAGCCGCTCAGGGCGGCCCGCCACGGCAAGGTCAATATCGGCCAGGTCTCGCAGGAGAGCGCTGGCTTCGCCGGCGAGGTCGGCGCTTTGTTTAAGACGCGCCGAAACGGCGGGCCAGCGTGATGCCAGCCTGGGCATTATTTCCTGCCGCAGAAAATTTCGGTCATAGCGAGTATCCGCGTTGCTCGGATCTTCAATCCAGCTGAGCTCGTGACGTTGCGCGTAATCCTGAATTGCCTCCCCGGACACGCCCAGCAACGGCCGCAACAACCGCCCCTGACCGAATTCTTGTGCAGCACCGATGCCGGCGAGTCCTGCAGGGCCGCTGCCACGCATCAAATTGAGTAACAAGGTCTCGGCCTGATCTTCCTCATGGTGCGCACTCAGGAGACAATCGCCATCTACTAGCAACGGTTGCAATACTGCATAGCGTGCCTGACGCGCGGCGGCTTCCGGGCCACTGCGCAAATCGTTGTCCACAGTAATTCGCTTCCTGATGTAGGAAACCTCCAGTTGCTCCGCGAATTGCTGGCAATGCTTGTCCCACTGCTGCGAATCGGGGTGCAGCCCATGATCGACATGAATAGCAATTATTTCGGCCTGGAGTTGTGCGCGAGACCCCGAGAGTGCATGCAACAATACCGTCGAATCGATACCGCCGCTAAATGCGACCAGCCAGCGTGACGCAGGCTCACCGGCAGTTAATGCCGTGAGTCGCTCAAGTAAGAATTGTGATTCGAATGTCATGGCTTGAGTAGGAGCGGCGTCCCGCCGCGATTCCGCATTCGCGGCGGGGCGCCGCTCCTACGAGAGGTAATCAGAGGAACCCCGTCGACGCTACCCTTCCTTGTACTGACCGAATCCGGCGAGGCGCCGCTGGCGTTGCTCGAGAAGCTGATCGATATCGAGCTGGTCGAGGTCGGTCAGGTGTTTCAGCAAGGCATTGCGAAGGACATCTGCAATCGCCGACGGATCGCGATGTGCGGCCCCCAATGGTTCCGGCAGGACCTCGTCCACCAATCCGAAACCGTTTAGACTTTCTGCGGTAATGCGCATCGCTTCCGCTGCATCTTCCGCCTTCTCTGCACTTTTCCAAAGAATCGAAGCACACCCTTCGGGAGAAATAACGGAATAAATACTGTATTGCAGCATTAACAGGCGATCGCACACACCAATGGCAAGCGCGCCGCCGGAACCACCTTCGCCGATAACGACGCTGATAATCGGCGTACGTAGTTTGGCCATGATATACAAGCTTTGCGCAATGGCCTGGCTTTGCCCGCGCTCCTCAGCGCCGACGCCAGGATAGGCACCTGGCGTATCGATTAAAGTCACGATCGGAATCGAAAACTTTTCCGCCATTTTCATCAGTCGCTGCGCCTTGCGATAACCCTCGGGTTTCGGCATGCCGTAATTGCGCCGCACGCGCTCCTTCGTGTCGCGGCCTTTCTGATGACCAATGAACATTATCGGCCGGCCGTCAAGTCGGCCAATGCCGCCGATCATGGCCGAATCATCTGCGTACATGCGATCGCCATGCAACTCCCGAAAATCCGGCGCGAACATGCTGAGATAATCCAAGGTATAGGGACGCATCGGATGGCGTGCAACCTGTGCGATCTGCCAGGCACCCAGTTTGGAAAAAATGCTCCTGGTCAGCGCCTCGCTCTTGCTCTTGAGGCGCGAAACTTCTTCGTTAATATTGATCTCTGCATCGTCACCGATAAATCGAAGCTCGTCGATTTTTGCTTCGAGCTCTGCAATCGGTTGTTCAAAATCCAGGAACTTCAGATCCATAACGAAAAATCTATCTTCCGGGTACGGCTAAATACGCTCTGCCAAGGCACAATCGCCATCGGCCCCGAGAAACCTGCTGTGCAGTCAGGGCAGATGGCGTAAAAAAAGAACTCTACATCATTTCCCGGTCAGGTGCGTAGAGCAATCGAACACTATTCTGGCCGAGCAATTCAGTCAGCTTGTCCCGCAGTTCGCGGCTTGGGCGCACCGACCATTCCGGCCCCAAGCTGAGGCGAGCTGCCGCATCACTACCCACATATTGCACAGCAACATCGCAATGACCCTCCCGGTACGGCAGCAACACATCGTGCAGACGGTTCAGGAGACGCTGACCCTGACCGTTCGGCGCGAGACTAAGAATCATGCTCCGCGCGCTCATCTCGATAACGCGATCAATGTGCAGGACATTTTTCGCATTGACCTGCCAGCCACCGACAAAATCGTCATAGCGCAAAGTGCCGGTGACGACGACAATCTCATCCTTGCTCAAGAGATGCCGAAATTCCTGGAAGGCTTCGCTGAACAGGCTGACTTCCAGGCGACCACTGTCATCATCGAGGATCACAGTGACGCGATTGCCGCGTTTTCGCACATCCATGATCAGGCCGGCAACGGTTATCTCGCGTCGTTGTTGTGCATAGTTACGCTGCCCATTGCTTGTCTGCGGCGGCGGCTCAGACGATATATCGGCAAGCTTCCCGTCGACCAGGAACATCGCATCCCGTCGCACAGCATCGAACGGGTGTCCGGTCAAATATAGACCCAGCGCTTCTTTTTCGTTGGCCAGAAATTCGTGGTCGGTCCACTCCACGAGCTGTACCTGTTCAACCGGCGTGTCCGCTTTCGGCGAATCTGCGATGCCGAACATGTCGTCCTGACCTGCGGCTTTCGCGCGCGCTTCCTGATCGGCGCTTTTCAATGCCTCGGGCAGTTCATGCATCAAACTGCGTCGCGTCGTGCCAAAGCTGTCCATAGCCCCGGACTTGATCATAGCCTCGAGCGCGCGGCGGTTTACTTTTTCCAATTCGACACGGCGGCAAAATTCTGCAATATTTTCAAACTTGCCGTTTTGTTCGCGTTCGGCGATGACAGCATCGACTGCGTTGCGCCCTACTCCCTTGATCGCGCCAAGCCCATACAAAATTGACTGATCATCGGCGACGCTGAATTGATAAGCAGACTGGTTGACATCAGGTGGCAACAAATTCAGGCCTGATTTACGGCAGTCGTCCTTGATCATGACGAGGCGATCTGTGTGATCCAGATCGGCACTCATTACCGCTGCCATGAATGCTGCCGGGTAATGCGCCTTCAGATAGGCAGTCCGGTATGCGAGCAATGCATAAGCAACGGAATGTGACTTGTTAAAACCGTAACCTGCGAATTTCTCCATCAAATCGAAGATGCGCGTTGCCGTAAATTCCGCGACACCGCGTTCTGTTGCACCGCCGACGAATACCTCGCGCTGCTTGGCCATTTCCTCCGGCTTCTTTTTGCCCATCGCACGTCGCAACAAGTCGGCGCCGCCCAGCGTGTAACCTGCCAGTACCTGCGCAATCTGCATGACCTGTTCCTGATACAGGATAACGCCATAGGTCGATTCGAGGACTGGTTTCAGGTCGGGATGCAGGTAGTCAATTTCCCGCTTGCTTAAATCATGCTTGCGGGTAATAAAGTCGTCGACCATCCCTGACTGGAGAGGACCGGGACGGAACAAGGCAACCAGCGCGACCAGATCGTCAAAATGATCCGGCTGCATTCGTTTGACAAGATCACTCATGCCGCGCGACTCGAGCTGGAACACTGCCCGCGTCTTGCATGCCCGCAGGAGTTCGAACGTTTTCGCATCCTGCATCGGGATTTCAGTGATATCGATATTGGTGTCGGGGTCGCGCGAATTTGCGATCTGCACCGCCCAATCGATAATCGTCAGTGTCTTGAGTCCGAGGAAATCGAATTTGACCAGACCGGCCGCTTCGACATCATCCTTGTCGAACTGCGTTACCGCGTTCGCGCCGCCTTCTTCGCAGTACAGTGGCGTAAAGTCTGTCAGTTTGTGCGGAGCAATAACGACTCCGCCCGCGTGTTTGCCGGCGTTGCGTACGAGTCCCTCGAGCGATTTCGCCAGATCGATAATCCCCCTGACTTCTTCGTCTTCCTGGTACATCTTCGCAAGCTCATCTTCCTGATCCAGCGCCTTGTCGAGCGTTATGCCGATTTCGAACGGAACCTGCTTTGCGATGCGATCGACAAATCCATACGGTTGTCCGAGCACCCTGCCTGCATCACGAATGACCGCTTTGGCAGCCATCGTGCCGTAGGTAATGATCTGCGACACCCGGTCCCTGCCATACATGTCCGCAACATAGTCAATCACGCGGTCGCGACCCTCCATACAGAAATCGATGTCAAAGTCGGGCATCGACACGCGCTCAGGATTCAGGAAGCGCTCGAACAGCAAATCGTGCTGCAGCGGATCGACGTCGGTGATGCCCAGCACGTAGGCAACCAGTGAACCGGCGCCAGAGCCGCGACCGGGCCCAACGGGGATACGCTGTTTCTTCGCCCAGCGAATAAAGTCCGCAACAATCAGGAAGTAGCCTGCAAAGCCCATTTCGCAGATAACCGCGAGTTCATCGCTCAGGCGAGCTCGGTAAGGTGCGGCAACGACATCTACCTTGTCGCGGGAAACAGAATCTATCGCGATTTTTTTGTCCAGGAATTGTTGCAGGCCGGATTCTGACTCGGAAGCGAGGAACGCCTCGGTGGTTTGTCCTTGCGGCACCGGAAATGCCGGCAAAAATGTCTCGCCAAACTTGAGTTCGAGGCTGCAGCGCTTGGCGATTTCCACCGAATTCGATAGCGCTTCGGGAATATCCTCAAACAGGCTTGACATATCGCTGCAGCTCTTGAAGTACTGGTGTTCGCTGTAGCGTCCGGGTCGATCGGTGTCACCAAGGGTTCGCCCTTCCTGAATACAGACGCGCGCTTCATGCGCATTGAAATCGTCTGCCTGCAAAAAACGGACGTCGTTGCTGGCGACGACGGGTGTGCCAGTTGCTGCCGCCAGTACAACTGCCTGCTGCACATAGTCCTCTTCAGCGCTGCGTCCGGTACGCGTGAGCTCCAGGTAAAAGCGCTCGCCGAATACTTGCTGCCACTGCTGCAGCCTGTCGGCAGCCTGCTCCGCGTGTCCGGCGACGAGTGCGCGGCCAATGTCTCCATGTACGCCGCCGGAGAGAGCAATGAGCCCGTCGCAGGTGTCTTGGGATAACCAGTCGTGCTCCGCAAGTGGCACGCCATGGTATTGGCCCTCGAGATAAGTCCGGGTAATCAGTCGGGTCAGGTTGCGGTAGCCTGCCAGGTTCTGGCACAACAACACCAGGCTGAACGGTCGATCGGCCTCGTCCGGGTCCTGCAGCTTCAAATCGACGCCAATGATCGGCTTGATGCCGCTGGCAAATGCCTTGCGATAAAACTTGACCATTCCAAACAGGTTTCCCTGATCGGTCAACGCCACTGCCAGTATGCCATCGCGCACACATTGATCCATCAGAGCCGGAATACGCACAGTGCCGTCGACAATCGAATACTCGGTGTGCAGATGCAGGTGGACAAATGGTTCAGTCATGATCGCTTGATGATTGAAGGCCTGGTCGGGTTCACTGGCAGCATTATGGCTTGCTGTTTCTGTAACTGGTACTCGTACTCTAATCTTATCAGCGAGGACCTATCAACGTCGCTATCGGCGAGAAACTTCGCCGGTGCTCCGGACACGGACCAAAGGTGCCGAGACGCTCACGATGATCAGCAGTGGCGTAGCCCTTGTGCCTGTGAAATCCGTATTCGGGATACACGGCGTCCATGGTGCGCATGATGTCGTCGCGACGGACCTTGGCGATGATCGACGCGGCACTGATGGCCGGTATCCTGGCATCGCCACCGACGATCGCACAACCGTCGATCTGGCGCCCGTGAAAGCTTAAGTCTGGCAGCCTGTTGCCGTCCACTTCAACATAGACCGGCTGGACTCGCAGCCCAATGATGGCTCTACGCATTGCAAGCAGAGTCGCCTGCAGGATGTTCAGCCGGTCGATTTCCGCGGGGTCCGCCCAGGCAACGGACCAGGCCAGCGAGCGCTGCACTATCTGCTCTGCCAGCTCGGCGCGTCGACCTGGGGAAAGGACCTTCGAGTCGGCGAGTCCTGCAATTGTATCGTCAGCGCAGAGAATCACGGCGCCCGCGACAACCGGACCTGCCAAAGGCCCGCGTCCTGCCTCATCCACACCGGCAACCGGCCCACAAGCCCTCGGTGCCGGTGTTAACTTATTTGACTTTTTCATCGTCGCTCGTCGAAATCGTACTCTCAGCCAGTTCGCTAGTCAGTCAAGTAAGTTAACACCGGCACCGGGCTTGTTTGCATCAGCTCCGTCCGCCGGCCAGATCAAGCACGGCTTCCGCCGCCCGTTTGTCGGCTCCCTGTGCGAGCTCCGACCGCAATTTTACGAACTGATCGGCAATGGCCGCGCGGCGGGCGGGATCATTCATTAGCGCACTAACCGCGTTCGCCAGCGCTTCCGGAGTCGCGGCGCCTTGCAGAAATTCCGGAACCAGCGGTTCCGGCGTTAGTAAGTTCGGTAACGTGATGCTCGGAACTTTCAGGAGCCGGAAGGTCTTGATAATCGCATAGGTCAAAGAGGTCACTCGATTGGCTGCCACTATCGGCCGACACAGCAGCGCGGCCTGCAATGCAGCGGTACCAGTCGTCAGCAAGACCACGTCTGCTGCCGCCATAACGGTTTCGGCATTGCCATCTGTCAGCATGAAGCGTGCAGCAATATTTGCAGTGTCCAATTGCGTTTCAAACAGCCGCCTGATACTGGCCGTGGCCATCGGTGCTACAAACTGCAGGCCGGGCTCTGCCGCGGCAAGCCGCGCACAAGTCGCTGCAAAAACCGGGCCCAGCCTTGAAACTTCACCCATGCGGCTGCCAGGCAGGACCGCAATGACCCGGTCCGCCTCGATACCGAGCGCCGACCTGGCCTGCAGGGCATCCGGGTTTGCCAGGATCCGGTCCGCCATCGGATGGCCGACAAATTCGGCTGCCACATGGTGCTGGTCATAGAACGCTTTTTCGAATGGCAGCAAGCACAGAACCTTGTCCACGGCCTTTGCCACTTTGCGTACGCGTCCCTGGCGCCACGCCCACACTGACGGACTCACATAGTGAACGGTGCGAACCCCGTGCTGGCGAAGCCGGGTCTCCAGCCCCAAATTGAAGTCAGGTGCATCAATACCGACAAATACATCTGGCGGAACCTCTGTCCAGCGCCGGATCAACATGCGACGAAGTCTGAGCAAGCGGGGAATTTCACGCAGCGGTTCGATGATGCCGACCACGGCGAGCGCCTCGGACGACTCCCAGGCTTCGCAGCCGGCAGCCTGCATCGCAGGGCCAGCAACGCCCTCAAAACGCACGCCGGGCGATCGCGCCGTGAGTTCCTTTATTAATCCTGCCCCCAGCAGGTCGCCGGACGTCTCGCCAGCGACAAGACCAATACGCATCGTCCGTTGTTACCGCAGCAAGCCGCGATCCGACGTGTGTAATGAGTCGAGAAATACGCGCAGTTCGGGCTGTTCCTTGACCAGGGATTCGATTTCTATCATGGCCTCCGCCAGTTTCATCCCTTTGCGGTACACGATGCGGTAGGCATTCTTGATGTTGCGAATCTGCTCGGTGGTGAAATCACGCCGCTTCAGACCTTCGGAATTGATGCCCTTCGGCTTCGCAGGCTGACCACCAACCAGTGTATAGGCAGGTACATCCCGATTGGTCCCGGCATACATGCCGATAAAACTGTGTTCGCCTACCCGGCAAAATTGATGCGCGCCGGAAAAGCCCGCAAGTATCGCCCAGTCACCGATATGCACGTGACCTGCAAGCGTCACGTTATTGGCAAAAATCGTATGACTGCCGATGCGGCAATCGTGCGCGATGTGTACGTATGCCATGATCCAGTTCTCGTCGCCCATGGACGTCAGGCTTTCGTCCTGCACCGTGCCACGACTGATCGAGCAGTATTCCCGTATGGTATTGCCGTCGCCAATCTCGAGACGTGTCGGTTCGCCGGCATACTTCATGTCCTGCGGATCGTCGCCGATCGAGGCAAATTGATAAATGTGATTGTTCTCACCGATACGCGTCGGGCCATTGACAACAACATGACTCTCGATGCGGCACCCTGCACCGATTTCGACATGGTCGCCAATAATGGAGTAAGGACCGACCTCGACATCGTCGGCCAATACGGCCGAATCTGCGACCAGTGCAGTCGGGTGGACATTCATTGCTGAGCTCCCGGCGCACAGGTGATTTCCGCGGTTACAACCGCCTGACCGTCGACGCTCGCAACGCACTGATAGAACCAGATGCCGCGTTTGATTTTCTCAACGTCGACCTGCACCACCAATTGGTCGCCCGGCAAAACCGTCCGCCTGAAACGCGCCTTATTGATGCCGGCGAGGAAAAACAGCGGTTTCGGGTCAACGTCACCCAGTGTTACATGAGACAGGACGCCACCAGCCTGTGCCATCGCTTCGATAACAAGGACGCCGGGCATGACCGGTCGTCCAGGAAAGTGCCCTTGAAAAAAGGGCTCATTTATAGTCACGTTTTTTAGCGCGGTGATTGACTCGCCCGGCTGACAGGCAGTGATTCCGTCGATGAGCAGGAACGGGTATCGATGCGGCAGCAATTCCATGATGCGCATTGCGTCCATAATAATATCGTCATTCGTCATCGCTGCCTGCCGCATTCTCCAGTTCACTTACCCGTTGTGCAAGCCTGTCCAGGCGTCTGAATCTGGCCACTTGTCGTTTCCAGTCCCGGTCCTTCTCAGCGGGAAAACTGGCCAGGTAAAACCCCGGCTCCGTGATGTCCTTGGATACCATCGTTGCCCCTCCGATGAATACGTCATCACAGATATTCAGGTGCCCGGCCATGCCTGAGCGACCGCCAAACATGCACCGCTTGCCGATTTTGGTGCTGCCGGCAACCGCGGCGAATGCTGCCATCGCGGTGTGTTCGCCGATTTCTACGTTGTGTCCGATCTGGATCAGATTATCCAGCCTGGCACCATTGCCGATGACAGTATCGTCTATCGCGCCGCGATCGATGGCCGTGTTGGCGCCGATTTCTACATCATCGCCAATTCGCACACCACCTAACTGGGGCACCTTGACCCAGGCAGCGCCGCTTTTCGCGTTGCCGAAGCCGTCAGCGCCAATTACCGCGCCCGGATGCACGATGCATCTTGCACCCATTTGCACATCCTGCACCAGGGTAGCGTTTGCGAGCAGCCGCGAGCCCTCACCGATGGTACAGCGAGGTCCAATCACAACACCGGGTCCAATAAATACCCGCTCGCCAATGACACAGTCATCATCGATGAAAACGTTGGCGGACACCTGCGCGCTATCCGGCACACTTGCGGACGCAGCGACCACCGCGGACTGGTGTACGCCCACCGCAAGATCGGAATACGGATGCAACATGCCTGCAATCTTTGCGTATACAAGGTAAGGATCGTCCGCGAGCAGTGCATTCACCGGACAATCATCAGCGTCATCGGGATGCACGAGTACGGCTGCCGCGCTCGTTTGCCGGAGCTGCTCCCGGTAAGCCTTGTTGGCGAAAAAACTAAGGGACTCCGAGTCGGCGTTCACCAGTGTAGCGACACGGGAGACTTTGGCTGCAGGGTCGCCTACCAGCTCACAGCCGAACTGTACCGCCAGATCCCCAAGGCTGGTCAACAATCGAATCTCCCTTAATGTTGAATCTCAGAACTAATTCGAGCGCCCGGAATTCTTGAAAATAGAGAATTTGCGACGGAGCGTCCGAAAAGTCTGAGATGAGCGCAAGACGAGGAAAAAATGGCCGAAAAACAGCGGAGTTTACAGTGTGTTTGCGCCTTCCGCGCCCCGCATTTTTTCGGCCGTTTTTGACGAAGTATTGTGCCGTCTCAGGCTTTCTCGGGCCTAGTTGCCGGCGGCTTGGAAGTTGGCTTCCATGGCGCGCAGCACGTTTTCGGTGATATTAACTGTCGTGCTGGCGTACAACACACCGTCACCAACGACCAGGTCAAAACCTGCCGCCTGCGCATAATCCTGCACTTCCTTAAGAAGGGAGCGCTGCAAACTGCCAAGCTCTTCGTTGCGGCGTAAATTCAGGTCTTCCTGGAACTCAGTTTGCAGCCGCGTCACTTCTCGCTGCAGATCACGTAATTCTTTTTCGGCGTTGCGCCGCTCAGTTTCACCCATCACTGCAATATCGCGCTGAACTTTATCGCTGAGCTCCTTGAATTCAGTCTGCTTCGCCAGGATGGCCCGTTGACGTGGCTGGAATTCTTCCTCCAATGCCGCCATCGCTACGCGCGCCTGTGGCGCCTGCTCCATCAAAATCGGTACGTTGACTACGCCAATCTTAACGTCCTGCGCGAAGGCAGGCAGCATTACAGAAAATAGCAGCGCACTTGCCGCAATGGTCTTACCCAAATGTAGCTTTACAACATTCATAAAAAATCCAATCCTTAAAACGCTTGACCAATGGAGAACTGAAATCGTTCGATCTCATCCCCGTAAAACCTGTCGTTACCCAAAACTTCGTTCAGTGGAAACGCATAACTGAACCGGAACAGTCCCAACGGCGCCAGCCATTGTACCGCGACACCGACGGACGACCTCAATTCATCGAATTCCGGCTCGTAGCTGATCGGAGCTCCCAATTTGTCGGTAAAATCAACTTCGCCGGTATTAAAAACATTGCCAAGATCGTAGAAAATGCTTGCCCGCATCTGACTCCGGAACTTCTGCGGGATAGGGATTATAAGCTCTAGTTGAGTCGCAACCAACACATTACCACCATACGGATTGCCGAATGAGTCTCTCGGGCCCATCCAGGACTCCTTGTAGCCGCGTATCGACTCCGGACCACCGCCAAAGAAATGCTTATAGGGCGGTACGGCCGTCGTATCGCTTAAGCCCTGTCCGTACCCCAATTCCGCGTTGATTCTGAATGTCCAGGGGCCAAACAGCGGGATGTATTTTGTATAATTGTAACGCGCGGTGACATATTGGACATCACTGACCGGAAGTGCATAACTCACGAAAAACTGCTGGCGTGAACCCCTGTCAGCAAAAAGTGCACGATTCCGGCTGTCGTAAGTCCAGCCGGTAATCAGCTCGTAGGCATCGAACTGGGTGCCAAAAAATACGCCGCCGGTGGAGATATCGGTAATAAATGGATTGCCGTTATTGGCGACCCATTGCTGAGACTGGGTCGTGCTCCGTGAGGACGACAGCAATTCGGCGTTGTTGTACGCAAGGCCAATACTCAGTCTCTGAAATTCAGATATCGGAAAACCGTATTCAAGCGACGCGCCGTAACTCGTCGTCGAAAAATCAGAAGACGCTGACGTGAACTGCGTAATATCCCGGTAGTTGATGCCCACCGTTCTGCTTACACCGTTTTTGGTCGTATACGGGTCTGTGTGCGACAACGAGTACGCGGTCGAAAACCGGCCCGAAGTCGCCTGCAGAGCCACCCGATTGCCGGTGCCGAGAAAATTGGTGTGGACAATACTGCCGTTCAACATCAGTTTCTGCGACTCGGAATATCCGAGGCCACCGCTGAATTGACCCGGCATTCGATACTCGATATCAAAATCCACATCGACCATGTCCGGACTTCCGTCGACGGGCTTGTTTTCAACCACCACCCTTTCGATATAGGGCAGCCGTTGCAATCGAATTTTCGAACGATCAACGAGACGATTCGAAAGATAAGCACCCTCTGTCTGCCGCATTTCCCGCCGCAGCACTTCATCATCAACCTGGTCGACACCATTGAAATTAATGCGGCGTACATATACGCGGCTGCTCGGATTAATGTAAAACGTTACGGAAACTTCCTTGGTGTCATAATTAAGCTCAGGCACTGGATCAATACTGGCATTCGCGTAGCCTTCCTCGCCCAGTCGAAATGACATGAACTCGACGGTACTTGTCAGCAGTTGCAAATTGAAAACCGAACCAGGCTGTGCAAGCACCATGCCGCGAAGTTGTTCTTCCGGCACCACCATCTCACCCACGAGTTTGATATCCGAGATCGTATAGGTCTCTCCCTCGTGAATATTGATCGTGACGTAAATGTCTTTACGATTCGGCGATATCGCGACCTGTGTGGAATCGACACGAAAATCTGCGTAGCCCCTGTCCATGTAATAGGAGCGCAGTGTTTCGAGGTCACCGCTTAGCGCCTCTTTCGCGTAACGATCATCCTGGCGGAACCAGGACAACCAGTTGGCAGTGTCGAGTTCGAATTCTTCGCGAATGTCAGCTTCCTCGAAATTATAATTGCCGATAATGTTGACCTGGCGAATCTTCGCACGATCGCCTTCCTTTACATTGATCGCGACACTGACCGTATTGTTGGGTCGTTCGACGACGCTGGTATCGATGACGACGGCATACTTGCCGCGGTCATAATATTGCTCCTTCAAAAATTGCTGGACATTGTCGAGTACCGATCGATCGAATGTACGGCCGCGTGACAGCCCGACTCCACGCAGCGACTCCATCAGGTCTTCCGTCTTGATGTCCTTGTTTCCGTCAATCGTAAAGTTCTCGATCGACGGACGTTCCTTGACCACTACGATCAGGGTGTCTTCTTCGCGGCGAATTTCAATATCGTCGAACAGCGCCTGGTCGTATAGCGCCCGAATCGCCTCCTGCACCCTGATTTGATCCACGGTGTCGCCAACGTTGATCGGCAAGTAATTAAAGACAGTTCCTTCAGATATTCGTTGCAGACCCTCGACACGCATGTCGCGAACGACAAACGACTCCTGGGCGACAGCCGCAACTGGAGCGATCAGGCAAGCACAGACGACAGCCGCAAGCCAGGCTGCGCTGTTGCTGGTTCGAATTCTCTGATGCTGGCTCAACAAGGCGCCGTACCTACCCGATTATCCGTGCAATGTCGTTGTAAAATGCGAAACTCATGAGAAGCAGAAGCGCCAGGATGCCGATCTTCTGCCCGAATATTTGTGATTTTTCCGATAGCGGGCTGCCTTTGAGGCCCTCGATGGACTGGTACACAATCTGTCCGCCATCGAGAATCGGTATGGGCAGCAGATTCAGCACACCCAGGCTGATGCTGACCAGCGCCAGGAAATTTAAGAATGCGTTCATGCCCGCTGCCGCGGAGTTGCCGGCGTACTGCGCGATATTGATCGGCCCGCTGATGTTCTTGATAGAAACCTTTCCGGTCACCATCCGCGACAGCATGCGAACCGTGAATCCAATCGAGGTCCACGATCGTTCAATAGCCTGGCCAATTGCCGGGATCGGGGAATATTTTCGTACATACCAATAATCTGCGGACATCGTGCTTATGGCGACCCCGAGCAGTCCGGTCACGACACCATCTTGTTCCCGTGAAGCAAGTGTAACCTCGCGAGACAGCTGCCGGTTGCCGCGAATGAGTTCGACGGTAACCGTTTCATCGGGTCGTGCCCTGACGATGCGTTGCAGGTCCCCGAATGTCACGACGCTTTCTCCGTCTATTGCGGTAATGCGATCCTCTTTCTCGATACCGCCTGCATACGCGGCGCCATCTTCTGTGACATTGCCGACAATCGCCGGGGGTTGCCACGGCTGAAAGCCGAGGCCCTCAAACAACATGCCGGGTTCGGTCAGGCGCGACGCATCGTCGCCGACATCGATGGTTGTCTCGCGCACCCAACCGTCTTCACCTTCGAGTTCAAGCGGCACCCGGCCGTCACTGAGCATTTCGTCGAGCATCGAAACCAGCGCGGTTTCCCAATCCGTCGCATCGCGATCTCCGACTTTCAATATGCGGTCACCGAATTCGAGACCAGCCTCCGCAGCGTAGGTACCCTCAATGACCTCGCCGACTGCCGGCTTCATTGTCGCGACGCCGTTAACAAAGATTATCCAGTAGGCGAGAATTGCAAACAGGAAATTGAAGAAGGGGCCGGCAAGAAGCACTGCGATGCGACTCGCGATCGGCTTGTGGTTGAACGCCCGGCCCTGGTCTTCAGGATCGATCGGGCCTTCTCGCTCGTCGAGAAATTTCACATAGCCGCCAAGCGGAATCGCAGACAGGCAGTACTCGGTCCGGTCCTGACCGGCGATTATCGTCCATATCGGCTTGCCGAAGCCAATCGAAAATCGCAATACTTTCATGCCTAAAAAGCGTCCAACGATGTAGTGCCCGAATTCGTGCACCGCAACCAGGACGCTGATCGCAACCATAAAGGCGACAAGATTGGTCAGTGCACCCGTCATAAGACAGACCCTTTCCCATTTGAATTCATAGTCTTACGATACAATCCGGAGAATTGCGCAAAATCGGGTTCAAAACGCGCCTGAACGTTCTGACTGGGCGGCGAGTACGCAGTTCCCGGCAAAGTATGCGTGCCGATGATGAATGATGACTGAACAACGCGTCTGATCATCGCATTCCTATCCAGCCCAAAGCGACAGCAAACAACGGCGCTGCAGCAGTCACGCTGTCGATTCGATCCAATACGCCACCGTGGCCCGGAAACAGGCTGCCGCTGTCTTTCACGCCAGCGTATCGTTTGAACATGCTCACCGTCAGGTCACCAACGATCGATATCATCGCGACCGCGACACAAAATGGCACCAGGACCGCGACGTCAATCTCCAATACCTGGCTGCCGATTGCAGCCAGCAACATCACGGCACTCAAGCCGCCAATTACGCCTTCCCAGGTCTTGCCCGGACTGATTTGTGGTGCGAGTTTTACCCTGCCAAAGCCTTTGCCGACGAAATAGGCGCCAACGTCCGCCATCCAGACAATAAGTAATGCAAATAACAGCAATTCCGGTGTTTGCATATAAAGGAGATCGATCGCGAGCCACGCAGGTACGATGACGAGCGCGCCACAAATCCAGACGACTGATTTCGCAATCGGTGTCGGGAAAAAGAACATCCAGGCGAGCGCCGCCATCCACCATGCCAGTGAAATCTTAAAGACAATGCCAACCAGGCGCGCGTCCGGCAATTCAAAAAAGATGATGGCAATCAGGATCGCAATAAACAAAACGTAGACAAATCTGCGCTTGTTTTCCTGGTTGAAAATAAATCCTGACCACTCCCATGCTGCGCCGAGCATTAGCAACGTGATGGCAATTCTTGCCACGACGGCAGGCACAACAAACATCACCATCGCAAGTACGGCTAATGCAACAATCGCTGTCAGGACACGTTGCTTCAGCATTTCACGCAACGTCGACCTGATTACCGGTATGTCCGTAACGGCGTTGACGGCTTGCATAATACGATAACGCCTCATCAAACTGGCGCTCACCAAACTCCGGCCACAGGCAGTCGCAAAACCAGAGCTCGGCATAGGCCAGATTCCACAATAAGAAATTACTAACGCGCTGCTCGCCACCAGTACGAATTAACAGGTCCGGGTCCGGAACGCCCGCGAGCGCCAGTTCCCCACTCAGTTTTTCGTCGTCTATGTCGGCAACAGATAATTCCTGATTCAGCACCCTCGCGGCCAGGTTCCTGGCCGCAGTCACGATATCCCAACGCCCACCATAAGCGACCGCAATGATCAGGTTCAGACCGCTATTGTTCCTGGTCTGCTCTTCCGCGGCTGCAATTTTTCGGATGAGGCCTGCCTGCAGCTGTTCGCGTGCGCCGATAAATGTAAGCCTTACATTATTACGATGCAGGTCATCCACTTCTCGTTGCAGAGCTTCCAGAAAAAGTCTCATCAAGCCGCTGACTTCCTCTGCCGGTCGCTGCCAGTTTTCGCTGCTGAAGGCAAACAGCGTAAGGTAGGAAACGCCGCGCCTGGTCGCCGTTTCGACGGTTTCACGCACCGATTTGACGCCGGAGCGATGCCCGGCTTGTCGTGGCAATGTTCTTGCCTCTGCCCAACGGCCGTTGCCATCCATGATGACCGCAACATGCGTCGGGATCATGGCATCTTCCATGCTGTCAGATTTTGTTGCAGATTCCGTCATACCTAATCGATCTATCAGACTTCCATCAACTCGCTTTCTTTTTGCTCCAGAACTTTGTCGATGGAGGCGACGTGCTTGTCAGTAATGACCTGGATTTCATCGTGAGCGCGATGTTCATCGTCCTCACCAATCATTTTTTCCTTGAGCAATTCCTTGATATCGGAAAGCGCGTCACGCCGAATATTGCGTACCGCGATCCGACCACCTTCCGCTTCATGCCGCACCAGTTTGATCATGTCCTTACGGCGTTCTTCAGTCAGCGGCGGTAGCGGTACGCGAATGACCGTGCCAGCAGAGGCAGGATTCAAACCGAGATCGGACGTCATGATGGCTTTTTCGATCGGCTGCACCATGGCTTTTTCCCAGGGTGTCACTGTCAGCGTACGCGGATCCTCAACATTGACGTTTGCACACTGGTTGAGCGGTACTTCGCTGCCGTAATAGTCGACTGTAACGTGATCGAGGAGACTCGTATGTGCGCGGCCGGTGCGGAGTTTCGTCAGGGCTTGCTCCAGCGCCTTCACACTCTTGTCCATACGTTCGCCAGCATCTTTTTTTATGTCGTTAATCACCGTTATGCCCTCTTACTGCTGCGTCGCGAAATCAAATCAAGTCGTTACCAGTGTGCCGACATTCTCATCTGTCATTGCTCGTACGAGCGTGTCGTCTTCCGTCATGTTGAATACGCGCAATGGCAAATTGTTATCTCGACACATAACGATCGCCGTCGCGTCCATAACGTTTAGTTTGTCGACGAGTACTTTGTCGAATGAGACCGTGTCAAAAAGTGACGCATTGGTATTGACCTGTGGGTCAGAGTCATAAACTCCGCTGACCTTCGTCGCCTTCAGCAAAACATCGGCTCCGATTTCGATTGCGCGCAGGCTGGCAGCGCTATCTGTCGTAAAAAACGGGTTTCCGGTGCCGGCGGCCAAAATGACGATACGTCCCTTCTCAAGGTGCCGCACTGCGCGCCTTCGAATATAGTCTTCGCAAACCTCGTGAATCTGAATCGCCGACATCACCCGTGCGTAAACATCGAGAGCCTCGAGCGCATCCTGAATTGCCAGTGCATTCATGACGGTTGCAAGCATGCCCATGTAGTCGCCGGTGACACGATCCATCCCGGCCCTTGCCAGACCGGCGCCGCGAAAAATATTGCCACCACCGATAACAATGGCAATTTCGATGCCGAGCTTGTGAACCTCCGAGATTTCTCGGGCGATTCGCTGGATGACCTCAGGCTCGATGCCATAATCCAGATCG
>SMVA01157115.1_pt1 | contig 29952 bp, 32 predicted proteins | sample 2456451 | NCBI WGS metagenome assembly SMVA01 (sample SAMN11095933, study PRJNA526329) | marine sediment metagenome | biome: Marine sediment; feature: Surficial sediment; material: Deep marine sediment; isolation source: Hadal surficial sediment | place: Pacific Ocean | collected 2014-05 | depth... | reverse complement strand
CACCGAACGCAGCATTTTCCAGCAATGCACCGAACGCAGCATTTTCCAGCAATGCACCGAACGCAGCATTGTCCAGCAATGCACCGAACGCAGCATTGTCCAGCAATGCACCGAACGCAGCATTTTCCAGCAATGCACCGAACGCAGCATTGTCCAGCAATGCACCGAACGCAGCATTGGCCATCAATTCACTGAACTCAGCGTTAGCCAGCAATGCCTGTAACTCTGCGTTACCGAGCAATCCGGTAAAATTGGCATTCGCAAACAGTTCTCTCATCCGCGCATCGGATAACATGGAAGCCATGTCCGGATCACTCATCACTGCAATGAATACGTCGGACTGCATCAAGCCAACCAGCGCCTGATCTCCGAGCACGATGTCGTCACTGGTTGGCTGCGCAGCCCGATAGCGCTCCGCCGGTGCAACTGTGCCGGACATACCTTCGCCGTCCGGTGACATCGATGCGGCGAAATAGCCAATTGCGACGCCTGCTACAAAAGTTGCAACGATTATCGGCATCGTCCTGTTGCTTGAAGTAGTCATGTTTTATCCCCTTGTGCGACCCTGTTCGGGTCTACTTGCTTGTTCCATAATCGAATTACAGTCATCGACCGCAAAAGTTGGTCGTATTTCTGCTTTTTCCCTTATTTCGCTTTCCCGAATTTCAATTCGTCCTCATAAACCAGCTGTCCGTCGGCGTAAAATTGAAGATTGACGGTCGCAGCTTCCTTGCTCGCATTGTGCAGGTACAAGGCATATCGACGCTGTCCTTCCATGTGCACAGTGACTCGCCCGCTTTCGACGGCAATGCTCGTGCCGGTGCTCTCCAACTGGGCGAAGCCTTTAAACCAGATATCGGGATCGGCAAATGCTGCGACAATGTCGATCGGCCCCTGCGATGTGAGGTCAAAGTCGATAATCAGCATATCGCCCAGTCTTTTCAGGCTTATCGAGCCCGCAAGCTCGTTGAGCGTCATTTGAATGGTGTCAGTAGTGGCAAGATTGACTGCGTCGCGTGGTTGCGTGATCGTGCCAACGAGATCGGTGACATCGTCGAGTGCTTGCCGTGAAATCTGTTCAGAACTCAAAAGCGTATACGCAATAATGATGCCGGCGGCGAATGACATGGCGTAGCGCACGGTCGGAACACCGAAAAAGTCATTAAACAAGTTCGCTGAAGTCCGCTGATGAGTTTCCGGACGGGAGGATTTCCTGGACATTACCGTATCCAGAATCACATGTTTCAGGTGAGGAGGAGGTGCCACAGCCTCGATTGAATCGAGGCCTGCACAAAGGCTGGTCAATTCATCACGATAAGCCCTGGCCGCGTCGTTTTCTGCCAGGTAAGCCTTGAGTTCGACGCGCTCTTCTGGCGCAATCCAGCCATCGATTTCGGCGTTGATCAGGTCAGCGAATTTAGGATCTATAGCCATTAACTTAACTGCGAGTCCTGTAAAACAATCTTTAGCATTTGCCGGCCTGAATACAGTCTGGATTTCACCTTCTTCTCGGGTATCTCGAGAATCTGGCTGATTTCCACGTAATTACAGTCGAGAAAATGTTTAAGTACGATCACTGTTCGATATTCCGTCTTGATAGTCATTAATGCGGTCTGAACTCTTTGGCTGCGCTGGCCCGAATCTGCCGCATCGTCCGGACCTTCCGTCCCCGCTACCGGTTCGCTGGCCAGCTCCTCAGTCCGATTCCTCTTTTGCAGGCAGTTAATGGACTCATTCAGTGCGATCCGGTAAATCCAGCTGAAGAACCTGAAAGTTGGGTCGAATCGATCCAGATTTTCGTATGCTCTTAGAAATACCGTTTGTGTTACGTCTTTCGCATCCTCTGAGTTATTCAGCATTCTGAAAGCGGCGTTGAATACAGGTTTTTCATACCTGTCCAGCAAGACCTCGAATGCCTTCCGATCGCCCTGCAAGCACCTTTGAATCAGGTCTGTATCGTCCGGCTCAGTCATACATACTGACCACGAGCGGAAAAGTTGGTATTGGTCGCGCAGAAATGTGCCGCCGGTCACGTGGGACCGACGTTTGCGGGGCTAAAAGGGCCCGTGCAGCGGGCATTGCGCCCTTGGAGTTCTTATTCTTATCCAGGATGATGGCACCCTCCCTGACGCTCTCGTTTTCCGGCCCGGAGAGACCGATATCGAGCTAGCCCCCCGGCTTTTCTATCTCAAAAATCTTGCTGAAACCTGAGTAGCGGAAAACATCGTGAATATGATTATTGACGTTTATTATTTTCAGGCCGGCCCCCAATTCTGACAGCCGCTTTTGTGTTTTGAGCAGTACGCCGAGACCGGCGCTTGAAATGTACTCAAGATCCGCGAAATCAACTGTCCGTGCATCGGCTACGGCATCCATAAAGGACTGCGCCTTCTCGCATTGCGCTGCATCGAGCCTTCCCGCGCACAAAATCTCACCGTCATTGCCGAAACCAATATCAAACATCTGCTTGTTCTATCCCCTTGCTAAACGTTATCGTGCTTTGCCGGTCGGTGTAGTGATAGTCGAGTGAATCGACCATCTTTTTTATCAGGTGCAGCCCGAGCCCCCCTACCTTGCGTTCCGTCAGTGGTGACTCGATATCTACGTCGCGTTCCTCCGTAACATCAAACGGATCCACATCGTAGTCTGTAATACGGATGGTCACGCTGCTGTCGGTTTTGTCGATCCCCAGCAATATGTCGTTCGAGTTCCCCGGGTTGTACTTCACCATGTTCGTGAATAGTTCCTCCATTACGAAGTGCACAGGAAAACGTACAGACTCGTTTATGGTTTCCGTGTCAAAAAAACGCTCTGTGAACTCGAATATCTCTTCAAGTGAATCGTAGCTTCTGGTAAATTTTTTTTGCATCCACCGATTTCACTTTTCGGCGCCAGCTTTTGAATTATCCGGGTCAGTGTCCCAACACACCAAGCAGACGGACCGTATCACCGGCGCAAGCAGCCACTATAAGCTTTTGAGCACTTGTTTTCCCAAGCGGTCGGCGTGTGAGGTCGTTATAGGGTAAAACCGACCATATTGCGTCTATGGAAGCCGCTGAATCAGAACAATCGTAATATCGTCGGCTTGCGGCACGGAACCGCCGTGGTCATAGGCCCCCTGCATGATCAGTTGCACCATGTCAGACATTGCTACTCCCCGGTTCTCGTCGAATATTCTGGCCAGTCCCGCCTGGCCAAATTGTACGCCGGCTTCGTTTTCGTATTCGTAAACGCCATCCGAAATCAACCCGAGAATGTCGCCAGGCGCCATATCGATGACACGAGCTTCCGGCAGGTCGGATTGATTCATATAGCCCAGAGGAAACGTCGTTGGTTCATACCAGTCGTATTTTTCTGGCCCGGCATGGTATTGCATGATCGGACCCTGTCCTCCGGACTGAAACTGTACTTTGTGGGTCCTGGCATCCAGCTGGCCGAAAAAGGCCGTGACAAATCGATCGTCCGGCAAGTCCTGAACCATTTGGTTATTGATCTGTGTGAAGGCGTCGTCGAGGCTCGTGCCAAGCCGTAGCGCAACCCGCAACATCGCTCTGACTTGGGTCGCACTCAGGGCCGGACCGATGCCATGTCCGGTTGCGTCGCCCATCAGGACAAACAGCTGTTCGTCACCGAGTGGGATGAAATCGTAAAGATCACCACCGGTCTGGTCCGTAGGCGTGAACGTGCCACCGATATCGTAGCCGGCAATCTCGGGCATGCTCTTCGGCAGTGTCCCCATTTGCACGTCACGCGCAACCGTAATCTCGCGATCGAGTTTTTCAGTGGCGATCATAGCCTCGGTTATCTCGACGCGGTGCAGGACCACCGCTGCTTGCGCGGCCAGCGCGGTCGCCACATATTCATCCTGATCGTCGAACGTGCCATCCCTCTTATTGAGAATTTGCAAAACCCCGATCAGGGTGTCTTCGTAGCCGATCAGCGGCAGTGTCAGCATGCAACGCGATTTGAATCCGGTTTGCTTATCTATCGCCCGATTGAATCGTTCGTCGGCATAGCAATCCGGAACGTTAATCAGGATGCGCTTTTGCGCGCACTCACCAACGATGCCCTTGTCGGCTGGTATGCGCACGGTGCCGAGTTTCGTGGCTACCTTGATGACGAGTTCGTCGGCGTCTTCGTCGTAAAGAAATACAGTGCCGCGCTCTGCGTCGAGAATGCTGCGGGCAGCATCGACCACTTCACTCAGCATGGTATCGAGATCGAATGGCGCCGCCAGTTTCCGCGTAACCTCAAGTATCTGGTTCAGCGCATGCGCGTCCAGGTGTGACCGGTCGTCTGGCAACCCTTTGCCTTTCTTCAACCGTTCAATCCCTTGTTTGCCTTGGTCATAGGGATCCTGACATAGCGAATTTCGATATCGGAGACGCGGGCAACCATTCGTTCGGTATTTTCATTGACGTCAAAAGTCGAGCGATCCAAAGCACGCTCAGTCACAAGCGTTTCACCCTTCTTGGCCAGGTCCTCTCCCAGCTTGGACGCCGTGTTTACCGGGTCGCCGAAGAACTCATTGTCACCGATCAGGAGCAATTCGCCGTAGTCGATACCAACCGACAAATAAATGTGTTCCTCAATCTCGTGATCCTGATTGACGCGGAACAATTCACTGTTCAAGTCAAAGCTGCAGCGAATCGCATCACTGACATCGGGAAAATATGCATAGCAGTTGTCTGCATCGCATTTCAGTAACTGGCCCTTGTTAGCCACGATAATTGGCGCAACTATTTCACGCGCACGATATATCATTTTCAGGAAGTGGCAGATGCCAAGTGAGCGGGAGGTGCTGGAAAAATTTGCCATGTCCGAAATAAACGTCGCACCGCTCGTGCCATAACGCTCCCAGATGGTCTTTTTGATTTCGCCTTGCGCGTCGGCATCCTGGCTTGCGGACAATGTCGCAATGAGCTCTGTGAACTCATCGTGTGCGACTGTTGACGATTTTGCGACTTGCGCGTCGTTAGCTGCCATTGCTGATCCCCGCTGTGCCAGTATTATCGTTATTCCGGCTCCCGCGCAGTATAGCCCGGCTGATGCTGATTATCAGGCTGGTCGGCCACCAATAGCCGCTGCGGCAGCCGCCGCAATTAACGCCCACCCCAGGAACGTGCCTGATCCGAAGACTAATACCAGTGTGCCGGACAGCGCCGCGGTGGCGCTTATCACCAGCCAAAATCGTTGCTTTTGCTGTTCGCGTAGTTGTTCGCGAATCTGCTTTAGTTCGGGCGAGCGCAGATTCAGTTGCAGGTCACCCTGCGAGATCTGTTCCGACAGATACTTGACGACACCGGGCAGCTCGCGCATGGCATCGCGTAACTGCGGCAGATCCTCGCGCAGGCTGTTAATGATGGCCCGACCGCCGATTTGCTCGTCCATCCACTGGCGCAGGATCGGGTGGGCTGTTTTCCAGAGATCGAGATCGGGATACAGTTGTCGCCCCAGCCCCTCGATATTAAACAGCGTCTTTTGCAGGAGCATGAGCTGTGGCTGGATTTCCATATCGAAGCGGCGCGCGGTCGCGAACAGCCCGATCATCACCTGGGCGAACGATATTTGCGACAGTGGTTTATTGAAAATAGGCTCACAGACGGAGCGCACTGCGGATTCCAGTTCATCGATACGGGTTTCCGGTGGCACCCAGCCGGAATCGAGGTGCAGTTTGGCAATTTTGTGATAGTCACGATCAAAAAATGCCAAAAAGTTGCCGGCAAGGTACTTCTGATCGCTTGGGCTTAGCGTGCCGATAATGCCGAAATCGACGGCTGCGTACCTGGGGTTCTCCGGATCTTCAATCTGCACAAAAATATTGCCCGGGTGCATGTCGGCATGGAAAAAATTGTGTCGAAAAACCTGCGTGAAAAAGATTTCAACGCCATTTTCCGCGAGTTTCTGGATATTGGTTCCGGCTGCCGTCAGCGTTTTCATATCGCTTATCGGCGTGCCGTAGATTCTTTCCTGAACGAGCACTTCCGGGCGGCAAAAATCCCAGTAAACCTCCGGTACATACAACAGATCCGAGTCTTCCCAATTGCGTCTTAACTGCGCCGTGTTGGCGCCCTCACGCATCAGGTCGAGCTCATCGAATATCGTTTTTTCGTACTCCGCGACGAGTTCCAGTGGTCGCAGTCGCTTGCCGTGCTCCCAGTACTTGTCTGCAAGTCCGGCAAGTGCATACATCACATCGAGATCGCGTTCGATTAAGCCGCGAACTCCCGGCCTGAGCAGCTTGACGATGACCTCCGTACCGTCCGGCAACGCAGCGGTATGTACCTGCGCAATGGATGCCGCTGCAAGGGGTTCCCTGTCGAAGCGTGCGAAGACTTCATCCACCGATTTGCCGTAAATCTTTTCGAGTATCGTGACCGCCTGCTCCGCAGGGAACGCAGGTACCCGGTCCTGTAGCATGGCAAGCTCGTCTGCCACATCGGTGGGCAGCAGGTCGCGTCGCGTGGAAACCGCCTGGCCGAACTTGACGAAAATCGGTCCAAGTTCCACCAATGCCAGCCGCAAGCGTTTGCCAAGCGGGTCAGAGACGTCTTTGGCACGCGGAAACAGGTAGAAGAGATATTTCAGGGGGCGCAGCAAATGCGTCTTCGTGATGATCTCGTCCAGGCCGTGTCGAATCAGCACACGCTGGATGCTCAATAGCCTGAACAATGTCTTTTTTCGCCACATGCCCTAGGTAGATTCCGGCCGGTTGAGATCTGATTCGACCTGTTTCAGTCGTGCTTCAAATCGGGCGACGTCATCGCGCAGGTCATCAACCTGATCGCGAAAAGCATCTGCCTCGTAGCGACTGGGCACAGCACGGCTTTCTTCCTGCAGGTATTCACTTACGTTCTGTTGCAAGGTGGAACTGGCCTCTCGTCCCCATTGACTGACGCTGCGCAGCAGCTCGCCGATTCCGTGTGCTGCTGCGTCACCGACCAGACCGGAAAGCTCCTCCTCGAAGTCGGGTCGTGCATAGCGCAGCAGCGATTGAAATTTCCGTGCGAGAATTACGTCACCGCTGAGTTCCACAGCGTCGCCGCGAACGACCGTGTCGCCTGACGGGGCTGCCAGCCTTGCCAGCGCCAGCAGGGAGCCGCTGATGACGACATCCGGCTCATCGCCATACTCGCTGGAAAGAATGACCTGGTCAGGAGCAACGATGATGTACATCGCCAATGCCGAGTTCTTGACCCGCAACGCAAACACGTGGTCTGTCAGTTCAGCGCAGAGTTCCCGTGCTGGCGTTTTCGACTGAATCTGACGGTTCAGCAGTGCCGCGATCGGGCGAAGCAACGACTCCAGTGCGTCCGCCACACTAAATCCTGTAACCGATATGCAGCGCGACAATTCCACCGGCCAGGTTGTGGTAGCGGCAGCGCTCGAAGCCGGCATCGGTCATCATGTCGCGCAGCGACTCCTGATCCGGATGCATGCGAATCGATTCTGCCAGGTACTGGTAACTTGATTCATCGTTGGCGACCAGTTTTCCCAGCAATGGCAGCACCTTGAAAGAATAGAGGTCATAGGCAGGCTTGAGTGCTGCAGATGGTTTGGAAAACTCAAGAATCATCGCCTTGCCGCCAGGCTTTAACGTTCGCAGCATCGACGCCAGAGCTGCTTCCTTATCGGTGACGTTGCGCAGGCCAAACGCCATGGTGATGCAGTTAAAACTGGCGTTGGCGAATGGCAGGTTTTCTGCATCAACCTGGGCGATCGAAAGATTGCCGGCAACACCGGCATCGACAAGACGTCGCCGGCCCTCTTGCAGCATGCTGGCATTGATGTCGGCGAGCACGACATGACCGCTTGAGCCTACCTGTCCGGCAAAAACGCGGGCCAGGTCGCCGGTTCCGCCGGCAAGATCAAGCACACTCTGGCCACGACGGATGGCAGCCTGCGAGATCGTGAAGCGTTTCCAGAGTCGGTGCAGCCCACCGGACATCAGGTCATTCATCATGTCATAGCGACTGGCGACGGAATCGAACACATCCTTGACGCGCTGTGCCTTTTCCTGGCGCGGCACAGTCTCATAGCCAAAATGGGTCGTTTCCTTACGCATGAATTGTTGGGGCTGGTCAGTGTTGTGTAATGGGTTGCCGAGCATACCCTGCTGCTTCGAGGCGGTCGAGATAGGCCTGCCAACGGGTCTCCTGTTCTGCGCCGAGCTCATACAGATGCTTCCAGGTGTACAGGCCGGTGCTATGTCCGTCATCAAAAATCAGGCGTACCGCGTAGTGTCCGACCGGCTCGATTTTGGTCACCTGTACATTTTCCTTACCCTTTTGCAGCACTTCCTGCCCCGGCCCGTGTCCCGCGACGTCGGCTGAGGGCGAGTGAACCCGCAGGTATTCAAACGGCAATTCGAAGTGGCTGCCATCGTCGAAGCTAATGGTGATTTGCCGCGACTTCGTTTGCAGCTTTATTTCGTTTGGTACGTGATCCACGGCAATATTCCTTCGCAAGGTTGTATTTCCTATTTGGGTAACTCTAAAACTCAAAGAATGTATCTGCTCAAATCCTCGTTCTTGGCGAGTTCAGCCAGGTGCTCGTCGACATATTCGGCGTCAACCTCAAAGCTGGAGCCGCTTTTGTCCGAGGCATCGAAAGAGATGGTCTCAAGCAGGCGTTCCATCACAGTATGCAAACGTCGCGCGCCGATGTTTTCGGTATTCTCATTTACCTGGAAAGCGACCTCAGCCAGCCGGCGTACACCGTCATCGGTGAATGTTAGCCCAACACCCTCGGTGCCGATAAGCGCACTGTATTGTGAGGTAAGCGATGCATCCGGTTCAGTAAGAATGCGCACGAAATCCTCGGTGGTCAGAGATTTCAGTTCAACCCTGATTGGGAATCGCCCTTGTAACTCAGGGATCAGGTCGGATGGTTTCGTAACATGGAAAGCACCGGAGGCGATAAACAGGATGTGATCGGTTTTCACCATGCCGTACTTGGTATTGATGGTCGATCCTTCGACCAGCGGCAAAAGGTCTCGCTGCACGCCCTCACGGGACACATCTGCACCGGTTGTTCCCGAGCGCTGTGCGACCTTGTCGAGTTCGTCGAGGAAAACGATGCCGTGCTGTTCGACGGCCTCGAGTGCGCGCGACTTCATCTCCTCATCGTCGAGCATTTTTGCGGCTTCTTCATCCGTCAACATTTTGAAGGCATCTTTTACCTTCAGCTTTTTTGTCCGCTGACGATTACCCGCCATGTTCTGAAACATGCCCTGCAACTGGCTGGTCATCTCTTCCATGCCGGGAGGCGCCATGATTTCCACGCCGACCGGGATCACCTGTACTTCTATTTCAATTTCCTTATCGTCCAGTTTGCCCTCGCGCAACATCTTGCGAAATTTCTGCCGCGTATCGCTGTCCCTGGTAGCGGGCTCACTTTCGGTCGTGAAACCAACGCTGCGTGGTGGCGGCGGCAGGAGCGCGTCGAGGATTCTTTCCTCGGCGGCGTCTTCGGCCCGGTGGCTCACTTTCGCCATTTCTATCTCACGCGTCATCTTGACCGCGATGTCCATCAGATCGCGAATGATGCTATCCACTTCACGACCGACGTAGCCCACTTCGGTGAACTTGGTCGCCTCAACCTTGATAAAAGGTGCGTTGGCCAGCTTGGCAAGGCGTCGCGATATTTCGGTTTTGCCGACGCCGGTTGGGCCAATCATCAGAATATTTTTGGGCGTAATCTCGCTTCTGAGCGGTTCCGGGACCTGCACGCGGCGCCAGCGATTTCTTAGTGCGATGGCGACCGCTCGTTTGGCTTCGTCCTGGCCGATGATGTGCTTGTCGAGTTCCTGGACGATTTCTCTGGGTGTCATTTGTGACATTAATTGAATCCGTGTGTTCTGTTGCCGGTCGGTTACTTGCCGGTAACCGGCAATTGTTCGATAACGATATTGTGATTCGTGAAAACGCAGATGTCACCGGCAATATGCAGTGCTTTTTCGACTATTTCGTGTGCTTCAAGATCAGTATTGTGCAACAGTGCCAGTGCTGCCGCCTGGGCAAATGGTCCGCCTGAACCAATCGCCATCAGGTCATTCTCCGGCTCGATGACATCGCCGTTGCCGGAGACGATAAACGACGATTCCTCGTCAGCGACGCACAGCAATGCCTCCAGGCGCCGCAGGCGACGATCTGTCCGCCATTCTTTCGCCAGTTCGATCGCTGCCCGGGTCAGGTTGCCGTATTGCTCCAGCTTGCTCTCAAACAGCTCGAACAAGGTAAAGGCGTCCGCCGTACCGCCGGCGAAGCCGCCGATGACGCGTCCATTGGCGAGTTTGCGTACCTTTTTGGCATTGCCCTTCATCACGGTATTGCCCATGCTGACCTGGCCATCGCCGCCGATGGCTACCTTGCCATTGCGGCGTACCGAGACGATGGTTGTCCCGCGAAATTGTTCCATGTGATTGGTTCCTGGGGGTTTGCGTTTGTTAGATATTGTGTAGGAGCCAGCCCAGCGGGCGATAAGACTATGCCACACGCATCAGGCCTCGATCGCCCGTGCCGATAGATAGACGAATCTGACGTCCAGAATACGCATCTATCGTACGGCGGGCTCCTACGATACCTTGCTACGGTTTTTATTGTCCGAATAAGCCAAAAAATTCGCCCGTTTGGGCCACTCAGGATTTGTCCTGGAGACGCGCCCTTGGGTGAGTTTTGTCATATACCTGGGCCAGATGCTGGAAGTCAAGGTGTGTATATACCTGGGTTGTACTGATATTGCTGTGCCCAAGGAGTTCCTGGACGGCTCGCAGGTCGTGACTCGATTCCAGCAGATGCGAGGCAAACGAGTGCCGGAACAGGTGTGGATAGACTTTGATGCTGATGCCCTGGCGTTTGGCCCAGTGATCAACGCGCGCCTGCACTGAGCGCTGGCTCAGGCGGCTGCCGCGATTGCTGACGAACAGTGCCCTTTCGCCGCTGGTGGCTAACAGTACGCGCTCAACCTGCCATTGGCGCAGGGCACGGATGGCGTGCCTGCCAACCGGCACGACGCGATCCTTGTTGCCTTTGCCGGTTACACGCACAGTGCAATCTGCCATGTCCACATCACCGAGATTGAGATCGGTGAGTTCGGCAAGCCGCAGGCCGGATGAGTAAAACAGCTCGAGAATGGCCCGGTCGCGAGTGACCAGCGGTCCCTCGCCCTGAATGTCGAGCAGTTTCGCCATGCGGTCGACATCAAGATTTTCCGGCAGGCGCTTGCCCACCTTTGGTGCACGGACGGTTTGCACCGGATTCTTTTTGACGTGTTTCTCACGCAACAAAAAGCGAAAAAACATGCGAATGGCACTGAGCCGTCTTTGAATGCTGCGTGGCGCCAGCCCGCGGCGAAACCACGCAGCAGAAACAGAGCGCAGATGATCGTCATCAACCTGGCCCCAGGTGCGCAGGTCATTCTTGTCGCAATACTCGTTGAGTGCGAGCAGGTCGCGGCGATAATGTTTACAGGTAAGCGCAGATAAGCGGCGCTCGAATTCGAGGTGCCGTATGAACTTGTCGATCCAGTCTGTTTTGCTCTCAAGCATCGTGTCAGGCCCGATTGCCTGGACTAGTAGCGTTGCAACGCCCCCGCGACGAGTTCGCCGAGGCGGGTCAGAAAGTCTGTGCTCATGCCCGGATGGAAGCGGTTTGCATCGCCGCTGCCAATGGCGAGAAAGCCCATCGCTGATTTCTCACCAAGTGGTATAAGTGCTGCCGAGCCGATTTCGTCGGTCTCCTTCCCAAAGAGAAAATCTCGCTGGGTATCACGGACCTGTCCGCAGCGCGGACCACTGCCACTGAGGAATGTGTTGAATGCCTTTACACCTTCATCGTCACGTTCGACCGGCAGGAAAAAACGCCCGGCTTTAACGTCTTCAAATAACTCCGGATTGCCGAACAGCACCAGGATTGACTGGCTGGCATCGAAGCCGGTCCGCAGTGATTTTTCGATGACATTCAAAGTTGCACTCAAGTCTTTAGTAGCGATCAGGTTAAGCGCCAGGTGATGAATTTTCTCCGCCAGCAAATCATTGGCCCGGGCAACCTCGATCAACTCTTTGAGCTTGCGCTCCAGCTTGAGGTCTTTCTGTCGCAAGACAGAAACTTGTCGCTCCACCAGGGATACCGTGCCACCAGCGACGTGGGGCAGTCGCAGCGAGCCCAGCAGGTCACTGTGTCGCTCGAAGAAATCAGGATTTTCAGTCAGGAAATCGTGTACGGCACTGTCTGACAGTTCCTCATCGACGAATTCTGTTTTTGCCTGCGTGCTCATAAATTCAGCTTTCCTGTGAGTACCGACCAACCATGTTGCGGTTCAGCTTAACACGACTGCGCGACGATGCTGTCCGGTGTGAGTCCGTGGCAAAATGATTGGCGAAGTATCCTATTACGAGTGTTTTACGCGCGAAAAAAAGCGCTCGCGCGAATCAGATCGCCAAAGTGTTAATGGACATTTACGCTCTGCGACGGTACTTTACATAAACTGATACCCACATAATAAAATTCATCTCCGGGGAAGAATAATGCGGCACATTATGGTCATGAACGCTAAGGGTGGCTGTGGTAAAAGCACTCTTGCAACAAACATAGCGGCATACTTCGCCGATGAAGGTTACGGCGTGGCGCTGGCAGATTACGATCCGCAGCGATCCGGTCTCGACTGGCTCGAGCGGCGTCCGGCCAACCGCCCTAAAATCGCGGCTGTCGCCGGATTCAAAGACGGCCTGAAACACGCACCGCGCCAGGCTGATTTCGTCATTATCGATGCACCAGCACGCTCACACGGCAAGGAGCTGGTTGACCTGGTAAAGCATGCGGAGACCATCATTGTGCCCGTTTTGCCATCGACGATTGATATGCAGGCGGCGGAGCGATTCATTACAGAGCTCAAAGCTGTCGGCAAAGTCGATCGCAAACAGGTGAAAATCGGCGTGGTCGCGAACCGTGTCCGGGAATACACATTGATTTATGAAGAGCTTGATGAGTACCTGACTGCGATGCGCGTGCCTTACCTCGCATCATTGCGCGAAGCACAAAACTACGTACGTGCCTACACGCGCGGCCTGGGCATCTTCGAGTTGCCGGAATATCTCGCGTGGCCCGATTGGGAGCAATGGGAGCCGTTGACCAAGTGGTTGCGCAGCGTACGTAGCCAGCCGTAGGCAGCAATAAGAAAGTGTAGGAGCCCGCCCAGCGGGCGATCAAGCTCAATATTCGTGATTGGCTGTTGTTTGGCAGGTTTTACTTTTGTGCGGGTGTGATTGGCCGTGTTTTGCAAACAATAAAAAACCGGGGTCAGATTTCGGTTTCTAATCAAGTCTGGCTCCGGGTTTTTATTGTTTGTCGCCCGTTAGGACGGGCTCCTACGAACCTTTTCTACAGTGTCCTGGCTCTGAGGTCGTAAGTATTTTTTTGCCCGGTTTTTGGTCAGATCGCCGAATCAGGGTGCAGCGATTCATTATTGAGCGTGTTTTTTCGCAGCAACCCGTCTTCAATCAAACTGGCCCGGATGCCATCTTCTGCATTCGCATAAGCTGGTGAAAATCTCAGGATCTTGCGCATTTTCGTCGTATCGAGTTTTCTGGATTCAGACAGAAACGAGAGTCTTGCTGCGCTCAGCACGCTTTGCGCCTGTGCCCGTGTGATTTCCGGCGGCGGTTCGAGGCCGGCCATTGCGGCCACCGTTTGCGCAAACCAGGTCGGGCTCCTGAAGTCACCATCGGCGACGTTGTAGCGTCCTGGAGCTTTGCCGCTGGTCATCGCCGCAATGCAGCATGCGGCAAGGTCGTCGACATGAATGCGGTTGCCAGGGTTGGATTCTGACTCACGCAGAATCGCTTTTCCCGCGCGTATTTTCTCGATACCCAATCGGCCCGGGCCGTAAATGGCAGGTGCCCTCAGGATGAATAACGCGCACTCTTTTTTGCTGCACCAAAGCCGCAGCATTTCCTCCGCCGCAAACCGTCGCCGGGCGCGCTCCGTCAATGGCCTGGGTGTGTCGGTCTCTCTCACCAGCGCGCCGGCACAATCGCCGTACACACCACTGGTACTGATGTATACGAATCGAACAGGGGCTGGATCGAGCAATGACAGAAAACGCTCCAGGCGGTGGTCACTTGGCGAATCCGCAGACGGCGGCACCGTGTAGAGCAACGTGAAATGGGGCGGCAACCGGAGTTGTGCCGCGCCGGCTCGATCAAGATCAAGCGTTATCAGCCGATCGCCTGAGAAATCCGCCAGGGCCGATCGATTGATGCCGATGGTGCGCTCTGCCGGAAGACCCGCCAGCACCCGTCGACCGGTGTAGCCAACACCGTTGACGACGAACTGCATTTGCGCTTTGCTACTCGTCGTCCGATTCCGCTGCAAGGTGTGGAATGGCCGGGATTGGCGAACGGGCAACCAGGTTCAGGCCTGATCGATAAGCGTCCGCTGCTGCATCGCCTTCGCCCAGCTGGTTGAGCAGTCGACCGAACTCCTGGTAGGCCTCTGGTGTTGGCCGAATGGCGATGACTGTCTCCAGGTAACTACGCGACTTGCCCCACAATTCATTGCGCAGGCACAGTCGGGCCGCGGCCAGCAACAGATCGACATCCTCACCATGATCCCGCAGCCAGCCCTCTGCTTTTTTGAGTTGCCGTGCCGGATCGTCGGACTCAATGACGCCATACAACCGCACCAGCACCGGCCGCCACTCGCGTCGTAATTCTGCCGCTATCTCTTTCTCGGCCTGGGCATGCATACCGGTTCGAATCAGGCTGGAAAAATAGGCCTCCAGCAGGTCGACATCTTTTTTCCGTTGCCTGGGCAGGTTTTTCCAAACCTGCTGCACCGCAGCTCCGTCTGCCGCCGATTGCAGTTGCTCCTGATAGACGCGCAGCGACCACTGCTGCAGCGTGGTTGCGTCGATCCGCCCGTGCTTTTTCAGCCTGGGCAGCAATTCCGCCAGGTGTTGCCAGTCGTCAAGTCGATAATAGAGTCGGCCAAGCAGCACCAGCGCATGCGAGTGATTCGGTGTGTTCTCCTCGATCTTGCGCAGCGTGGCGAGCGCCGGTTCGTACTGCTCCTGGTCGAGTTGCAGTTCGGCCTGCGTTAACAGCACGGCGTTCGCCGCCTCGGGCGATTGCTCGTAGGCCAGCCGCAACCAGTCATCACGCCGGCTGTCCTGGCCGAGCAGGTGGGCAGCGCGCGCTGCCTGCAGGTAATTCAGTAGTGGCGCGTCACTGACTCCGGCGGAACGCGTCAGCAATTTTTCCCCTTTCGCAAAATTACCCTCGGCAACCTCAATGATTCCCCGGGTAAGCCGTTGCCCGGCGCGACCGCTACGGTAACGGCTGGCAGCCTCTCCCAGTTTTCGCGGGGCGTGAAACAATTTCATGACGAACCAGATGAAGATCATTGCCAGAATAATTGCCGCCAGAAGAATAGGTACCGACATCTCCACCAGGTAGCCACGAAAGCTGATGACGACGTAGCCTGGATCCTGTAACAACAGGCTGGCGGCCAGCGCACTGAGAATCAGTGCCACAATGACTATGAGGCCGAATTTCATTGCCCTGGCTTGTCCTCTTGAGCTGGCTCGGCTTCTGCTGCCGCCTCATTCACAGGCTGGGTTAGAGCATTGGCAAGTGCATTGAACTGTCGCAGCGCACGCAAAGAATGTGATATGTCGGGCACTGCCACCGAGAACACACTGCCGCGGATTTCGGCAATGGTTTGCTGCGCGCTGATCACCGCTGTATTGCTGGTGTCGTAATACTCGTTCAGCCAGGCCGAAGCATCATCGAGGCTTTGTGCAAAAATTGCTTCCTCGCTCCTGAGCACGGCAAGTCTCGCTGCCTGCAGTTGCAGTGCCAGATTGGTGCGCAGAAAATATTGCGCCTCGGGTGCTATTAGCGGTCGCATGGTTTCATCGATTCGGCGTACGGAGACCACGCCACCAAGCGCGTTTTTCAATGAAGCGTAGGCGCGATCGACTCCGGTCAATTCCGGGTCAAGGTCTGTGCCCGCTGCCGCTTGCACAACAACTTCCTGTCGCAGTGGCAGCGAGTCAACCACACTGGCAAGGCTTGCAAGTGTCAGCGTAATGCCTTCGGTGTCGGGACTGTCCATGACTTCCAGTGCGCGGAGTTCATCCGACAATGCGCGCCTGACCTCGGTCAGCCCCGGATCGGCAAGTTGCAGAATGCGCTCGTCGGCGAGCTTCAACGCGAGCGTCGCGAGTCCCGGATTACCGGCTAATTGCAGCTGTGCATTTGCGATCTGCATATAGTATTCCGCTTCCGCCAGCAGCCATGCGTCCCGGGCTCCAGTTGAAATTCCCTGTAGCGACGACACGGTGGCCTCGATGTTCGCCAAGCGGGCTGGCAGGACTTCCAGCTGGCGTAGCCGTGCGTTCAATTGCCGTTCAAGTGCATCGATCTGGGCGCCGCCCGATGAGCCGGCGCCGCCGAGCGCCGTCACGCTTTGCTCAAGTGCGGCAAGTGTTTCCCGGTTGGCCCTGATCGATGTTGACAGGGTCGCTATGCTGGCGTCGTTGTCATTTATCCCCTCCGCAGCATTGCGGTTCATAAGATAATCCAGAGCGAATGCGCCCAGTGCGCTAACAGACAGGAGCAGGGCGAGCCAGGTAAGCAAGCCAGCGCCTTTTTTCCGGACTGGTGCAGCGACCGGGGTTTCCGCTTCTGGCACAGCCTCACCGAAACTCATCTCTGCTGACTCAGGCGTCCAGTCCTGTGATGTCTCTGTTTCGTCCGTGCTGCCGGCGTTGTCGACAGTGTCGGCTTTATCGTCGGTTTCTTCTGTAGAATTTTTCTTGCTCATTTAGTCTGTCCGGATTGCCGTAGCGCGATCAATGCACTGATTATATCGGCCGCCTGTGGTCCCGGTGCGAGAACTGTCGAAATTCCGGGAATTGACTTCTCAGCCGTTTGTATCACACGAGTGCTGGGTGCCACCAGTGGTGTATCCACCAATAGCTTGCGACAAGCCGGGGACAACAACTGCAGCAGATTGTGCAGTGTCTCCACGCTCATCACTGTTACACAATCAATTTTACCTGTACTCCAGGACTTCTCGAGTACCGCAAGATCAGCGGCCGATGCGGCATGTATCTTACGTTGGTAGACCGGCAGATAATGAATCATTGCGCCACGTGCACGCAGGGTATCTGCAAGTTTTTCACGACCGTTCTCACCGCGAATAATGATAATGGCCTTGCCGGCGACATCCTGCAGATAAGGATGAGCGAGGAGTTGCTCGCTGTCGCTGCCCTGTTCAGGAGCGATATCGACATGCCAGCCGCTGTTCTCCACAGCGGCCCTGGTGGCCGGGCCAACCACAGCAATCAGTGCGTTGCCGGTGTCGATTGCGGTCAAACCAAAGGTGACCGCGTTGCGGCTGACAAACACGATGATATCGGCCCCAGGCAAAGCGGCGAATGCTTTGCTGATGTCCCCGGCCGCCGCAGCGACGATGTCAATGACCGGGAAACGGATGGGCCGGCCACCGGCGTCGGCAATTGCGTCCGCTAACTCGCCGGCTTGTCCGGCCGGGCGGGTCACCAGCACCCCGTATCCGGCGAGTGCGGCTTCGCTCACTCGCTGGCCTCGGCAAGCATTTCCCCGGCGCCAAGTTCGAGCAGGCGCTCAGCGACCTGGTTACCGAGCGTTGCGGCGTCTGCCACACGGCCGGAGATCTGTTCCCGCAGCACCTTGCTGCCATCCGGCAATGCCACCAAAGCCACTATCGTAAGAACGTCCCCATCGATACTCGCGAAGCTGGCAACCGGTGACTGGCAATTGGCTTGCAATGTTGCCGCAACCGCACGTTCTGCTGCCGTCGTCATCTTCGTTGCAGCATGCTCGAGTGCCATCAATATTTCGCGCAAATCGTTGCGGTCCTGCAGGCACTCGATGCCGATGACGCCCTGGGCCGCAGCCGGCAGCATTTGTTCATGGTCGAATTCTTCGGTGATATTTGATTCCAGCCCCAGTCGCTGCAGCCCGGCGCTGGCCAATATGATGGCGTCATATTCGCCATCCCGCAGTTTTTGCAGGCGCGTATTTACATTGCCACGCAACGGCTGCACATCCACGTCGGGCCGCTGTGCCTTCAACTGCGCTTGTCGCCTGAGACTCGAACTGCCGATGCGCGCACCTTGTGGCAGCTGAGCAAAGGTCTTGTTGCTGCCGGAGACGAAGGCATCGGCCGAGCTGGCGCGTTCCAGCACCGCAGCAATACAAAACCCGGCGGGTATGTCCGCCGGCACATCTTTCATTGAGTGCACTGCAATGTCGGCCTGGCCGGCCTGCATCGCCACCTCGAGTTCTTTGATGAAGAGACCTTTGCCACCGATTTTTTGCAGGCTTTTGTCGAGAATTTCATCACCACGCGTCGATAGCGGAATCAGGGTAACTGTGGATACCTGCGGCAATGCGCGGAGTTTTTCAGCGACGTGCTCAGCCTGCCACAGTGCGAGCTCGCTTTTTCGCGTTGCAATTCGAATGTCCAACTAGTACTCCGTCAATGTGATATTCACGGGTTCAGAGTCACCCGGATGCTCCAAGACAAGGCGCAGTCCGAAGAGAATGGCGTGTCCTTTTCAAGGGCTGCAACGCCGTATTGGAGCATCCGGGTGGCTCCCTTCGGGCGAGTCGTGAAGCGGTCGTCCGCGGTGTTGCGTCTCTTGACAAGGACGCGCCATTGACCTTCAAGACGCGCCTAGCGGTTGTTTATGCCCTCGGGTGCAACCGCTTCACAACTCGCTGAACCCGTGAATATCACATTGACGGAGTACTAGTACTCCGTCAAGGTAGTATTGATGGGTTCAGAACCACCCGGATGCTTCAATACAAGGTGCAGTCTGCAGGGGCACGATTTTAATGTTTGCCAGTCAGTATGGCAAAGAACACGACTTGGCTCGGCTAGTCCTTTTCAAGGGCTGCAACGCCGTATTGGAGCATCCGGGTGGCTCCCGACTTTGGAAAGACGCTGAAGTGATCATTCGTAATGTGGCGTTTACTGGCATGGGCGAGTCGTGAAACGATCGTCCGCGGCGTTGCGCCCCTTGCGGTTGTTTATGCCCTCGGGTGCAACCGCTTCACATCTTGTTGAACCCATCAATACTACCCCGACGGAGTACTGACTTATCCCTTCCTGAGGCGGCGTTTGACGTTCGTGAGGTGGCGACGGCTGATGAACAAGTCGTCATTATTATTGTCATCGGGCGCGGAGTCACGCAGCTGGACCCGTGTTCGTCCATCCGCTGTCTTTTGTAATGATCCAATGCGGCTGACAGCGATGAGTGCGGCACGATGGATGCGTACAAAAGTATCCGCGAATTCGTCTTCCAGGGATTTTAGCGAATCGTCGATAAGATCCCGCCCATTCTCGTGCACTACGCAGACATACTTCTGGTCAGCCAGAAAATAATGCACCTCGTTTACCGGTATCAGTTTCAGTTCACCCTGGGCTCGTGCGCATACATGCTGGCGCTGCTCAGCAATGCCGGATTGCTTCGCAATTTCGCCGAGCACGCTGTGGCTGAGGCGTGCGGCCCGGGCGAGCGCTTTGTCGAGGCGCTCTTTGCGCACCGGCTTCAACACATAGCCGATCGCGTTCGCATCGAAAGCATCGATGGCATACTCGTCATACGCTGTGGTGAATACCACTGCGGGTGGTGTTTCGAAACTATTGAGGTGATGCGCAGTTTCCACTCCATCGAGGCCTGGCATGCGAATATCGAGCAAGACAACGTCCGGATTCAGCTTGCCGGCCAGGTCCAGCGCCTCACGACCGTTGCCGGCCTCGCCAACGACAACATGTTCGCCGCTGTCCTCCAGTAATTGCCGCAGGCGATCGCGCGCAGGCGCTTCATCATCGACGATCAGGACATTCACGTGCGGGTCTCATCGCAGGGAAACCTCAGCCGCACCGAGTATTCAGTCTCCGACTCGTGCACCTCGACCTTCGCACGATGACCGTAGGCGAGTTCAAATCGCTGCAGGATGTTGGATACCGCCATTTTATTGCCGCTTTTCTTGCGTCTTTGATCTGCTGAAACGGGATTGGTCATGCTGATTTCCAGGTCGTCGCCAACGCGCTTGCCACGAACCACTACCTCACCGCCGCCCGGCAGCAACTCGATGCCGTGATAAATAGCGTTTTCGAGCAATGGCTGAATGGTCAGGCTTGGTATCAACGCGCGCATCGGCAGATCGTCCACATCCCAGCGTACTTTCAGCCGGTCTCCCAACCGCAGCTTTTCGATGCGCTGATAAATCGCTGCGACCTCAAGCTCCTCTTTCAGCGTGGTGCGGTTTTTTTGCACACCGAGATTTGCGCGCATAAGGTCGGCAAGATCCTCAATGGCCTCTTCCGCCTGGCGCGGATCGCTCCTGGTGAGCGAGGCAATGGTGTTCATGGTGTTGAACAAAAAGTGTGGCCGGATCATTGCCTGTAGCGCACTGATACGCGATTGCGCTTCAAGCAGAATAGTGCGGCGCCACTCACTGGATATAAACAGGTAGCGCATAGCCAGTGCGATGACGATGGTGCTGATGGCAAAGGTGCGCAACAGGAAGCCGCCATGCGTGTCATTGATGATGACGGCTTCGGCAAATATTCCGGTTAGCCGATAGCTGACTTCCGCGAGCGCAAGGCTCACGACCGTCAACACCACAAAGCAGATGACGAACGCCTGTGTATGGCCCTGCTTTTCAGCCCAGGGACGAATCAGGCACAGGGCTGCATCGCCGAGCAACGCGAGCCACAGCACATACATCGACATTTTCGAAAGCTCGGTCAGGAACGTGCCGGGAACGTATGCGGCAATCGTGAGGACAATAGCCACAAGCTCGGCAACCAGCAGGATGACCAGCACTGTGCCAGCAGCACAAAAGTCGGGCAGGTAGGCTTGCGTTTGTTTGACGTCGATTTCAGGTGCCGATGTCAATCGTGGTCCTCCTCACAATTGAAGCCGGCATTGTAACGCGAAGAGAATCCGGGGGGATGGGGCCAATTCACCTATTTAGAAGCCTAAAAACTGTAGCAAAGCCTCGTAGGAGCCCACCGTACGATAGATGCACAGCCTTAATTCCGGTGGCTCTCAATCTATCGGCACGGGCGACAAACAAATAAGGGGGCATGTCCAAGGACATGCCCCCTTATTTATTTGCAAAACCCAACCAGCTGAACCCGCTAAAAAGAACCGCTGTCCGAACTGAGCCTTATCCCCTAATTACAATACTCCTCAACCTGATTCTCGGCACGCTCACGAGTCGCCTGCATCTCCGCCTCATCCATATAAACCCGCTCACCGTTTTCATCTTCGCGATAAATACGACGTGACCTCAGGAATTTCTGCAGCTGCGCACGATGCGCTGTGCATTGTTCGGCCCGTTCATTCGCCTCTGCACGCAACTCCGCGGGTGTTGGACCAGCCCGGAGTTTTGCTGCTTCCTCGCGCTGCTTTGCGCTGGCATCGACACGCGCCTGGGTCGTGGCCTGGACGCTCGCGTTGTTGGTTGGTTTTGACGTGATTGAAAGGCGTTCGGATTGCACACGAACCGGAATATCGCCGTAATGCACGTTGCCCTCCGCATCGGTCCACTTATAAATTTCACCCGCAAGGGCGCTGCCGGTGACGACCAGCATTAGGAAAGTGACGATGACAATTGCTCGACTACACATGATGACATTCCTTTGAAACCAGCTCCGGGTCTGTCCCGCCCGGTTACCTTAATAGTCTAAGGCAGTGCACGATAACCTATTAGATCATGCTCATTCCAGCATTGTTGTGATGATGATCACAGCGCATTTTGTGCACTGTTCGGCAACAAATTGTGGGCCCGCCAGCCACTACTGAAGTGGTGGCGTTTGTCATAAGGCCCGGGGCTGCTGCAGCCTTTATGGACAGCGGGTCCTGGCGGAAAGCGCAAATCAGGCCAGTAAGGATTGATTTATGGTTAGCCTTTTCCTGTCGATTACGGTATCAAGCCGATATGAGTAACGATTCAATAGATCGCCTGGCAAAAATACTTGCCGAGACTGTTCCGCAGGGGTTGCGCTCGGTGCGGGACGACCTGGAAAAAAACTTTCGCTCCGTGCTGCAATCGGGACTGACGAAACTTGATCTGGTGACCCGCGAGGAGTTTGCCGTTCAGGAAGCGGTCCTCGCGCGTACCCGGGAAAAACTGGATGTGCTGGAGCAGCGCCTGGGCGACCTTACAAGGGCGCCAGCAACAAAAAAGCCGGCAAAGAAAAAGGCGACTAAAAAGGCGGCAAAGAAGAAGACGCCCAGGAAGACAAGCAGCCGAAAAAAATAGCGACAGATAGAGTAATCATTGCCAAGGAGCGGCGATGCCAGTCAAATCTCTACAAACAGGTTTTCTGTGAACCCGGCTATTTTGCACAGCCGGGCGCAGCTTGGCGTCGAGGCGCCGCCTGTGGTCATAGAGGTTTTCCTGTCCGGTGGTCTTCCGACCTTTCATGTTGTCGGTCTTGCCGAGAGTGCGCTGCGAGAGAGTAAGGATAGGGTTCGCAGCGCGATTCTGAGCTCAAAATTCGATTTTCCGCAGGAGCGAATAACAGTCAACCTCGGACCCGCGGATATGCGCAAGACCGGCGGACGGTTCGATTTATCGATCGCACTCGGCATTCTTGCGGCCACCGGGGCGGTACCGGGCAACCTTTTCACCACGCATGAGTTTTTCGGCGAACTATCGCTGAGTGGCGAGCTTCGGCCGGTTCCCGGGATGCTGCCTGCTGCAATAAAAGCGGCGCAGGCAGGGCGGGCGATTCTCGTGCCCAAAGAGAACGGCACCGAGGCGAGTCTAGCGAGCGGCGAGGTATATGTTGCCACCAGCCTACTCGATGTAACTGCACAACTACGCGGCGATCGCGCCGCGGTCAGGGTAGATCCGGTGCGACCTGAGGCCTGCGATCCGAGTGGCCCTGATCTGGTGGATGTAAAGGGCCAGAATCTTGCCAAACGGGCACTGGAGATAGCAGCGTCCGGCGGCCACAATATTTTATTCACGGGCCCGCCGGGAACCGGCAAAAGCATGCTGGCGCAACGATTGCCTGGAATATTGCCGCCGCTGGAGGATGACGAGGCGATTGAGACGGCGGCGATAGATTCCATTCTTGGGCGACCGCTTGACCTGGGTCGCTGGCGTCAACGCCCGTTTCGGGCGCCACACCACACGGCATCGGCGGCAGCGCTGGTTGGCGGTGGTTCCGATCCGCGACCCGGTGAAATCTCACGGGCTCACAACGGCGTGCTGTTTCTGGATGAACTGCCGGAGTTCAGTCGTCACGTTCTGGAGGTATTACGGGAGCCTCTGGAAAGCGGCCAGATAACCATCTCCCGCGCTGGCCGGCAGGCCGATTTCCCGGCCCGTTTTCAACTCGTTGCGGCGATGAACCCGTGCCCCTGCGGATACCTCGGCGATACGGGCGGAGACTGCCGCTGTAGTGCGGAAAGCGTGCGTCGCTATCGGGGGAAAATATCCGGGCCGCTGCTGGACCGCATTGATATTCAAATGCAGGTGAACCGGCCGCCGCTGAGCGTATTGCGGGGGGACGCACCAACCGGTGAATCCAGCGCTGTCGTTGCGCAAAGAGTTCAGGATGCCCGGCAGATACAACTTGCCAGGTCTGGTGTGTGCAATGCCGAACTAAACGGCAAAACGCTTAAACAGGCTTTTACGGCGGACCAGCAATGCTGGTCGCTACTGGACAAAGCGACTGAGCAATTCGCACTCTCGGCACGTGCCTATCAGCGTGTGCAGCGGGTTGCACGAACAGTCGCGGACCTGGCCGGCGAGGAAACCGTTACGGCCAGGCACATGGGTGAAGCGCTGGGATTAAGACACCTGGATCGGCGGATGGGGTCTTAGAATTTTCTTCGCTGGGAGCTGTGACGTTTTCGCCTAGTGGCCCATCAATACGACCTTGTTGGACGACTAGTTCCCAACCTCAGAAACCATGTAATCCACGGCGTCACGAACCTCAGCATCGGACAAATCGAGGCGGCCACCCTTTTGCGGCATGAAGCCGGTAGACCCGGTATAGCCTTCGAGCGCGTGCAGGTAAAGGGTGTCTGTTCCCTGCTCTGTTCTTGCCTGCCATGCAGCGGCATCGCCAACAGTCGGTGCGCCACCAATACCACTGCCATGACAGGCAATGCAGGCCGCGTTATATACCTGCGGGCCCGACATAGCGGTCGCGACAGGTTCGGACTGGGCTGCCGCAGCCACCTGTGGTGCAGCAGCGTTCGCTTCCTCGCCGGGCAGGTAAACCTGGCCAATCGGGCGCAGACGATCCGCCACTGACGCCTGGTACTCAACAGAATCGACTGTATACAGACCCTGCGTCAGGTCTGACATTTTCATTGCCAGGGCAAGAATGCCCACCGTGAATATGGCAAGAATGCCAATGACAAGGGAATACATGTCAAAAAACTTCTGGTCGCGCTTCAAGGTGTTGCTCCGGAATAATGGTAATTAGCTGCAGCCAGCCCGGCTCGGGGCGCATTATATATCAGGAGAATCCGTCTGCTGCACGCTATTCGTGGCGCAATATGCGCCAGTCATCCCCTGCGCTGAAAGTCAGGCTGCGAATTTCGTCCCCGGTAGCCACATTGACGTGGTTGATTTGCTCGGGAAAGACGTCGCTCAGGATGGCGTCACGGATGGCAATATCGGCGGGCAGATCGCCGGCGTATTGCTGGTATACCAGCACGAAATCGCCGTCGAGCTCCGCACCAATCAGTTCCAGTGGCAACCGTGCGCCGATTTCACCATCAACAACCGGTGCAATACTGAATTGCTCTTCCACATAAAGTGCCAGGCGAGCACGGCCAGACAATTGATCCAGCGTCAGTTGCCGCTCCCCCGTCAGAACCACCATGCCGAGTTCCGCATCGTGAATATGCAGACGGTGAATAATCTCGATAATGCCACTGCCCGGGTTGGTTTTGATCGTCGACAAGCTGCCCGGCATGCGATGCGCAAAAGCGAACGCCGTGACGAAGATCGTCACGGCGCATGCGAATGGTGCAAATTTGCGAAAATAAGATTTTTTAGTTATTGCCACTGGCAGGCTCCAGCGGCACATTTGCCGAGTCATCGTCGCCACCCTTCGCTTCACGCAAAGTTCTCAGCATGTCGGACATCAGGTCGCGAGTCTCGTCCTGGTCCTTGTAAAGCTCGATACGAGATTTATCGATGCGTCCCGGGAAGTGGTTGTTGGAGAAGTCTGCGTCCGCGGTTTCGCGTCGCGGATCAACTTCAATGGCAACGATCGGCTGGTCGCGAATCAACATCTTGGTTACCGCTACGCTATTACGCCGCCAGATCTCTGCCGGGATCATCATGAATTCCACACTGCCATCGGCGTTGGTGATGTTGAGTGGCAGTGGCGAGACAAGTCCGCCGATGTTGCTGAAATCCATGAAGTAAACGTAGTCATCATCTGCTGCCGCGCGTTGCAGCGCTGCCAGTTCCCAGTCTTCGAGACCATCGACGAGATCTGTGTATTTGTTGCGGTCGGCATTGCTTACCGTAAATTCATCGTTCTCATTGTAAAAGTCCTCGAGTTCGGGAAAGCGCTCCAGTCGTGTGGTTCGACCTTCTTCGCGATTGCGAATCTGCCCCAGTGTTTCAGGCACTTCGTCCGCATGCTCCTGGCGTTGCAAATCAAACTCAACGTCCGGGTTGGCGGTTGAGACCTTGTATTCGCGCACATCAGTGATGGCGATATCGACGTGGTCAGTGGAGTAATACCAGCCGCGCCAGAACCAGTCGAGATCCACGCCCGAGGCGTCCTCGAGGGTGCGAAACAGGTCCGAGGGCGTTGGCCGTTTAAATTTCCAGCGTTGAGCGTATTCGCGAAAGGCAAAATCGAACAGTTCGCGACCCAGTATGGTTTCACGCAGCACGACGAGCGAGGCGGCTGGTTTGGTATAGCCGTTCGGCCCGAACTGCAGAATCGAATCCGACTGCGTCATGATCGGCACCTGGTTCTCGCTGGTCATGTACTCGGCGACGTATTCGAGGATGCTGTAGCTATCGCGGTGATTGTGAAAATCCTCTTCCCATTCAAGCTCGGCCAGGTACTGCAGGAATGAGTTGATGCCCTCATCCATCCAGGTCCATTGGCGCTCATCGGAGTTAACCGTCATCGGAAAGTAGATGTGGCCGATCTCATGAATGATCACGCCAACCAGGCCGTGCTTGGCCCGTCGCGAGTAGGTGTTGGCGGGCTTTTGATCCGCTTCTGCATCGTCCTCATCAGGCTCGAACGGTTCCGGACGTCTGCCGTTGAAAGTGATCATCGGGTATTCCATACCGCCGCTTTCCCAGGCGTTCACCGATTGCGCGGTGGGGTAGGGATACGGGAACGAGAACCGCGAGTACACATCCAGCGTGTGGACAATTGCATGCGTTGAGTATTGCGACCACAGGGGTTCCGCTTCATTGGGATAGAACGACATCGCCAGAACTTCTGGCTGCTTTGCGTCATCCTGCTTGTGCGTCATCCCGTCCCAGATAAATTTGCGGGAGCTGGCCCAGGCAAAATCACGCACGTTGTCTGCTTTGAAAACCCAGGTCTTTGTCTCGCTTGTTCCCTCCGCCTCATTCGCCAGCGCTTCTTCGGGCGTGACGATGAACACTGGTTTATCCGCATTACGCGCCTGCTTAAGACGATCGCGTTGCTGCGCTGTCAGGACGCTGGATGCATTCTGCAATGCACCGGTGGCTGACACGATGTGATCCGCCGGTACGGTAATCTCTACTTCATAGTCACCGAATTCCAGCGTAAATTCGCCGCGACCCAGGAATTGCTTGTGTTGCCAGCCGGCATAATCAGTGTAGGCAGCCAGGCGTGGGAACCATTGCGCCAGGAAATAAATATAAGTGTCGTTTTCGGGGAAACGATCATAGCCGCCGCGCCCGCCGATGATAGCTTCCTCGACGATATTGAAAGACCAGTCGATCGAAAATGTCGTGCGATCCCCGCTGCCGAGAGCTTGCGGCAGGTCGATCCGCATCATGGTGTTAACGATGGTGTATTTAAGATCGCGCCCGCGGCCATCTGCTACCCGTTCAATTTTGAAGCCATGCTGGACATCGGAATATCGCTGTTCCCTGGCAAGCGTCCCGTAGCTTAGTTGATCCTGGCCTTCTTCCTGTCCAGCTGTCTGGGTCAGGCGTTCGATCGATCCTTTTGCGAATCGATTCTGGTCCAGCTGTATCCAGATATAACGCAATGTATCCGGCGAGTTATTCGTATAACGAATACTTTGCGATGCCGTGATACTGCGGTTTTCCTCGTCCAGCGTTACCTTGATGCTGTGATCAGCACGCTGTTGCCAGTACTGTGCGCCAGGCGCACCGGATGCCGTTCGATAAACATTGGGTGTGGGCAGATCAACGTCGAGCTGGCGGAAGGCATCGTAGTGATCGCTCTTGGTCTGCCGTATGGCATCGGCGAACGCGACATCGACCAGCAGGAACGCTGCTGTTAGCAGCAAGATCTGTAAACGCATGGTGGGTTCTCTTATTCTGGGCGTGGTGGACGGGCCGTAATGTACGACCTCGACATACGGGGTACGCAAAGCGTTACGGCTGATGCAATGGTTGATCGATTGAGACTAAATATTGCGGTAAACAGCAATTGCATTGACCACGCTCAGATGAGAAAGTTGCCGATCGCTCACAGGGGAACCCGATGTCACCAACAAAACACATATGTCTGGCCATATCATTTGCTGTGCTGCTTGTTGCAGGCTGTAGCGATGGGTCAAAACAGGCTGCGGAACCCGCAGAATCGGCGGCCTCCGACGTCGTACCTGCTGACCTGGTATTGCGTGGCGGCAAGGTTGCGACGGTCGATCCGGCGCTGGGAAATACTGAGGCGATAGCCGTTACCGGTTACCAGGTTACTGCTGTTGGCAGCAACGATGAGATTTCCGCCTATATTGGTCCCGAAACCGAGGTCATTGAGCTGAACGGGCGCTTCGCCATGCCCGGGTTTATCGAAGGCCACGGGCACTACATGGGCCTGGGTCGATCGAAGCAAATCCTGGACCTTAATGACGTCGCGAACTGGGAAGAAGTTGTGACGATGGTGTCGAGCGCTGTGGACAAGGCGCAGCCTGGCGAGTGGATTTTCGGCCGCGGCTGGCACCAGGATAAATGGGACAGCCTGCCCGATGATGCCGTTGATGGCGTGCCGCGCAATGACACCCTGAGCGCAGTTTCGCCGGATAACCCCGTTTCTCTGGGGCACGCCAGTGGTCACGCGGCTTTCTTCAATAAAGCTGCGCTTGAAGCTGCGGGAATTACTGTTGAGACCGAGGACCCGGCAGGTGGCACGATCGTGCGGGCACCCGATGGCCGTGCGACGGGTCTGATGCGGGAAACGGCACAGAGGTTGTTGAACGAAGTGATCGGTATTTATGAAGGGCGATTGACGCCGGAGCAGATGGAGAAGATTGATCGTGAACGCGTGATGCTGGCGGCTGACGAGGCACTTGCCCATGGTGTTACCTCATTCCAGGATGCCGGTTCTTCATTCGAGACAATTGATTTTCTGAAAATGCTTGAGGAGGAAGGCAACCTCCCCGTCAGGTTGTACGTCATGGTTCGCAGTGAATCGAACGAATTGATGGCCGAGGCCCTGTCGCAATACAAGATGTTGCCCGAGGGCAATGATTTTCTAACGGTCCGTTCCATCAAGCGACAAATCGACGGTGCGCTGGGTGCGCATGGTGCCTGGTTGCTTGAACCCTACGTTGACCTGCCCGAAACCGCCGGCCTGGTTCTTGAGGAACCGGATGATATAGAGCGCACAGCAGAGATTGCCGTTGAACATGGATTCCAGCTGAACACACACGCAATTGGTGATCTTGGTGTGCGTGAGACGCTGGACATCTACGAACGTGCCTGGAAGACGATGGAAGTTGATGGCAAGCCATTGCGCTGGCGTATCGAGCATGCTCAGCACATCGACCCGCTTGACGTACCCAGATTTGGCAGTCTCGGCGTAATCCCCGCGGTGCAGGCGGTTCATGGCACTTCTGATGGTCCCTGGATACCGAGCCGGCTCGGTGATGAAAGAGCGAAAAGCACCTCGCAACCGTGGCGCGATCTCATCAATACAGGCGCATTAATCACCAATGGTACGGACGTACCGGTGGAGCGGATTAACGCGATCGCTTCTTATTATTCGTCGGTCTCGCGCATGATGATCAACGGTGAGAAATTCTATCCCGAGCAAGCATTGACCCGGGAAGAAGGGCTGGCCGCATACACTCTGAATAACGCAATAGCCGCATTTGAAGAGGACATCAAAGGCACACTGACACCCGGCAAGTATGCTGACATTGTCGTACTGTCACAGGATCTGCTGACGGTGGACGAGGAAGCGATCCCGGATACGACTGTCGACATTACGATTGTTGGTGGAAAAGTGAAGTACATTCGTGCCGGCAGCGGTAGCAAGAACTGATTCTGCAGGAGAAAAACATGACTGATTTCGACGATATTGTTGGTGACCTGAAACAGAAACGTGATGAACTAAGAGCGCAAATCCACCTGGCTTCGAAAGAGGTTCAGGAAGAATGGACTGAACTGGAAGGCAAGATGGAGCACTTCACCAGCAAAGCCAACTTCGGCGAGGGCGTCGGCAAAGCCCTTGGTCAGCTAGGCTATGAACTGAAACTTGGCTACGAACGCGTCCGGGACGCGATTAAGGACTGAAGTGTTCCTCAATAGTGCGCCCGTAGCTCAGCTGGATAGAGTACTGCCCTCCGAAGGCAGGGGTCACAGGTTCGAATCCTGTCGGGCGCGCCATATTTTTCAAAGAGTTAGAAAAGTAATACTCGGACGGGACTGGTCTCGGGTGGGCCGTTAAGTCCACGGTAAGTCCAAACGGACGT
>SMVA01139498.1_pt1 | contig 30067 bp, 26 predicted proteins | sample 2456451 | NCBI WGS metagenome assembly SMVA01 (sample SAMN11095933, study PRJNA526329) | marine sediment metagenome | biome: Marine sediment; feature: Surficial sediment; material: Deep marine sediment; isolation source: Hadal surficial sediment | place: Pacific Ocean | collected 2014-05 | depth... | reverse complement strand
TGATTGTTCTGGACGCGCTTCGAAAGCAGCGAAATGTGGTCGACTACTCCGGTGATCTAGTACCGAACAGTACCGTTGAAGAGTGCATAGCTCATGCCAAAACGCTCTGGGACCTGGTCAGTTCGCAGGTGCTAAAAGCGCATCCTAATTAGCGCCTTGGGCTTTAAAAATCTCCACAATTGCATCAGAGCACCTCGCGCTGTCCGCTGTCATGATGCACAACTATGTCGGCGTAATCACATTCGCCCACCCCGCGCTGGAAAATGCTGTTGGCGATCAGCCACACCTTCACCACCCGGGCGGGCGGCTCACCCATGTAATGCTGATAATCTTCGTACAGGTTGCGGCGCTCATCGTGCCACTGTCTCAATCCTGACTGGCCGCTGCGCACTACCACGTGATATTCCTTACCCGCCCAATTCGGTAGGGGGCAATCGTAACCGGTACCCACCGGCAGACTGCTACTCCAGTAATAGGTAATGTCCCGCCCGTTATCAAACTCAATGGCAATGCTCAGGTAGTCGTGGCTGGGCACGGTGTCTTCACGCAGGGTGATGGGCAGCTGGTCGATGCACCAGCGCCAGCTGATTTCAGTAGATGGGTCCAGCGGCAGGTTTACTTCCTTTTGCAAAATGCCAACATCGCCCGAGGTATGACAGTGAATACACGCCTTGCCATCGTGCTGGTGTTGATCACGATAAATCTCAGCGGGGCCCAGGTGCCACAGGTAGCTCCACCCCTGTGGTGTAGTGTCACCCTGCCGGATTCGATCCAGTTCACCAGCGATATGATCGTTAGCCGGGTCCGCTGTCAACAACGCTCGCACGCCCTGCTCCGCAGTGCCGGCCCAGCGGATCACCAGTATTTTGACCGAACCACTGATGCTGGCGTACACGCTATCGTCCTGCTTGCGCGCACCCTGCTCGTCTATCCAGTCATTGGGGAAGTAGTTGCCAAAACGCAGTTCGCCAGCCTGCTCTGCGCGAAAGGAATGACTCAAACGTGTACCGCGAAAAACGCTGCCGTCCTGGCCAATCTTGCACCACAGGTTGAGTGCGGGGCTCACATAAATATCCAGTGCCCGATTGGCGTATACACGACCCTCAACAAAATAACTGACCTCATCGCCAGCCTCTAAAAGCAATCCACTATCGCGCCAGGGGACTTCACTGCCCTCCATGCTTATCCAGACGGTGTCTCGCACATGCTCGTCGGCCACAGCATCCAGTGAGCGCTGCATGGTTTGGGTAAAGGCATTGAGGTCGGGTGCGGCTTCTATTTGCGAGCGCAGTCGGCGACCCAGGGTACGCAGCAACAGTTTTCCGGCAACGCCGAGCTCAGTAAGTACTCCTGACATATTCACTCCTTTAACTAGTTGAGGATCTGGCTTCCATCAGTTCTATCACTGCCGGACGATCAGACAACACCAGCAATAAGGCTAAATCACCAGGCTGGATTATTTCCAGGGCACGGTGTGCGCCGTCCAGAGGGTTGGCACAGAAGCTGAGCTGATCTTCGGGCAAACCAAGGCGTAAACACTCATCGCGTATGATGGCACTGATCTCGCCGCTCTCCCGGCCACGCAGGTAATCGGGCAGCTCGGCGATAATGACGTGATCCGGCGACAGACCGAAGGCACCCTCGGTAAGCCCGCAAATGTCCGCATCGCTGCGGTCACCGGCATGACCCAGCATCAGCAAACGGTGTTTGGCGGGCAGCTTACTCATGGTCGCCGCCACCGCCTTAATACTGTGGGGGTTGTGGGCGAAGTCGACAAATACCCGTGCACCGTCAATGCTAAACTCGTTGCATCGGCCCGGGTTATCCTGTGGGTTGGAGTGGAATGCTGCAAAACCCTCGCGCACCTTTTCTACCGGCAGCTTAAACGCTATGCACAAACACATCACAGCGAGGGCGTTGTGCACGTTGTACAGGGCTGCTCCGCCCATGGTAATGGCAATATCAGCAGCGGCCATGACCCGTTGCGATTCACTGCCATCGAAGTACCACAGGGCATCGTCTTCCAGCCAACCACAGGGCAAGCCGCTGGCGCGCGCGGCTACTATTGAAGAGTTATTACTATCGAGGCTGTACCACACAATGGTACGACCGCGTTCGGCGACTTCGTCGGCAAGCCTGGTAGCATGGTCTACCAGGCCCTGGTCATCGGCATTGAGCACGAGTACGCCGCCGTCGGCCAGGGTACGAAACACCGAAAACTTTGCCTCGATCAAGGCGGGCACGGTATTGATGCCATACTGGCCTAAATGATCCTCAGCCACATTGGTAACCAGCGCCGCCTGAGCCTGTTTCAGGGCCAGGCCCCGCCGCAAAATGCCGCCCCTGGCTACTTCCAGAAACGCAATCTGCAGGCGTTGGTCACGCAGTAACATGCGCGCACCACCGGGGCCGGAGTAATCCCCCTCATCGAGAATATCATCGCCTACCCGCACAAAATCAGTGGAGGTAACACCGGCCACCTTGCCCGCCGCTTTAGCCACCGCCGAGGCCAGGCGCACACAGGTTGTTTTACCGTTGGTGCCGGTAATCATGGCCACCGGTACATTGTGCAGCGCAGACCAGTCTACCTGGTCCGGAGCCGGCAGGGCATTCACCGACCATGTCTGGGAGCCGCAACCGTGGCCCAACGACAGTTCATCATCGTCGGAAATAAAATCCACCCCGTGCTCCGCAGCAGCTAACTGCAAGGCAATCAACTCGGGGTTAAGCTCGCTATGCATAACCCCACGCAGATCACTCATCATTTGTGCGAAGGGTATGGGGGTTTCGTTCAACAACTCACAGGTGCAGTAATGCCAGGCTGCCTGGACTACGAATATGGCGGAATAAAGTTGATCCATCGGTGCTGAAACGGCCAGGTTGAGACCGTCTTCATGAGGCCGGGTAATGATTGACTGCGCCTGCCACTGCGCGGCATCGAGAATTTTGCGGGCGTGTTGGCTCCATAGTTGTGCCACCTCACCAAGGTCAAAGTCGTGCACCTCAACCTCGGCAATGGCGCCGGGTTTATCCCACAATAACCCTGGGCCGGTGAGACGGCGACTGTCTTCCAGGCGCAGCTTGTTACTTTCCGGAAACGGAATCTCCAGCGCTTCTTCCAGTTCCTCAACGGTGGGTCGCATCGAAGCCATCTCCAGCCTAGTCGTCGCCTTCCTCTTCGCGGGCCAAACGCACGCCGCGATCATCACTGATCAACTGCAAGCCCTCTTCAAGCATCAAGCTCAGACCGTGTCCCTCGATTTCTTCGGGTGCGACTGTCTCTTCTGCTTCTTCCGCGGTCTCGCGCTCGCCGCCGTGATAGATGATCTGTTTCCAGCAGCGAGTAATATTGTCACCGAAGATCATCAGCAAATCGCCTTCCCCAGCCTGTTCCAGCGCGGTGCTAACCGCCAACTCCTCACTGGCGATAATGCTGATATTTTCATCTGCCACGCCATTGGCGATCAGGCCGGCGCGCATCAGCTGCGGCACCTCATCGTCACCGCGACCGCGACGATTATCGTCGGCCTTGCAAATATAATGATCAAAATGTCCCGCCAGTACCTCGGCTGATTCAGTGATATCTTCATCGCGCCTATCACCCGGCATTGATATGACAGCGATCTTATTGCCCTGTACTTCCATTCTGTCCACGGTGTCAGACACCACGCGGAAAGCAGCCGGGTTGTGGGCATAGTCCAGCACTACCTTGAAGGGGTGCTCGTTGTACACATTCATGCGGCCAGGGGCCTGGAAGAAACTGGTATCAAAGGTGCGCAGGCCGTGACGGATCTCGTCAAACTCCTTGCCGAAACAATAGGCCATGGTGGCGGCGAACATCGCATTTTGTACATTGTGCAGCGCCTTGCCTTCCATGGTGGCGGGGATCAAATGCGACCACAACAGGGGCAGGTGCGAACCCTTGTCATAGAAGGTAATCATATCGCCATTGATGCCAGCCTCCAGCACGCAGGCCATACCATCGGCGCGAATATGTTCACGTACCAGGCCATTGTTGGCATTCATGGTCACATAACAGATGCGCTTGGCGTCGCAGTAATCAGCCATCTTCAGGCAGTTGATGTCATCGGCGTTGAGCACCGCGACATCTTTGGCAGTCTCCACCACCACCCGTTTGATCGCAGCGAGCTGCTCCAGGGTATCGACACCCTTTAACCCCAGGTGGTCAGCATCGACATTCAAACAGGCCGCCACATTACTTTGCTGGTAACCCAGGCCGGCGCGAAGAATGCCACCGCGCGCGGTCTCCAGCACCGCGAAATCCACGGAGGGATCGCGCAACACAATCTGCGCGGAGGTCGGACCGGTCATGTCACCGCGTACAGTAATTTTACCGTCAATTTGAATGCCGTCGGTAGAGGTCAATCCGACGGTATGGCCACAATCCTTGAGGATATGCGCCAGCATGCGCGAGGTAGTGGTCTTGCCGTTGGTGCCGGTGATTGCCGCAATCGGGATGCGCCCGGTTTCCCCGGCGCCGAACAACATGTCCATGACCTTGCCCGCCACATCGCGTGATTTACCCTCGCTGGGTGCGACGTGCATACGAAAACCAGGCGCTGCATTCACTTCGACGATAGCACCGCCCACGTCTTTGTAGGAGCGGGTAATATCAGCGGACAGAAAATCCACACCGGCGACATCAAGACCCACCGCGCGTACGGCGCGCACCGCCATTTCCCGATTATCCGGATGCACCACGTCGGTCATGTCGATAGCGGTACCGCCGGTGGACAGGTTGGCGGTGGAGCGCAGGTAAAATATTTCGCCCTCATCCAGGACGCTGTTCTCATCTTTACTGCCTTCCTCCAGCAAACGATTAGCCTGCTTGTCCAGCTCCAACCGGGTCAGCACCTTCTCGTGGCCAATGCCACGGCGCGGATCCTCGTTAACAATGTCGATGAGCTCAGCAATCGTGCGCGTACCGTCGCCGACCACGTGTCCCGGCACCCGTTTTGCTACAGCGACCAGCTCCTTGTCTACCACCAGCATGCGGTGATCAAAACCTTCGATAAAACTTTCCACCAGCACGGCGCGGCCGGTGCCCTGTTCCAGGGCCATGGCAAAGGCTTCCTCTACTTGATCATCCGTGGTCAGGTCGATTGATACACCGCGGCCATGATTGGCATTGAGGGGTTTTACAACAACCGGATAGCCAATGCGTTCGGCGGCGGCCACTGCGCGTCGTGCGCTGTAGATCATGCGCTGCTGTGGTACCGGCAAGCCCAGGTCATTCAGCAGGCGGTGGGTGTCTTCCTTGTCACAGGCAATTTCCACCGCGATATGACGGGTTTCGCTGGTAATGGTGGCCTGGATACGCTGTTGGTGTACGCCGTGGCCAAACTGCACCAGGCTGTATTGATTGAGACGCAACCAGGGAATATCCCGCTCCTCAGCCGCTTTCACTAATGACCCGGTGGAAGGACCGAACTCACGCCGCTGTGCCGTCAGCACAAAATCCTTGAGATCATCGGCAAAATCAAAGTCGTCTTCGAAACGATACTCAATCTGCTCACGCAGGTCCTGTGGCAACAAGTGCAACAACAACTTGAGCGCCAGTTGGCCGGCCTCCAGGCCGACATCGCGCTGACGGTAGGCGTAGACCATGTTGTATTGGCCGGGCTCACCGGTGGAACGGGTGCGGCCAAAAGTCACATCGGAGCCAGCCATGCACTGAATTTCGAGCGCGACATGCTCCATGATATGGCCCATCCAGGTACCTTCATCTTCGCGCATGCGGCGCAGGAATCCGCCGGGCGACCCGTAGGAGCAACCGTGCTCAGCCAATCCCGGCAGGGCTTCCACCAGCGCGTCCACAAACGGGGCGCCCAGTCTGGCCGAGGGCCATTCTTCCAGCACCCCCAAATCCAGCACATACTTGATCAATGGAAAACTGGCCCAGGTATTGGGGCCAACATAGACATTCGTAGACAGTATCTTCATGGTATTACTCTTCCCGGCGGAGGGTGACCTCTCGCGTATCCAAATTGTATTCACCGCCCTCGACCAACACATGCAGGCGCATGTCCACAAGACTGATGTGGGCACCCGAGTCGGCACTGGATCGTGAGGAATGTGTCAGTTGGCTGGCATCGAGAATGGTCACCGCACCGCTGCCGATGACCTCACACTGATTGTCACCATCGATGAGAAAAGCGGTGTCCTCATCAATACCAATACCGATCAAAAAGGGGTTGTACGACAGGGCCGTTAGCAGCCGACCCAGGCGATCGCGCTGACTGAAGTGCTGATCGATGATGGCCATGTTGGTGAGCCCGATGCCGGGCGCGAGGTTAACCCCGTCTTCTTTGGGCGAGGTACCCGAGGCGCCACCGGCGATCATATGTTGTGACATCATGGCGGCACCGGCCGAAGTACCGGCAATGGGAATGCCCTCGGCATTGAGCCGGCGCAAGCGCTGCCCGACCGGGGTACCACCCAGAATGCCCGACAGGCGCAGCTGGTTGCCGCCGGTGACAAATATGCCGGTGGCATTGTCCATTTCTTCCAGCAGCAATTCGTCATCGCAATCGCTGCGCTCGTTGATATCGGTAAACAGGGCGCGCTCGGCGCCAAGATCCATAAACAGGTCGGCGTACATGGCGCCGGTATCCGGTAGCCGCGAGGCGGTGGGGATAATCACGATACGCGCCGCATCACCCCCGCAGATATCTACAAAGCGGCTCAGTATGCGTGGGTTTTTGCCTTTTTCTTCAGCGCCGCCAATGGGCATGAGGTAACCGCGCGTATTGCCCGGTTTAACCGGTGATGGACACATTAATGTAGTTCCTGTCGAAGTGTATTCAGTCTAGCCTATATAGCGCTTTAGTCAGCCTCAAAGCTGCCACAGATTTCCTGGCGCCCGTTTTTGATATGCCAGCGGCCACGCGCCAGCAGGTGTTGTACTCTTAGATCACCATCCAGCACCAGCAAATCCGCGTCCATACCCTCGGCGACAAGGCCCTTGCCGGGCAAGCGCATCAGCAGTGCCACGTTGCGGGTAAAGTAAGGCAGCATCTGATCCAGACTCAGTCCCTGGGCCGCCAGCCGGCGCATGGTTTCCAGCAGCGTGCGAGAGCTGCCTATATCGATACTCTCGACTTCGCCGGCGCTGTTAAAGCTGGGCAGACAGCCACCGCCATCGGAGCTGATGGTTAATTTGTCCTCTGCCAAACCGGCCTGGCGATAACGCAACACCGCCTCCGCGGCGCTCCAGCCCGGCTCATCATCGCTCTCTGGACGAGCCGTCAGGTCAATACAGCAACCCTGCTCTGCTACCAATGTGCAGGCTTCTTCAAACAGGGCTTTGTTGCGATTGACGTGGGTGGGATGAAATACCCGCGCCGGCAGTTCACTTTGGTCCAGCGCGCGACGCACCAGGTCCAGGCCGCGCGTGCCATCGCCCAGGTGCAGGTGCAAAACACCGGCTTTGCCGGTCATCAGGCCCGCTACCTGGGCTTCACTGGCCAGGCGCAAAATTTCGTCCAGGGTGGGTTGGCTGGAACGGTGGTCACTGATCGCCACCTCGCCAATACCAATGACCGGGTCCAGGTTCACAATATCACTGCGCGCACTGCCGGTCAGGGTCATCAACGGCAGGTGGTAGCCACCGGTAAAACACCAGGCCGACAGGCCCTGCTCGCGCAAACCATAGGCCTGGGTCACCAGGGTCTGGGTATTGCGGGTTAAATCATCGGTCCCAAGTACACCAATTACCGAGGTAACGCCGGCGCGGGTGAATTGACCCAAAAATGGCGCGGGTACGCGACTGGCCGCGCCAGATTCGCCACCGCCGCCGGTTATATGGGTATGGCAGTCAATCAGGCCCGGCACCAGGGCCGCCCCCTCAAGGTCGGTATGCTCGACCGCCAAGGCGGGGTCCAGCGTGGGCGCGGCATCGCCGATATAGACAATCTTTCCGGCACAGATCAGCACCGACTTCAGCCCGATTGGCTGCGGCGTGAAAACCTGCGCATTGGTGAGCAATTTGAACATGGCGCTAGTCTAGGGAAACAGGCGTGAATTGGCTACTACAGCGGGCTTTTTTCCACTTGCTGGCAACCCCAACAAGCATTGATATACTCATGCCCTGATTGTCTGACCATGGAGATGCGATATGTGCCGCTGGCTAGCCTACTCGGGTGGGGCAATCCCCATGGACGAACTTATCTTCAACACCCGCCATTCGCTTATAGACCAGAGCCTGTCCGCGCAATCCAGCGAGCAAACCACCAACGGTGATGGCTTTGGTATCGGCTGGTACGGCCGGCGCGCCACCCCCGGAGTCTACAAGAATATTCAGCCGGCCTGGAACGACGCCAACCTGCAGAACCTGTGCAACCACATTGAATCACCCCTGTTTCTGGCCCATGTGCGGGCCGCCACCAGCACATCGATTCAGCACACGAATTGCCACCCCTTCCGCCATGGCAAATGGTTGTTTGTGCACAACGGCGTGGTACGTGAATTTGCGCGGGTGCGACGCGCCATGGCCATAGAGCTGGAAGACCAGTACTTCCGGGAAATGGCCGGCAGCACCGATACCGAGCTGATGTTCCTGTTAGCCCTGCAATTTGGGCTGGCCGACGATGTCTATGGCGGCGTTGCACGCATGGTGGGTTTTATTGAGAAGGTCGGTTGCGAAGCCGGCATCCAGTACCCGATGCAAATGACCCTGGGCATAGCAGATGGCGAGCGCCTGTACGCCTTTCGCTACTCCACTGAGGGCGACTCCCGCTCCCTGTTTCACTCCAAAGATATCGATGCCATCAGGAACGAGATGGAGCCCAGCCGACATTCCATGCTGGACCAGATGACAGATGCGGCGCGCTGTATTGTGTCGGAGCCCTTGTCGGAGTTAGCCGACCTATGGCAACCCATACCGGAGTCCTCTTTTGTCACTATCGAGGCTGGCAAGGTTGAATGCAGCCCCTTCAAGCCAGAAGCGCCCTGATGCACCGCACTATGCAGCGCTTGCAATACTATTTCCTGGTCGTGGATATCGGCTTTATCCTGTACTGGGCTATTACCCTGGCCGGCATTATTCCCAATGAGCACCTGTTCAAGGACTATGACAATCCGATACTGGTGGCCTGGAACTGGTCTTTTTTGCCGCTGGACCTGTTTATCTCTGTCACCGGCTTGAGCAGTTTGTGGCTGTGGAAAAACGGCCGAGGCCGATGGCAGAGCCTGACCCTGATTTCACTGGTGTTAACTTTCTGTTCTGGCCTGCAGGCGATTTCTTTTTGGGTGCTGCGCAGTGATTTTGACATCAGCTGGTGGCTGCCCAACCTGTTCCTGCTACTCTACCCGCTGTTTTTTATACCCGGATTTATAAAGCGAGAACCGTGAAACTACCGGTACTGATTGTCTGTGCGATAGCTTTGCCAGCGAGCGCCCAGAGCCCTTATGACGATATCTGGAGCTCTAGATCGCTCTACACAAGTACTGATAATAAATACCTGCAATCGCTGAATCTCAGCGGTCGCGCCCAGGCAGACTCTGTCTATTATGATGCCGACCAGGGCAACTACGACAGCACCCGCTGGCGACGCTTTCGCTTTGGGTTTGCCGCCGATGTAATGCAATCTGGCGTGGTGCGCCTGGAGGGAGATTTCGACCTCAACAACAAACCTGACAGCAGCTACAGACGCCTCACCGATGCGCACTTTGAATGGCAGTTCGAGAACGACTGGAAACTCACCCTTCTAAAACAGTCGGCGGGCTTTACCCTGGACGGCGCCACCTCATCAAAGCGCCTGCTGACGCCGGAACGCAATGCCCTCACTCACAACCTGTGGTTTACCGCGGAGTACTTCACAGGCGTGGATCTCAAGGGCGATTGTGGCGACAAATGGAAATGCCGCGCGGGTATTTATTCCTCCGACGGCAACGACGAGATCAGCAAGTTCAACGCCAGCTACTTCAGCTTGCTGTCAGCGAGCGTGGAACTGGGCAAGTTGAACATGCGTCTGGATTACATACACAACGACAAGGACGATGCGGTCAACACCCGCCACTTTAATGATGTGGTGTCGCTGGTGGGGCACTGGGAGAATGGCCGCTGGGGCCTGTCCACCGATATTTCCGGCGCACTGGGCTGGGAGTCACAGGGCGATGTGCTGGGTGTGGTTGTTATGCCCTGGTGGATGCAAACCCCGCAGCTGCAATGGGTGGCGCGCTACACCTACCTGACCAGCAGCGACGATAACGGACTGCGGCTCAACCGCTACGATCGCAATATCGTCTCCGGTCGTGGCAACGAATATCACGAGTTGTATGCCGGCCTGAACTGGTATTTCTACGGCCACAAACTGAAATGGCAAAACGGCCTGCAGTACAGCGACATGCAGGACGATGCCCGCGACGGCGGCAAGTACCAGGGCTGGGGAATCACCAGTGGACTGCGGGTGTATTGGTAGAGTCGAAAGGCAGGCGCCGTTGTCGATTGCCGGTAGCCGCAAACAGTGCATTGCCCAGCGCTGGCGCAAGCGGCGGAGTGCCCGGCTCGCCAACACCGGAGGGGTCGCGACAGGCTCATGGAGCGGCTCGCTTGATCGCTTTGCGAATGCGCGGGTAGGTGCCACAGCGGCATATGTTGCCCGACATGGCGCTGTTAATAGCATCATCATCCGGCGATGGGTTGTTAGCCAGTAGTGCCGCCGCCGACATAATCTGCCCCGACTGGCAGTAGCCACACTGGGGCACATTTTCTGCTACCCAGGCCTGCTGCAGGGGGTGATTGCCATGTTCAGACAATCCCTCGATTGTGGTCACTTTGCGCCCGGCAACCTGTTCAATGGGCAGGGAACAAGGGGGTATCGGCCTCAATCTCCTGGCTGACTGGCTGGCCGTTAAGTTCAAAATCGAAGGTCTGTTGTGACATGCTGTGTCCTGGGTTGCCAAATATTGGTGGTGCAGCCTACTTTATTACGCCGGTATTTTGTTGTCGGTGCAGCTAGGGTTAAAATCTGACCACCATAACTGACATATTCTGGATTAACCCATGAGCGATTTACCCAACTGCCCCGAGTGCAGCTCCACCTACACCTACGAAGACGGCCTCAATTACGTGTGCCCCGAATGTGGCCACGAGTGGTCCAAGGACGCGCCTGCCAGTGAGGACGACGATGCACTGGTGGTTAAAGACAGCAACGGCAACCTGCTGGCCGATGGCGACAGCATTACCGTCATCAAGGACCTCAAGGTCAAAGGTACTTCCTCGGTAGTAAAGGTCGGCACCAAGGTGAAAAACATACGGCTGGTAGAGGGCGACCACGATATCGATTGTAAAGTCGACGGTATTGGGCCCATGAAGTTGAAGTCGGAGTTTGTGAAGAAGGCTTGAGTCGCTTCACCGGTAGGACTTGATCACAGGGACTCTGCATATTACGTCTCGCGTAATATGCAAGGCGTATAGACACCTCTATCCCCAGCTGTAGGTCGAATTAATTCGTCGGGGACACCTAGTCACTACGTGGAATGCTGAGGTATTCTTGCTGACGAAGCTTTACGGACCCATAACCCTTGTGAAAAAATTTCTCTCTGAACTGTATAAACGCGGGCTGTTCCAGACGGCCACGGCCTATTTAATATCGGCCTGGGCGATCGCGAAAATTGCCGAACTTGGGACAGCCAAGTTCGCCGCCCCTGAGTGGGTCATGCAAGCTGTGCTCACGGCATTATTCATTGGCTTTCCGGTAGTGCTGGCCTTGAGCTGGCTCTATGACTTCAAGGCTCTGGCCTTGAGTTTCGACGATGGGGACGGGGAATTCGAGAAACCCGACGCGAATATTGCCGGACTTATACGAGCAAGCAGTAAGACTGCACCGGCAGAAAAATCAATTGCGGTACTACCCTTCGTTAATATGAGTGCAGACCCGGAGAACGAGTTTTTCGCTGACGGACTATCGGAGCAATTGCTGAACATGCTGGCTAAAATCCCCGAGCTGCAGGTGACCGCCAGAACTTCTTCCTTTGCATTCAAGGGTAAGAGCCAAGACATACGGGACATTGGTAGAAAATTACATGTCGCCCACATACTGGAAGGCAGCGTGCGCAAATCAGCGGCCCACGTGCGCATTACGGCCCAGCTGATCCGCACCGAGGATGGTTATCACATCTGGTCGGAGACTTACGACCGCAAACTCGATGATATCTTCGCGCTGCAAGATGAGCTCGCGGTAGCCGTGGTCGACGTTCTAAAAATCAACCTGCTGGGTGCTAAGCCCCAGTGCTACGAAACGGACCCGATCGCGTTCGCGTTATACCTCAAGGGCAGCCAACTGTTGGAGAGCGGGGATGACGACAGCCAGGACAAAGCCCTGCAAGCGTTTCAGCAGGCCCTGATACTGGACCCGAATTACCCCGCTGCGATGCTTGGCATGGCAGCAGTTTACGAGGCACAAATGGCCGCCAGTAAACTGCCAAGCTCGGAAGGCATTCCCAAGGCACGGGCATTGGTAGATAACGCTCTGCTCGCCGATCAGCAATGTCCAGATGCGAATTCCGCATCGGCGCTACTGGCCGGAGCCTTCGAGGGCGACTGGAAAGCCGCTCAAAAATCTGCCGACCTGGCTCTGAAAGCGGCCCCAGGAGATGCGAGGGTACTACGCCGGGTGGCGAGAGTTATCGCTTACAGCGGAGACACAAAGCGCGCGGTTGAACTGGCGCAACAAAGCGTGCGCATGGATCCGCTCAACCCGGTTGGCTTCACAACCCTGGGCCTCGCTTTAACCCGGGTTGGGCACTGGCAAGAAGCCAGAGCGGCTATTCAAGAGTCCATCAAGCTGTCCGATAACTCTGTCGGTGCCCACAGTGCCCTGGCGATAATTGCGCTATTGGAGGGGAATCCACAACTCGCGCTCACGGATGTGGCCGATGAAGTAGACCTGTTGCAACGCGACACGATGACGATCCTGGCCCACCATGCCATGGGCAAGGAAGACGTAGCGGCACAGGAATTACAGGAATTTGTGGCGCAGTACCGCGAGTCAGGGATTTACGAGGTAGCGACGATTTACGCTCATACCGGCAGAACTGATGAAGCCTTCGAATGGCTGGACAAAGCGATGGAGGCCGGTGACGCAGTGATCAATAACATGGGGGTCGACCCGCTACTGAAAAACTTGCGCACGGACAGCCGCTGGGCCGCCACACTGGAAAAAGCAGGACTGTCGGGCTAAAGGCGCCGCTGCAATAACTGCCCGATATTCACCCGCGCATTCATCCGCTGGGCCATTAGAAACATTCCGCCAACTTTGCGATGAAAGAAAATCGCGTCGGGGGGCGGTGCCTGCCAGAACTCCCGAAACTCCTGCACAGACTCAGCCAGCGATGCCAGGCGCGTCGACAGGTCGGTCCCGCCAAAGTCGTAAGCACCGTCATAGGTTAACGGTTCCAATACCAGCTTGAATATTTCCAGCACCAATGCCTGATATTCCTCGCTGGCATCTTTAACCAGGTAACCCAGTTTTTCCGCTGCCGAAAGCAAGCGCTGATCGTGACCGGCAGTAAATGCTTTTATCATGCGTTTGTAGTCGTTTACGAAGCCCGCCTTGAATTTACGGGTAGCACCAAAATCCAACAATACGATTTTTCCGCTGTCAGCCTGGTAGCGGTAATTGGCAAAGTTGGGGTCGGTTTGCACCAGGCGAAGTTCGAAAAATTCCTGCAACATCAGGTCGATCATCGCCGTGACAATTTCATCACGCTGCTGCTGTGACAAGTCAGCGACCACCTCAATGGGCTCGCTGTGCACATAGCTCATTGCCAGTACCTGTCGGGTAGTCAGGTCTGCAAAAACTTCCGGCACTACAAAGCGCTCATCGTCGGCCAGCAGTTCTGCAAAGGTTGCCAGGTGCTGTGCCTCCTGTAAGTAGTCTGCCTCGTTGCGCAATTGCGCCTTGGCCTCTTCAAGCAGGGGTCCAATGTCCAGGCTGGCTGGCAGCAATCCAGACAGGCGCAGCAGGGTAGCGATATTGTCCACATCGCTATCGATACTTTTGGCGACGCCGGGGTACTGTATTTTCAGCGCCAGTTCTTTGCCCTCTGGCGAAATAGCGCGATGCACCTGGCCAATAGATGCCGCGGCGATGGGTTTGAATTCGAAGCCGTAAAAAACATCCTGCCAATCCTCTCCGAAAGACTCTTGCATGGTTTGCTTAAGTTGTTTGGTGGGCATAGCGACCGCGTCAGATCGCAGTCGCGCCAGGATATCCGCCAATTCTTTGGGCAGAAAATCACCCCCATCCATGGACAACATCTGGCCCATTTTCATGGCGGCGCCGCGCATATGGGCCAGCTCATCGGCAACTCGCCTGGCATTGGCAGGGGTTAATAACATATCGCGCGCCCTGATACGTTGTCCGCTCCGCACTCGGCGCGTACCCTCGGCCACCATACCACCGGCCACACCACCTGCCAGTTTGGCAATACGGGCAAAGCGGCCTAGTCGCGTCGAGGGTACGGGTGCCTCATCCTTTTTCCTGGCCATGCTACTGCAAGCCCTCCTGCCACGCCTTGATATGAACAGACACCGCTTCATAGCCATTGAATTCTGCATTCAACACGGCGATAAAAGTAAACACACCGGTCAGCTTGCGGGCAATCAGGGCAAAATCCCTGGAGGGTGTGGTGAAGTGGCCGCTGGTGGTGCTTAAGGCAGCCATCCTCCCGGCTCGCTGCATCAAGCCGGAATCTGCCCAGCGATATTGGCCACGTCCGTTAAGGCGCTCTTTTGGCAATCTTGCCGGTGGGCGCAGTGGCTCCAACAGGTGCAGGCAGAAGTCGGCAAACAGTGCCCGGCCCTCTGGGTTGGCATCCGCCTGCAGGCAGTCCAGTCCAATCAGGCCGTCGACCACTCCTTGCTGGTCTTCCAGCAATCCTGCCGAGATCAAGCGGCGCAAGTGAAACAGAAAATTTTCCTCACCGTGCAGCACAGAACCAAAATCCAGTAGTACCAGCGTATCGAGCTCTCCCTTGGCACCGGTACTGATCAGGTAATTGCCGAAATTAGGGTCGGTCTGTAACAAGCCCCAATCATAGAGTTCATAGAAAAACAGGTCCAACATACCCTGAGCAAGGGCGTTGCGCCGCACCAAAGACAGCCGTTGAATTGATGGGTCAGTCACTGTTTTGCCCGTCACGTACTCCATTGCCAATACCTTGTCAGTGCAATAGCGCCGGTACAAACGAGGCACATGAAAATGCACCGTACCCGCCTGTATATCAGCCACATGCTCGGCCATGGATTCACAGGTAGCCGCTTCGCGCTGGTAGTCAATTTCGTAATGCAAATAGGTTCGCATCGCTTCCAGCCAATCGTCCAGGTCTCGGCCCGCCGGAATCCACCGGGCCAGCTTGAGCATAGTCACCACCGCATCAAAATCAGCATCTATGACGGCGGCGAGACCGGGATACTGCACCTTCAGGCAAATCTGCTCACCCGTAGCGCGCACGGTTGCCCGGTGTACCTGCGCCAGCGAGGCCGCCGCAAAAGCTTCTGTCTCTATATCAAGTTCATCCCAATACAGCCCCAGGCTCTCTCGCAAAGTCGGTTCCATCGACTCCCACGGCAAGGGGTTGGTACTGGACTCGAGCTCGTGCAAGGCCTCGGTGAGAACCGGCGGCAGAAAGTGTTCACCCAACAGCGCGAACATTTGTCCAATTTTGACGTAAGTGCCTTTTAATCGACCCAGTTCCTGTACCAGGCGGCGCGCTTCGCGGCGGGCAAATTTCGAAGTTTCTGTCTCATCCCGTCCCAACATTTTGTGTATGACACCATCGACCGCTAACAAGCTGCCAGCACGAATTCCCGCAATGGATGCGGTCAGGGTTCGAGGCAGCGCCCGGCGCAGGATTTGTTTGGGTGTTTTCGCCATAAACTCAGGATGAATACCAGAAATACACTAGACTAAATCATCTTCCACAGATTATTTACAGCCTGAACCATATGACATCACGAGCTTTACTGATACTGCTAATTGCAATCTGCCCGACACCAACTACCCAGGCGCAACAGCCTCAGCAGTACGACTACTTCCAGGCCAACCGCACCATGATACGCAACGGCGTGCAGTCGGTACTGATGTGCAACGGCCTGTTTACCTCCCAGCGCAGTCTGCAGCAGGTATTTGCGCAGGAACTGGCCTACCTGACCGGGCGGCTGGGCAACCCCGAAAAAGAAAACTTTACGGTTGATGCAAAGTTGAAAACCGTGTCAGTGGGAGGCAATGGCGCTGGCCCAATAGTACGCGCTGCTTTCCGGGAGGGCATAGGCTGCGTGGTTTTGGGCCCGCAGCAGACCTTCGCCGATATTGATAGCTTGCCACAATTTTCCATCCCACTACTGGCAGGCGACCCCGCCAATATCCCCTGGCCTATGGGGGACGCCATTACCGGAACCTCGCTTGCCGAGGGCATTGATTCAGCCGCTTTACAGGCAGCATCCGAGTGGGCGTTTGAGCGCGACACTCCAGAGCAGGATACGCTGAGCCTGGTGGTGGTGCACAAGGGCAAGATCATCCTCGAGCGCTATGCGCCCGGCATTGACATGAATACCCGCACCCGCACCTGGTCTACCGCCAAGAGTATTGCGGTAAGCCTTATCGGCATGCTGGTTGAGCAGGGCAAGATGGCGCTGGATAAATCGCTGGCTATCGATTGGCTACCGAAACATCTCAGTCCCGAAAAAGATCCACGCCACGCCATCACCCTGCGCCATGTTCTCAATATGTCCAGCGGACTGGACCCGGTAGACAGCTTCGGGATGGAGTATGCGACCGGGTCGGGCCTGGCTTACTGGGCGGGGAGCAGTTCGGTTGATGGCGCGCGCCGCCGCGGTTTGATACGCGGGCCAGGCACGGTTTGGGACTATGAAAACTACGATACCCTACTGGCGGTTTATGCCATGAAACGCGCCCTGGGCGATGAGAAGACTTACCACGAGTTTCCGCGCCGGGCCCTGTTAGACAAGTTGGGCATGCGCAATACCCTGCTCAGCACCGACCGTTTTGGCGACTTTATTCTCAGCTCCCAGGCCTACACCAACGCCCGCGACCTGGCCCGCTTTGGCATGCTCTATGTACAAAACGGAGTCTGGAATGGCGAGCGCCTGATCTCTGAAGAGTGGATACAATTCATCCGCACCCCCGCTCCGGCCAGCGCGCCCTATAACTATTTTTACGGCGGTCAGTGGTGGCTGGTACCCAGCAACCGCAATGACGTTCCCGCCGACGCCTATTCAACCGCCGGCAACCGCGGCCAGTACGTGATAGTTGTACCCTCACACGAGCTGGTGATCGTTAGACGCGGGCTGGATTATGGCAAGCAGGGTTTTAACCGTTGGGATTTGACCCGGGAGATACTGAGGGCGGTGCCACCATCTTTATAATTTGACGAACTTCGGAACGAACATCAAAGCGACACCAACCGCTACCAGCAGCAGGGTGTCTGGTATGAAATAGGGGTACACCATGAGCGTAAGGCCCAGGTAGCGAACCAGGGGGTTTGACTGTCGCTTGCCATAGATAAAATAACCCAGCCCAATTGAGCCAAACAACAAGCCCCACAACATCATGGTGGCGTCCATCAGTGCGTTAGTTCCTCTGCTTTTGTGGATATTTTATCCCGTCCGGCTTTTTTTTGCTGGCCGAATTTGTCGGCCCTGCTGGCCTAAGTTGCCAATATGCGGTATACAGTTTGGGACCGTTGCTACATGAGTGAAGCACTCCATGTCACTGGCAATACTAAGGCTCGATCTGGCAGGGCAACCACGGGGTTGGTGTAGCCCCGAAGAAGCCGCGACCAGCTATTCCAAGGGAGACATTTCCTGGGGGCTGGGCGACCCGGCGATTACGCTGCGCGGCGGCATCCAGCGCATCAGTGGAGAGCGCTCTGTGCTTGCCATACAGCCTATTATCGCCGTGCGTGGCAAGGTCAGGGGCAACTTCTCCATTACCCTTAACAACCGCGCCCTGTTTCGCCGCGACCAACACATGTGCCTGTATTGCGGGAAGGAATTACACCGCAGTCAACTCACCCGGGACCATGTGCTGCCGGTGAGTCGAGGCGGCGCGAACCTGTGGGCCAACTGTGTGACCGCTTGCCGCCGCTGTAATAACCGCAAGGGCAGCCGCACGCCCGAAGAGGCACACATGCCCTTGCTGGCAGTCCCGTTTACACCCAATCCCTGGGAGTACACCTTTCTGGGCCGGGATCGAATCCTCGGCGACCAGATGGATTACCTGCGGCAGCAATTCTCAAACCATCGCAACTGGGCGGCCTGAACCGCCGCACAGCTCAGGACAGCGGTTGTAACCTGGCGGTAAAGTGGCGCAGCGAGGGTGGCTCCCAGCAGATTTCCAGGCCGGTTATGTCCTCGCGCTGGGCATAAATAAGCTCCAGACACTCCACGATGTAATCCCCCTGGCTCTGGGTATAAACCCGGCGTGGCATAGCCAGGCGCACCAGGTCCATCGCGGCAGGCAACTCACTACCATCGGCCTGGCGACCAAACATAAAGGTGCCAATTTCCGCTGCCCGGATACCTCCAGTGATATACAGCGCCACCGCCAGTGCCTGCCCCGGGTACTGCAGCGGTGGAATATGCGGCAGCATTTTGCCCGCATCGATAAACACCGCGTGCCCGCCGGCAGGTTTCATTACCGGCACACCCATGGCGTCGAGCTTTTCGTTGATGTACTCGATGGAGCGAATACGGTAGTGCAGGTAGTCTTCCTGCACAATTTCCTTGAGCCCGACCGCCAGGCATTCCATATCGCGACCCGACATGCCGCCATAGGTGGGAAAGCCTTCGGTCATAATCAGGTGGGTGCGGGCCTGCTCCGCCCAGTCATCATCGTTCAATGCCAGCCAGCCACCCATGTTGGCAAAGGTGTCTTTCTTGCCGCTCATGGTCATGCCATCAGCATAGGAATACATCTCCCGCACGATGTCAGGTATAGAAGTATTCTCGTAGTCTGCTTCGCGCAATTTGATGAAATAGGCGTTTTCAGCGAAACGCGCACTGTCTATATAAAGGGGCTTGCCGTATTTATCACAGAGGGCCTTGGTCTCGCGAATATTCTCCATCGACACCGGCTGGCCGCCGCCAGCGTTATTGGTAATGGTGATCTCCACCATGGGGATATTGTCGGCCTCAGCCTCAAGCAACTGCTGCAGGCGCTGTAAATCCATATTGCCCTTGAAGGGGTGTTCACAGGCCGGATCCAGCCCCTCTTCGATAACCAGGTCCACTGCCGTCACGCCGGCATTTTCAAAATTGGCACGGGTGGTATCAAAATGGGTGTTGTTGGGTACGATCTTACCCGCACCCCGGTCTTTACCAGCGATGATGGTCGAGAGGAAATGTTCCGCCGCCCGACCCTGGTGGGTGGGAATAATATGCTTGAAGGGCATAAGCTCACGAACGGCCTGCTCAAAGCGGTAAAAAGAGGGGGAGCCCGCATAGGATTCATCTCCCAGCATCAGTGCCGCCCACTGTTTGGTACTCATTGCCGACGTACCGGAGTCGGTCAACAGGTCAATAATGACGTCCTCGGACTTGAGCGCAAAAACATTGTAGTTGGCTTCCCGAATGAGGCGCTAGCGCTGCTCCACAGTGGTCATTTTTATCGGCTCTACGGACTTTATCCGGAACGGTTCGATGATGGTTTTCATAGTCTTCCCCACGATTGCAGGCCGCTGATCGCGGCTGTTTGAGCGTCATATGGTAACAATGATGTCGTAGAGGAAAGCTGTGTTATTTGATGACTACTGTACTATAATTAGCTGATTCATCTATTTTATAGAACTTTATTAGCAGCTTATGTCACAAAAATTAGACAGCATAGATCGTAAGATTTTGACCCTGTTGCAGCGCAACGCCCGCATCAGTAACGCGGATCTGGCGGAGCAGGTTAATCTCTCCCCCACCCCCTGCCTGCGCCGCCTGCGCAAGCTGGAACAGGAGGGCTGGATCAGGCACTACCGCGCGGTACTTAACGAAAAACTGCTCGGCTTTCAGATCGCCGCCATGGTATTTGTAAAACTCGACAAGAACACCAAGCAAAATGGCGATGCCTTTGAAAAGGCCCTGCACAACCTGCCGCAGGTCACCGAGTGCTGCGTGGTGACCGGCGCCCATGATTACGTACTGCGAGTGCTAACTAAAAACCTGGAAGATTATGAGCGCTTTCTGAAGGAGGGCCTGGCCGCCGTGGACATGGTGGCCAACCTGGAATCGGTGATCATCCTTAAGCAGAGTATGTCGCACCGGGAATTGCCGCTGTAAACAGTGTCGGTCGAATGAATTCGACCCTACAGGAGAATTCGCAAGGGGGGTGTAGGGTCGAATTTATTCGACCAAATCTGTGTGCCCACCCAACTCAATCAGCCGCTGGTACAGCTTGTGTGCCAGGCGCAATTGCACATCGATATCGGCGGCGCTATTGACCCGCTTGTACTCGCGAAAGATGAGCACATCGCTACCGCTGCTCTCAATTGAGAAGCCGGTATTCTGCTCAAAGTAATCCAGCAGCTGGTTTGTAAAGAATGCGCGGGTGGCGGTTTCATCCACCGCCTCCAACTGGTAGGCCTCGCTGAACTTTAGATGGCTGTCAAAGTCGATATCTACCGACTTGAACCGATCCATCACCTTGTCCTTTATATTCTCAGGTCGTAGCAGAAACTGCGGCAAGGCGACATCACCCTTGATATAGGTAATAGTCTGGTGCCTTCCCGCCTGGGAGCCATCAGCATGACTGAGGGTGAATTGAGCCATATCCATGTTTTCAAAACGACCCATGTGCAACTCACTGATTTTGCCAGAGCTCAACCAACTCTTCGCCAACAGGGCAAAGCGATCAACCTTAAGAGTGTGCTGAAATTCAGCCGCATCCGCAGCTTTAAAATTCAACTTGCCATAATGGATGGGTAGGGTCAGCCCACGGCGACGGTTGAACCACCAGATCACGGGCAGCGCCAACAGGACAAGAACGAAAAGAACCTGAGTCAACAAACTGGAAATGTTTTCCACAACAGCTCCTTAGTCCAGCGGGTACAACCTACCCTCGAACACCGTGCCCCAAATGGGAATATCCTTGAGAAACTCCAGCGGAACCTCGAAAGGATCTTGCTCCAGCACGGTAAAGTCGGCCATCTTGCCAACTTCAATGCTGCCCAAACTGCCTTCCTGTCCCATCTGGTAGGCCGCATCAATAGTAATACCGCGCAGCGCCTCCTGCAGGGTAATACGCTCATCCAATGCCAGGATATTGCCTTCCGCCGTCATTCGCGTGGCGGCTGCCCAGGCCAACAGCAGGGGTTTGGCTGGCGCCATGGTGAAGTCCGAATGAAAAGCCACCCGCATACCCGTGCGCACAAAGCTATTCAGGGGCACCATGTGTGAAGCGCGCTGCGGGCCCAGGCCAAACTCCGAATATTTGTCAGCCAGCGCCCACAAATAGTAGGGGTTGGCTTGCACCATGCCACCCAGATCTGCCAGCCGCTGCGCCTGGTCTGCCCGTGCGTAGGCCATGTGGTGAATGGTAAAACGATGATCCTCGCGTGGATTTTCCTCCTGCAGGGTCTGCAGGATATCCATAGTCGTGTCCAGCCCGCGGTCGCCATTGACATGTACGTGTATCTGGAAGCCAGCATTCCAGTAAACCCGCGCTGCCGCCTCCAGTTCTTGCGGCTCCATCAGCCACTCGCCCTCGTGACCATCGAGGTAGGGTTCGCTCATCTGCATCAATTGGGAATAGGCAGCACCATCGGCAAACAGCTTGACCTGGCGCGGGGAAAAACGGATTTGATTACCGTTTTTGCGCGGCATGTAATCGATCATTTTCCTGACTTCTTCATGCCCCCTGGCCCGCCCCAGGGTCATCCCGTCCAACAACAAAAAAGTACGAAAGGGGGTCAGTGGTGCATCCCAACCCGCCGCAACCAGGGCTTCCAGCTCACTGTCCAGATCGAGGCTACCAAACGCACCATCGCCAACAGTAGTGATACCGCCGGCATGAATAACTTCACGGGCATTCCTGAGCGCGGCCAAATACCGCTGTGGCTCCATCAAACGTGGAATCAGCCCAGGCAAGAGCAATTGCAGGCCATTTTCATAGAAATGTCCGGTTGCCAAATCCGCCTGTGGATGTGCCTCTATCGCCGCCTCATCAACACCCAGGGCCGCTATGGCGGCGCTATTAAGGTAGATTTCGTGAAAGGAGCGATGCCAGACAACAATCGGCCTGGTGGAGGATATGGCATCGAGGTCGGCCCGTGTCAGCTCGCCATGAAAAAGCTGGTGGAAACCCCAGGTCCACAGCCATTGATCAGAATCGAGGTCTTTCTCGGTCTCTACCAGGCGCTGCAGGTAAGCATCGCGGCCCCGCACAGCCTTCACCTGCCGGTCTGGCAGGTTCCAGTCATGGGGGGTAATAAAAGTCATGGGCAGCAAAATGCCAGCGATATAGGGATGCAGGTGTGGCTCGATAAAGCCGGGCAGCAGAAATTTATCCTCGAAGCGGTTGTCGACACGATAACGCCTGTCGCCAAGGGCGCGTTCTATCTCCAACATATTGCCGACCGCCACAATGTACTCACCATCCACCGCTACAGCGTCGGCGCGGGGCCGTATGGCATCCATAGTAATAATGCCAGCGGCGCGATAGACGGTTATCTCACCCAGGATATTAACAGGGGGGGCTTGCGGAGTTTTCTCGGTACATGCGACCAGCATGAATCCTGACAGCATCAACAACAGGCTTGTGGTTCTCACAGTTTCTCTCCGCGGTCGGATGAATCGTCGGGGACCTTGTAGGGCGGAATTCATTCGACCAATAGGAATCTTGTAGGGCGGAATTCATTCCGCCAAACGTTCCGTCAGTTCCATTTATGTTCTATTTCAGGAAAATAATCAAATAGCCAAAAGCGGTTGCTAAAGCCCACCTGGCTGAGCGAGTCACCGCTAGTACCGCTTGGTGGATGCCGATGGTTTCGTGGGATCACGCGCAACCTGCTGGTAGGCATTCTCCCTGAACCAGAAATTGCAGGCCCACTTCATCCCCGCATCAGGCGGCATACCGCCGTGCAGGGAGGCTGGATGTCGCTCGCTAGAGTTTTCGTAGCAATTGTGGAACAAGACCATGCGGCCCAGTTTGGGCATAACCTCCACATCCATTTTTGGAAAGAAGGTGCCGCCGCCGGCATCCAGGTCGCACAGGTACAACAGGCAGGTAATCAATCGCTGTCCGCCGCGGGCGAGACAGCGAGCACCTGCTTCAGTGTCTGGCACCCAGGCATCAAAATGGGGTTTGTACTCCTGGCCAGCGCCGTAATTTATCACCTGGATAGATTCGGCATTAACCAGCGGCAGACCCACCAGATCTGCCAAGCGATTAGAGATTCCAGAGGTGAGCTCGTCGTGGTCATGAACAATCCAGTGAACCCCACCGGTACGACCATCACTCTCCACTCCGTCTTCGCCACCGCTAACCACCGCCCGTTGCATGTGGGGGCGAGCCAGCTCTATCAGGTGTTCACATTCTTCCCTGCTGAGAAATTCCTCAAACAGGTAGACCGGCGGTTCATCGTTTATCCGCTGGCTATGCGGATAATCCTTTTTCAGCTGCGTGCTCATCCTCTCTCCTGTCAGGGCACCAATATGGTGGAACCGGTAGTCCTGCGCGCCTCCAGGTCCTCATGCGCTTTCTGCACGTCTGCCAAATTGTAGCGCTGATTCACTTCTACCGTGATAACTCCACTGACCACCCGGTCAAACACATCGCCCAGGCTCTGGCGCATTTCGTCGGTATCGGCGATATAAGACAACAGGGTAGGCCGGGTAATATACAAGGAGCCTTTGTTGGCAAGGATTTGTAAATCCAGCGAATCGGGCGAGCCGGAAGCGTTGCCAAAGCTCACCATCAAACCGCGTGGGCGCAGGCAGTCCAGGGACATTTCAAAAGTATCTTTGCCCACCCCGTCGTACACGACCGGCAGCTTGGCACCGCCGGTGATTTCCAGCACCCGCTCAACCACATTGTCTTGCCGGTAGTTGATGACATGGTCGTAGCCGTGCGACTTTGCCAGTTCTGCTTTTTCCTCCGAGCCCACGGTACCTATGACCGTCGCGCCAATCGACTTGGCCCACTGCCCAAATATCAGGCCAACCCCACCGGCGGCAGCGTGATACAAACAGGTTTCACCCGCTTGCAGGGGGTAGGTACGCTGTAACAGGTATTCCGCGGTTGCACCCTTGAGAGCCACTGCAGCGGCGACATCAAAATCTACCCCGGCAGGTATTTTCACTAATCGGGCGGCCGGCAGGTTGAGCGCTTCAGCGTAGGCACCAAAACCCGCCGAACAATAGGCCACGCGGTCGCCCACTTCAAGGTCAGCGCCCTCACCTACCGCTTCGACGACGCCTGCTCCCTCCAGGCCCAGCCCGATGGGCAGAGGCAAAGGATAAAGCCCACTGCGATGGTAGGTATCGATGAAATTAACACCAATCGCATGGTTGCGAACCGTGACCATTGCCGGGCCCGGCGCCTCCAGTTCTACCTCTTCATACTTGAGCACTTCAGGCCCACCAGTTTCGTGTATACGTACTGCCTTGACCATGGTTATTTCTCCGTAGCAACGTTACTCTTGAAACACCTAGTGTAGAACAAGAAGGACCGTGATAGCCCAAGCCTACCGATGTTTTTTGCTGGCCAGCGCACTTTTTGCCATAACGGTGTCATGCCCCGCTATGACCTCAGAAGAAACCGGCGACACACTGGATCGCGAAGAGGGTTGGATGGACACCAGCCACGATCGCATGGTGCTCTCGGTCGATAATATGGCCAATTGGGCCGATAATTTTTTCGGCAACCCCCTGTCTGACCTTGAATCTTCAGCCAGCTCCCTGATTCGCATCCGGCCGCAGTTCGAATGGGACGAGAAAGACGATACCGACTGGAAACTGCGCGCCACCGGGCGCTTGCACCTGCCCAGGGTCAACGAGCGGCTCAACCTGGTATTTTTCAGTGATGACGGCGATTTTGAGGATGAATTCTACGATCCGGCCATGGTCTCAGATGGTTCTTCCACGCTGGGATTGCAATATGAGGTGGAGCAGAAAAAGCACTCCCGTATTACTGCTTTCGCCGGCATAAAGAGTGGTTTCAAGGGCAAGCTGGGCGGGCGTTATCGCTACCAGCGACCTTTCTGGGAGCGCAATCGTTTTACGTTTAGTGAGGCCTTGTTCTGGGTAGGAGGCGACGGCTTTGGCACCCTGACCCGGATGGACATAGACCGTAAACTGGATCGGTCACTTTTGCTGCGCTGGGCCAACAAGATGGAGTACTCTGAAGAATCCAACGGCGCGGAGTGGAACAGCCGCATAGCGCTGATAAAGCGACTCGATGACAAATCGGCGGTGCGCGGCTTTACGTTTATTCGCGGCGAAACCTCTCCGCAACTACTTCAGAGCCGCGGCTTTGGCTTCGCCTACCGACGCAATTTCATGCGCGACTGGCTGTACTGGGAAGTGGAGCCGCGCTACGCATGGCGCAAGCAAAAAGCGCACAAAGAGCGGGAAGGCGTTGCGTCAATCAGACTTCGCCTCGAAATTCTATTCAGCAATGGGTGAGGTAACAGACTAAAGCATGCGACATGGTAGTTTCGAACAAGAACCCGGTGCGTCCATAAATTGGCGGGTACTGGCACATCTGTGGCCATTTTTGCGCGAGTCCCGAGCGCGGGTATCGCTGGCCTTGCTGTGCCTGGTGGTGGCCAAGGGCGCAGTCATTCTGATTCCCTTCCTGCTGAAATACCTGGTTGATGCGCTGCAGGAGCAAAACCTGCAACAACTGCCCATCATGGTACTGGCGAGCCTGGTGCTGGCCTATGGGGCGGCGCGCTTTGCCAATGTTTTCTTTGGCGAGTTGCGCGACACCATCTTTGGCCGGGTCACTGAACGGGCCATGCGCAGGGTCGGCTTGCAGGTCTTTAGACACGTACACGAGCTGGACCTGGACTTTCACCTCAACCGGCGCACGGGTGGACTGGCCCGGGACATTGAACGGGGCACCACCGGCGTCAGCTTCCTGATGCGATTTTTCGTCTTCAATATCATTCCCACCCTGTTTGAAATTGCCGTAGTCGTGACCATTCTTTTGGTGAACTACGGGCCCAGCTTTGCTCTGATCACCCTGGTGTCGGTCATTATTTACGGCCTGTTTTCTTTTCGCGCCACCGAGTGGCGCACCCGCTTTGTGCGGGAGATGAACGCGGCAGACTCGGCCTCCAACACCCGCGCCGTCGACAGTTTGATGAATTTCGAGACCGTAAAATATTTCACCAATGAAGATTTCGAGGCCAACCGATACGACCGGGAGTTAGAAAAATGGGAGCTGGCCAGGCGCAAAAACCGGCTGTCCCTGTTTGGGCTCAACGGCGGACAAGCGCTGATCATTGCCATTGCCCAGACCTGCATGATCGGCCTGGCGGTAAACCAGGTTCGCATCGGCACGTTGACCCTGGGCGATTTCGTGCTGATCAACCAGTTTATGATCCAGTTGTTTCTGCCCCTTAATTTCCTCGGTTTCGTGTTTCGCGAAATCAAGGGCTCCATGGCCAATATCGAAAAGTTGTTTGAACTGTTAGCCATCAAGCCCAAGGTCGTCGATACACCCGATGCGGTTGAACTGCGGATTGGTGCGGGCGGCATCAAGTTCGACAATGTCAGCTTTGCCTACCACCAGGACCGACCGATATTGCGCGGCATCAGCTTTACCATCGAGCCAGGCAAGAAGGTCGCTGTGGTCGGGGCCAGCGGCGCCGGCAAATCCACACTGGTAAAACTGCTGTTTCGGTTTTATGACCCCGACGGCGGACGGATAAGCATAGACGGGCAGGACATCGCTAAAATTACCAAGCACTCCCTGCGCCAGGCCATTGGCATCGTGCCCCAGGATACCGTGTTGTTTAATGACAGCCTGTTCGAGAACGTGCGTTACGGTAATCCCACTGCCAGCGACGCAGACGTTGACGAGGCTATCGGCCTGGCCCATCTCGACAACTTTATATCCCAGTTACCCGAGGGCAGGGACACCCTGGTCGGCGAGCGCGGCCTGAAACTGTCGGGCGGAGAGAAACAGCGCGTTGCCATCGCCAGGACGTTACTGAAGCGAGCTCCCATCCTGGTGTTTGACGAGGCCACCTCCTCCCTGGATAGCAAATCTGAGCAGGCCATTCTCACGGCGCTGCAGGAGATATCCCAGCACCACACCAGCCTGGTTATTGCCCACCGGCTCTCTACCATAGTCGATTCGGACCTGATCCTGGTTATGCAGCAGGGCCAGATCGCCGAGCAGGGTTCGCATCAGCAACTGCTGGAGAAGAACGAACTTTATGCCGAGTTATGGCGCGCCCAGCAAAAAAATGTCAGCTTATCAGGCCTCTCGCGTCATTCCGATCACGGTTGAACTCCATTAGGCTGTTAGTAATACAATGGCCAACTTACATCACGATTGAGGAACACCATGCAAACTGAATTCTGCAAACAACTGGGTATCGAAGTTCCCATTTTCGCCTTTACCCATTGTCGTGACGTGGTGGTTGCGGTCAGCAAGGCCGGCGGCATCGGCGTGCTCGGCGCGGTGGGCTTTACCGCTGACCAGCTCAAGGAGGAGCTGGACTGGATAGACGCTCATATCGGCAGCCATATCTACGGTGTAGACGTGGCCATTCCACAGAAATACGAGGGCATGGAGGAAACCGACCCGGATGAACTGGTGAAAATGCTGAAGGCGGCAATTCCAGAGCAGCACCGCAAATTTGTCGAGCAGTTGCTCATTGATCACGGCGTGCCCGCCTATCCAGACAATGATGGGGAAGTCACCCTGAGCTTTTCCGCCCTACAGGCCCAGGTTCTGGTAGACGAAGCACTGACCCGTCCCAAATGCCGCATGATCGTCAATGCCCTGGGCACGCCGCCAGCCGACATTGTCCATCAAGTCCATGAAGCTGGCAGGCTGATTGGCGCATTGGCCGGTCGTCTCAAGCATGGCATACGTCACAAGGAAGCGGGGCTGGACTTTGTTGTCTGCCAGGGCTCCGAGGGCGGCGGCCACGCCGGTGAAGTGACATCGATGGTACTGTGGCCACAAATGGTAGATGCGGTGGCACCCCTGCCGGTACTCGCCGCGGGCGGCATCGGCAACGGCCGACAGATACTTGCCGCCATGAGCATGGGCGTAGCCGGGGTTTGGCTGGGTTCGATGTGGCTGAATTCCACAGAAGCATCGGCGGAACCGGCACAACGGGAATCTTATATGGCTGCTACCTCTGAAGACACCGTGCGCTCTCGCGCCTGGACCGGCAAGACGGCCCGCGTGCTGAAGAACGAGTGGACCGAGGCCTGGGATCGCGATGACACCCCAGACCCATTGCCCATGCCCCTGCAGGGATACCTGACCTTTGACGCCGTACGGCGTACCCACAAGTACGCCGGCAGTGGCGAGTGCCAAAAGGTCGCCTTTAACCCGGTCGGCCAGGTTGTTGGGCAGATCAATGAAATCGAGTCCTGCCGCGACATCGTCTTCCGACTACTCACGGAATACGGTGATGCCATCGATCACATAAACGCGATCACACCCCAGGAGTAACTTGTCTGGGGCAGCGCTATCTGTTTTAGTTGCTGCACGATGCGCAAAATCATACACGTTGATGCGGATTCCTTTTACGCCTCCGTGGAAATGCGGGAGAACCCGTCGCTGGTGGGTAAACCCATTGCTGTGGGTGGTTCTTCCGACCGCCGCGGGGTAGTTGCCACTGCCAATTACGAGGCACGCAAGTTTGGGGTCCACTCCGCCATGTCCTCGGCACGGGCACTGCAACAGTGCCCCGACCTCATTATCATTCCACCGCAGTTCGAGCTGTATCGCGCTGTGTCCCGCCAGTTTCATGAGATCTTTCGCGACTACACCGATTTGATTGAACCGCTGTCGCTGGATGAAGCCTTCCTGGATGTCAGCGACTGTGAGCAATGCGGGGGCAGCGCCACCTTAATTGCCAATGAGATCAGGCAGCGGGTTAGAGAAACACTCAAGTTAACCGTGTCTGCGGGCGTGGCACCCAACAAGTTTTTGGCCAAGGTAGCCAGCGATTGGAACAAGCCCGACGGCACCTACACCATCCCTCCGGACAAGGTGGCAGAGTTTGTGGTGACGCTACCGGTTTCAAAGATCAATGGTGTCGGCAAGGTTACCGCTGAAAAAATGCGCCGCATGGGTGTTATCACCTGTGGCGACTTGCAGGGCGTGCCGGTGGAGGAATTGGCAAAACGCTTCGGCAAGTATGGCCCACGCCTGGCGCAACTGGCACGGGGCATAGACGACCGCGAGGTAAAAACTGATCGTATTCGCAAGTCCATCAGCGTGGAGCGCACCTACCCGCAAGACCTTACTTCAGAAACCGAAATGCTTGAAGCGCTGGATGATATTCTCAAAGAGTTGCAACAGCGCTTCGCCAAAATTGAAGAGCACTACGCGCCCTGTGCCCGCTTTATCAAGGTCAAGTTTCACGATTTCACCCAGACCACCCTCGATGAAGCCATTAGCAACCGCGGGGCAGCATGGCTGAACCGTGATGATTACCAGCGCATGCTACGCGCCGGCTGGCAGCGCAAGGGCCTGCCGGTGCGCCTGCTGGGGGCAGGTTTGAGGCTGGAGCCAAAGCACAATAAAGAGAAGGAACAGATGGGCTTATTCAGCGAGATCCGGGGTCAGGTCTGATGGCCAAAATCTTGACATTTACATTCTTTATCTTGATGGTGGAGCCTCTGACTTTTAGGGCCGCCAATGCGATTTCTCACTGAGAATAAACTGCGCAATCTGATTAATGCCGGAACAGTCTATCTATTTGCTTCAGGGACGCTGCTCAAGCTAACGGATGCGCTGATTGGGGGCCCGGATATGCCCGCATGGATCATGCGAGCTGTGGCCGGCGTCCTGTTTGCGGGATTGCCGCTAGTTCTTATTCTCGCCTGGCGAAAAGG
>SMVA01306087.1_pt1 | contig 30072 bp, 21 predicted proteins | sample 2456451 | NCBI WGS metagenome assembly SMVA01 (sample SAMN11095933, study PRJNA526329) | marine sediment metagenome | biome: Marine sediment; feature: Surficial sediment; material: Deep marine sediment; isolation source: Hadal surficial sediment | place: Pacific Ocean | collected 2014-05 | depth... | reverse complement strand
GGGCCCCTCGAGATCAGGATCCCCTGGCGAACAAGGAATACAAATAACTGAACTGTCGGCCCGATCGAGCTGTGGGCCGCCGGCCAATGCATCGACCTCGGTCTTAGCGGTCAGAACCCACACGGGATCGAATGTGAGACTGAGGTACTTCAACACGCTGTTGTTCCAGGTCGCCCCCCAGTCACCCCCAACCACGTCGTTAGCGGGAAACTCCACGCCGGCTACGGTGAAGGTGACCATCTCACCGACAATTGGAGTCGGATTTGAAACGCTCACCGTGATACTGGCCGCTCCGGCGGAACCCGGAGAAAACCCCAATAAAAAAACCGCACAGGCCAGAACGGCCATCAGCATTTTTCGAATTATCATTCTTCTGCTAACTCCCAACATTACGAAGCATTTCAGCTACCAATGCGTCATCGGGAATTAACGCCTGCCATTTTAGCAGTCGCGGCAGGAAAAAGCTCGGAAATGGCTATTTTGGGCTGCAGAAGCGGGCAGTGGCGGGTCGTTGAAAGAATATATCCGAATTCCAGTTTTACATAACGGGTATTCATTCAAACGACTGCCTGGCCGGCGTCATCGCCGTCGATTGACAGGCTCGCCCCAACGTCTGAGATCGACCGCCGACGCCTGAAATTACGGGCTTTTCGCTGCCAGCCGGTTCAGTCTGCGCAGCATCGTCTTCGGCGTCGGATCCGCGGGATTGAGCTGCGCCGCGTCGTTCGCCAGCCGAATCGCTGCATCGTAATCTTCACGAAACTCCGCGAGCAGCGAGCGATTCACGAGATCGACCGAGCGGATGAACGGCGAATCGGCGGGCAGGAACGGATTGCGCGCTCCAGAATCCCCAGCGTCGAGAAACAATGCAAGATTCGGCGCTCGGTCTTCGGCGAGACTTTCCGCGTTAGCGCGGCTGATGGCGAATTCCGTCACGCTATGATCCCAGGTGCTGATCCGGCCTTCGCCGACAATGCGCCGCAACGCCTGACCGCCGGCCAGCCACCTCGCCATCAGCGCCTCCATATTCGGGATGTCGAGTTGCGCGAGATCCCCGCGAGCAATTTCGGAATCGAGCCGCGCAATGCGGTTTGTCCCGATCGGATGCCGGGACCCGACGAAGTACAAGCCGGTACTCGAATCAAAAAACAACTCGGCTTCCGGAAAGCTCGCGAGAAATGTCCGCAATATGATCTTGAAAACAGCGGATGGGTATGACGGCGGCAACCATTGAATAAAAATGCCAAATTCGCTGAGCCGGCGTTTCGCCTGCTCGTAGAAGTCTCTGCACAGCATCAATTCATTACCGGAAAAGCTTTCGGCCAGCTTGCCGTCGGAAATAATGAGGTCGTAGAGTGAATCGTCGCGCAGAAGGTAATGGGCAATATCTTCGATCTCGAGCCGGACCCTGGGATCGCCGAGCACATTCGACTCCATGAAATAGCCCTTGCTGCCCCTGACCACCGAGGCGCTGATTTCAACGACATCGAGTTGCTCGATCGCCGGATAAGAAGCCAACGCGTCCACCGTAGAACCCGACCCGAATCCGACGTTCAGCGTCGTCCTCGTTTCCGGGGCAAGGGCCATGGGCAGGTGCGCGAGGATACGCTGCTTGCCCCAGATGCTTTGACGCAAGCCATTGGTTTCTCCAATCGAAGTGCCGTCGACGAATAATCCACGTCTAAACGGCCGGCTCTCGAGCGCCCAGACCTGCACGGTGGCAACGTCGCCCTCTTCACTCCAGAGCCGGATCATCTCCGGCATCCCCTTATTGACGAAGGGAAATGGCAAATGCCCGGGCAGCGTCATCAACATCAAGATTAACATCACCGCCGGCACGGTTGCCCAGGCAATTTTTCGCTTCCCGCGAGCCGGTAAGCTGGCCAGCACGACTATGCCGAGAAGAATATTCACGAATGCAATGAACAGTGTTCCGCGAATCGTGCCGAAGTATGGCAGGATAAAAAAGGCTGCCGCACCGACGCCGATAATGCTCCCGAGGTTGGCTAGCAAGTAGGCGGTTCCGATCCGCTCACCGAGACGACGTACGTCACCGAGAAAAAGACGGCTGGCGATCGGAAAACTGAACCCCATCAGGAGAGTCGCGGGCAACATCATGGCGAGAGCGACCAATACCGCGAGCAATACCCGCCATTGCCACATCAGGCCACTGATTTCCGGGGAAAAAATACTCACATGGGCCAGGATCTCAGGACTCGTCAGCACGAGGTATTCGGCCCCGATCGCCGCTATCGCGAAACCAGCGATGCCGAATTGTGAGAATGCGAGCAATTTCTCGGGTGCGTCGCGCGCACGAATGCGGCCCGTCAGCAGTCCACCGACGCCGAGACCCACCAGAAATATAACGAGCATGACGGTGAACGCATAGGTGCTGACCCCGAACAGGTACCTGAGTGCACGAAACCAGACGATCTCATAGGCCAGCGTGGCCAGGCCCGAAACGAAGAGAACGACCGCTGTGACCCGCACCGGCAGTGCGGTCGATAGCACGGCTTCAGTGTCATCGAGTTCGCCCGTCGTCTGCAGCGACGCACCTGCGGTGCGCGTGCTCAGAAACCACGCCAGCAATCCGATCGTGAGATTGATGCCATTCGCAATCCTGACCGATCCCTGCAACCCGACCAGTTCCATGAGAACGAACCCCGCGATCATCGCACCGAGGGCCGCACCGACGGTATTCAGTCCGTAAATCGGCCCCAGATGGCGCGCGACCCCATCGCGTTCCTGAATCAGAACGGTACACAACGCTGGAAAAGTCGCACCCATCAGCGCCGCGGGCGGCAGCAAAATAACCACAACGAGAATGGTGCGGAATAAATCCATGACCAGCCCCGCCGGGACAAAGCCGGCCGCGGCCGCAAAAAATTCAGGCAAAAGGCCGAGCGCCGGCGTCAGCAAGGCCGTCACTGCGGCGATGCCGATCTCAAGAATCGCGTAAAGCTTGACCGCATTGAACCTGCCGGCCTGCGCCTTATGGTAGAGCCAGGCCCCGATACCCATGCCGAGCATGAATCCGCCGACGACGGCCGTTACCGCCAGGGTACTGCGACCGAAGGTCAGCGCCAGCGTCTTGCCCCATGACACTTCATAGATCAGGGCCGCTACGCCGGAGAACAATGCGAAGGTGTACAGCAGGATCACGAAGCCCGCGCTATTGCGCTGCATTGGCACTGAGTTCGAATTCATATAATGGGTGCGCCCGCCTACTGAAAAATGCTCGCCACCCTAAAGGACAATGGCCGACCAGCGCAACTACAAGCCGGTCGTCTCGGCGCCGACAGGCGCTGGGCCGAACTTCGTTTTTAGGCTTACAATCGTGGTGCTCGACGGGCAGTTATTCACATGGAATCAATTAATGCAGGCCTTTACAAACCATTTGCGTTCTTGAAACTCAGTTATGCCATATAAATGGTTGATTATTAAGGCAATCGTATGTGTCGATTAATTTTTGATCAGAATGTAAAAGCCTGCCTAGCAATGCGGCATTCGAATCATTTCCACCCGATTTTCCACAGAGTTATCCACAGAATTTGTGGAAAACTATAACGACATTAGAACGATAAACCCGGATATCAAAAAACAGGATGTAGTACTGCAGGTCGCCCTCGGCGCGCCGCTTATGCGGCTGTTCGATTACCTGCCGCCGGCCGGCGAGGGGCCGGCCGCCCAGCGGGGCCAGCGCATACTCGTCCCGTTCGGGAAAACGACCCGCGTGGGCATCCTCGTCGCGCTGCAGGGGTCATCAGACGTGCCGCAAGATCGCCTGCGGCGCGCGATCCGGATTCTCGATGTGGAACCACTGCTGAATCAACACGTCATGGCGATGCTCGAATGGGCGGCGGTCTACTACCAGCACCCCCCCGGGGAAGTGTTCAACGCCGCGCTGCCCGCAGTGCTCCGGCGCGGCGGAACCGTCGCAACGATGGAAACCTACTGGAGGATCACGGACGAAGGACTGCAGGCACAACGCGAAAATGCGATTGGCAGGGCGCCGGTCCAAGCCCGAATCATGTCACTCGCGGCGGATTGCGCCGACGGCCTGACATATTCCGAGTTGGCCGCATGCGCTTCGAGCTGGCGGCGCAGCGTCGCCGCGCTGGAGGAAAAAGGCTGGCTTACGCGCGCTGAACGGAAAATCGTCGTCGCGCGACGCCCTGATCGCGAAACGGAATCGCCCCCGGAGTTGACGGATGAACAACTTGTGGCCGCCGACGCCGTCAATGCAAGCAATGGATATGCCGGTTTCCTGCTTGAAGGCGTTACCGGCAGCGGCAAGACCGAAGTCTACCTGCGCTGCATTCAGCAGCAACTTCGGCTCGGGCGTCAGAGTCTCGTGCTCGTACCCGAAATCGGTCTGACGCCACAACTCGTCGATCGCTTCCAACGGCGCCTCGACGCGAACATCGTCGTCATGCATTCGGGGCTGACTGACACCGAGCGCTTGGACGCATGGTGGGCGGCCCGCGACGGATCCGCTGACGTCGTGATCGGCACGCGCTCGGCCGTTTTCGTGCCGCTCGCCAAGCCGGGACTCATCGTCGTCGACGAGGAACACGACAGCTCGCTGAAACAACAGGACGGATTTCGCTATTCGGCCCGAGACATTGCCGTCTGGCGTGCCCGGCAACTGGATATACCCGTCGTGCTCGGATCCGCGACACCGTCATTCGAGTCGCTCGAAAATATCAGCGCGGGCCGATATCGCCGACTCGTGCTGCCGAATCGGCCTGGCGTATCGCATCCACCCGAGGTTCGCCTGATCGATCTGCGCACGCAACCCGCCCGGGACGGGCTGACCGAACCGATGCGGCTCGCGATCAAAGAGCATCTCACCGCGAACGGGCAGATTCTGTTGTACCTGAATCGACGCGGTTACGCGCCTATTCTGCTGTGTGCGGCCTGCGGCTACGTGGCCGAATGCAGCCGTTGCGATTCCCGCATGGTGTTGCACAGGAACAAGGGCAGGTTGATCTGCCACCATTGCGGCGCCGACAAGCCCGTTGCGCGCGAATGCCCCGACTGCCGGCACGAATTACGGCCCGTGGGCCAGGGGACCGAGCGTCTCGAAACGGCCCTGCTGGCCCAGTTCCCTGAATACGGCATTGTCCGAATCGATCGCGACACGACGCGCCGGCGCGGTGAAATTCAGCGGCGCCTCGAGCTGTTTCGCTCCGGCGCGGCGCGGATATTACTCGGCACACAGATGCTGACCAAGGGACACGATTTCCCCGACGTGACGCTCGTCGGCATTATCGACGCTGATCAGGGCCTGTTCGGGACCGACTTTCGCAGCAGCGAACGGCTCGCGCAATCCTTTATCCAGGTTGCCGGACGCGCAGGTCGCGGCAATCGTCCCGGAGAAGTCTACATCCAGACCTCGTTTCCGGATCATCCGCTTTTGCAAGTGCTCGTCCGGCAGGGTTACAGCCGATTCGCGGTCGAGGCCATGGCCGAGCGGCGCATCGCCGGCTGGCCGCCGTTCACCTACCTCGCGTTGCTGCGCGCCGAATCGACTCACCGCCCGCCGGTCTTCGCGTTCCTCGATGAGGCCCGTGACCGGGCCCGCAAAACGGCGCCGGCCGGCATTCGGATTCTCGGCCCTGCGCCCGCGCCGATGGAGCGCCGTTCGGGCCGTTACCGCGGGCAACTCCTGATTCAAGCGGATAGCCGGCCACACATGCAACAATTCCTGAAGACATGGCGCGCAGGACTCGACGAGTTGAAATCGTCGCGACGCGCGCGATGGTCGCTCGATATCGATCCGGTCGAACTCTACTAGTTGCTAGAATGCCCGCGTCCAGCATTATGAAAGACCAAATCGAACAAATCGTCGCGGCAGCAGTCGCCCGGCTGCCGGATCTCGAAGATCATCCGGAGATCGTGGACATCCGTCCGCTGATCGAGCGCACGCGCGACAACCAGCACGGCGACTATGCCTGCAATATCGCGATGCAACTGGCGCGTACCCTGCAGACCAAGCCGCGCGAACTCGCGCAGTCCATCGTCGACTGCATGCCGCCGTCAGACCGGATCGCGGGTATCGAAATCGCCGGACCCGGATTTATCAATTTCCGGCTGAGTCCGGAGGCCTTTCACGACGAACTGAAAAACATCATCTCACTCGGCGATAAATACGGCTGCAGTGACATCAAGGCCGGCAAGAAAGTCATCGTCGAATATGTCTCCGCCAATCCGACCGGACCACTGCACGTCGGTCACGGGCGCCACGCGGCATATGGCGCGAGCGTTGCAAACCTGCTCACCGCAACCGGTCACGAGGTTCATGAAGAATACTATGTCAATGACGCCGGTCGTCAGATGGACATACTGACGCTGAGCGTCTGGTTGCGTATGTTGCAAATCGCCGATGTAGACGTGCCTTTTCCGGGCAACGCGTATCAAGGTGACTATATCGTCGATATTGCACGCATTGCCGTCGCGCAGTTCCCGGTTGCCGTTGAAGCGGATAAAGCACCCGCGTTGGAGAATTTTCAGGCCGATGTTCCCGAAGCGGATGCGGATATTCACCTCGACAAGTTGATCGCCTTCGCGCGGGAATCACTGGGTGAAGAAACCTTTAGCGCAATCCATCGCGTCGTGCTCGACGCGATCCTCGGCGACATCAAGGAAGATCTCGCCGAATTCGGCGTGGTTCCGGATGAATGGTTCTCGGAGCAGAGCCTCATGACCGGAGGCGCTATCGACCGAGCACTGGAGCGCGTAAAAAAGCACGGCAAGTCCTATGAAAAAGACGGGGCGATCTGGTTCCGGGCGACGGACTACGGCGACGAAAAGGATCGCGTCATCGTCCGCGAAAACGGGCGGACCACCTACTTCGCGTCGGATATCGCTTATCACCTGCAAAAACGCGAGCGTGGCTTCGACCTGCTGTTGGATATCCTTGGCGCCGATCATCACGGCTACGTCGCGCGAGTGCGCGCCGGCCTAGAAGCCATAGGCGAACCGCCGGATTCACTCCAGGTAGAGCTCGTGCAATTTGTCGTGCTTTACCGCGGCAAGGAAAAGATACAGATGTCCACGCGCTCGGGCGAATTCGATACTTTACGCAAGCTTCGGCAGCAGGTTGGCAATGACGCGGCACGATTTTTCTTCGTTTCACGCTCGAATAAACAACACCTGGATTTCGATCTCGAACTCGCGATATTACAAACGAACGATAATCCGGTCTATTACATTCAGTACGCGCACGCTCGCATCTGGAGTGTCATGCATGAACTCGATTCACGGGGTCTATCCGGGCCGGCCAAAGATGTCGGAATGTTGCATTTGTTGACGGAACCACATGAGCAGGCGCTGATGAAACGCCTGACCCGGTATCCTGAAATCATCGAACTCGCGGCCAAGCAAAGGGCGCCGCACCATGTCGTGCACTATTTGCACGAACTCGCACAGGACTTCCACACTTATTATAACGCTCACCGTTTCATCGTTGAGGACGAGGCGCTGCGAAACGCGCGCGTGTTCCTGATCAACGCGGTACGGCAGGTCCTGCATAACGGGCTCGGAATCATCGGCGTGTCCGCGCCGGAATCGATGTAGCCGTATACACCGCTATGGCCCGCCGCAAGACCCGAAGAAAAAAGGTTCGCCGCTCGAAAAATCAACCCATGGCCGGCTGGGTCTGGATGTTGTTCGGTCTGGCCATCGGTTTGTCAGTGTCGGCCGTCGTCTACTTCAAGGACAATTTGCCAAGCTGGCCCGCGCGCGAAGCCAAGCAATCTGCGCCCGCCAAACCCGGCCGGGCGCGCGCGAAAATCGAGCCCGAGGCGGCGCCGGAGAGCCGCTTCACGTTCTACGAGATGTTGCCGAAATTCGAGGTCATCATTCCCGAAGAGGACAAGGCCGTCCGCCCCGATGCCAACCCGGACCCTGTGGATACGCCTGGTATTTACGTACTGCAGGCCGGTTCCTACTCGAGTTTCACCGATGCCGATCGTGCCAAGGCGCAACTGGCGATGCTCGGGGTCTCTTCCCGTATTCAAAAAGTCAGCATAGACGACAAGGTTTACCACAGGGTCCGTATCGGGCCCGTCGAAAACCTGACGGAGCTGAATTCCCTTCGTCAGCGACTTCGTCAGGCCGAGGTCGAAGTCATGGTGATTCGTGTCGGCGAATAACGCTACGGGAATTGGCCGAACTGTCGCCGCCTTGATGCTCTGGACGTTCCTGGTATGCCTGGCCGGATGCAGTCGCGCGGTACGGCAGACCGGGCCGGAAACCGACGTCTATCCAGACGGATCCCCGCCGCCGCCGACGGCAGCGGAACTGGCGGCGCAGCGGGTCGCCGAACTCGCGTGCGCGCGCATCACCATCGCGGCTACGGGTGACGTCATGCTCGGCACCGATTTTCCAAAAAATCACTTGCCTGATGACGACGCATTCAGCTTCATCGCGGATTTAACGCCGGTCCTGACCAGTGCGGACATCGCGTTCGGCAACCTCGAAGGCGTGCTCATGGATGGCGGCGAACCCGTAAAAAAATGCAAGGACCCGAACGCCTGCTACTTATTTCGGTCGCCGACTCGTTATGCCGAACGACTGGCCGCGGCCGGATACGACATCATGAGCCTGGCCAACAATCATGCACGAGATTTCGGTGAAGAAGGGCGCACGTCGTCAATGCAAGCGCTCGAAGCAGCGGGCATAAAGCATTCGGGACGGGCCGGCGACATCGCGACCTGGCCGAACGGCGAGGTCAAGGTGGCGCTCATCGCGTTCGCTCCGTTCAAGGAATCCAATCCCATGCTGGACCTCGACGAAGCGATGGCCCTCGTGCAGATGCTCACTGAAAAATACAATCTCGTGATCGTCTCGATGCATGGCGGCGGTGAAGGCACCGACGCGGCCCGCGTACCATTTACGACGGAGTATTACCTTGGCGAAGACCGCGGTGACGTCGTTAAATTCTCGCACCACATGATCGATGCCGGTGCGGACTTGGTCGTCGGCCACGGTCCTCACGTACCGAGAGCCATGGAGATCTACTCGAACCGCCTGATCGCCTATAGCCTCGGAAATTTTGCAACTTACTACGGCATCAGCGTCGGCGGTGAAAAAGCGCTCGCGCCGGTTCTCGTCGCGACGCTCGACGGGAACGGGCGGTTCATCAGCGGCGAGATCGTTTCGGCGATACAGATTCGGCCGGACGGTCCGCTGCTGGACACACGCGACCGTGCATACGAACGCATCTGGGAACTCACCGAACAGGATTTTTCGGGCGGCGAAATCAAATTCCAGAATGGCGGCGTATTTTTCCCGCTTTCGGATGCGCCGAGTCAGTGTCCGCAGACCACCATCGCGCCAAAGTTTTAGGCGCCTCTTCGAGATGAACATGCTGGCCTCAAGATTTCCGGGTCTGAACGCGTCGCTACCGCTGCACGCGCTGACGGATCTGCCGACGCCGTTGGAACCCGCCGACGGGCTCGCGCATGAAATCGGGGTCGGAAGGCTGCTCATTAAGCGGGACGACCTGACCGCACACCCTCACGGCGGAAACAAGGTACGCAAGCTCGAGTACCTGCTCGGCGATGCACTATCCCGCGGCTGCGATACCGTGGTCACATTCGGCGCGGCCGGATCCAATCATGCGCTGGCTACGGCAGTGTACGCGAGGCAGCTGGGGCTTACGTGTTACGCCGTGCTGACCGACCAGCCGCTCACGAGCGATGTCGGCCCAACGCTGCGTTACCACGCCCGGCTCGGCACGATACTCGTCCATGCAGACGGTTATCTCGATTCCCTGCATAAAGCCGAAGGCATTCGCAACCGACATCCTGGCGGAGCCGAGCGGCTGTACGAAATCGCCTGGGGCGGGTCGTCATGGCTCGGCGCCACGGCATTCGTGAACGCCGCGCTGGAGCTATCCGCGCAACTCGGTGAACGCGCCGAGCCTCATTTTATTTACGTCGCCTGCGGCACGATGGGCACGGCGGTCGGCCTGGCGCTCGGATTGCGTCTCGCCGAGATGCAAACGCGCGTCGTCGCGGTCCAGGTCGTGCCCGAGCCCGTCACGACCGCCGCTAATTTCGAGAAACTCTTCGAACGCACGAATCGCGAACTGCACGACCGGGAGAGCACAATTCCCATATTCGAAAACCCACTCGCCAACGTCGAATTGCGCGCAGAATTTCTCGGGCCCGGCTATGCGGAAGCGACACCGGAATGCACTGCGGCCATCAAGCTCATCGAAGCGGCCGAGGGCCTCAGGCTTGAAACCACCTATACGGGCAAGGCGCTCGCGGCCTTAGTCCATGATGCACGCAGCGGCCGACTCGAAGCCGATCGCGCATTGTTCTGGAATACCTACAACTCGCTACCCTACCCGGCAAACCCGATCGTTGACGAGCCCACTGCATTTGGCGAGGCGTTCAGAAAATACCTCTGAAATTAGGCGTATAGTTAAGTGGGGCGTGAGAGAAAGCTGATGAAGCAAATCAAACAAATACTAAAAAACAAAGGCAGCGATGTCTGGTCCATTAACCCCGGCGCGACAGTCTATGACGCCATACATCTGATGGCGGAAAAAGAGATCGGCGCGCTCCTCGTTATGGAAGGCGCAAAACTGGTCGGAATTATCTCCGAGAGAGACTACGCTCGACAAATAATTCTGAAGGGGCGCTCATCCGAGAGCACGAAGGTCAGTGAGATCATGACACCTGACGTCGTGCACGCGAAACTTTCCGACGATACGGCGCAATGCATGGCCGCGATGACCGATAACCGTATTCGTCACCTGCCGATTATCGATGGCGCCGAGATTGTCGGCGTAATTTCCATCGGCGATCTCGTCGGGTCGATCATCTCCGAGCAACGTTCGACGATCGTCGACCTCGAAAAATATATCCGCAGCTAGCCCGAATATTGCACGAGAACCCGCAATTGTTGGCAGTCTCGTACAATATTCAGGCTAATTGTCGCCGCGAGTCTGGCGAAAATCCACGCCGAGCGTTCGTAGTTTGCGATAGAGATGGGTCCGCTCCATGCCGACCCGTTTCGCCAATTGGCCGACCTTACCACCACAGAGTGCGAGTTGTTCCGTGAGATATGCGCGCTCGAAATGCTCCCGGGCCTCGCGCAGAGGCAGTGACAGTAAATCCTTCTGAATCAGCGAAATGTCGCGGGTGATCGGCGGCTTCAGTTCCTGCTCGAGTTCCTCCAGGCTGATTTCCTCGGGCCCCTCCGCGATCAGTAACCGTTGCACGAGGGTTTCCAACTCGCGGATGTTCCCCGGCCATGGGTAGTTGCGCAGCCGGTTCTGGGCCGCGACGCCGAAGTGGCGAAAGACATATCCGCTCGTATCGACGAGTTTATCGACGAAATACCGGAGCAATTCGGAAACGTCCTCGGGATATTCACGCAAAGCCGGAATCCGCAGTTGCAGGACCGAGAGCTGCGCAATCAGACCAGGGCGGATGCCGCTGCGGGCGGGGTCCGACAACGCATCGGTGCACGTTGATACGATGAGCCGGATATTCACCGGCGTGGGGCGGACGCGGCCGAGGGGCGAGAAGCTGCCCTGGTCGAGTACGCCGTTGAGTAGCTGCTGAGCCTCCGGGCACAAATCCTGCAATTCCTCCATGAACAAGGTACCGCCATTGGCGCGCTCGAAATAACCGGCCTCCAGACCTGCGCTGGATTCGGCTCCAAGCAGCAGCTCGGCTGCGTTTTGCGCCGTGATCGATCCGCCAACCAGCGACACGAACGGCTGATCGCGCCGGTCGGACATGGAATGCAGGTAATGGGCAATGGCCGCGCGACCCGTGCCGGGCTCGCCGATAATGAGCACGGGTGCCGCGTGGGGCGCGATCTGCTCGGCCTGCTTCCTGAGGTCCTGGATTTTCTGGCTCTTGCCGAGCGGGCCCAGCATGGACGGCATGAGTGAAGGCCCGCCATGAACTTTTCCATTTTTCTCATTTTCGAGGACTTTATCGATAGTTCGGAGCAATTTCGCGATAGATAGCGGCTTTTCGATATAGTCGGCCGCACCCAGACGCGTCGCCTCCACGGCCGTCTCGACCGTACCATGGCCCGACATCATGACCACCGGACAATTCGGACTGCCGGCCTTGGACCATTCCTTCAACAAGGTAATCCCGTCGGTATCGGGCATCCAGATGTCCAGCAGCACGAGGTCCGGGCGCCGCGCTTTAATCTGCTGCCGTGCCTGGGCTGCGTCGCCGGCTGTCTGTACCCGATAGCCTTCGTCGGAGAGGATTTCTTCAATCAGTGTTCTGATGTCCTCTTCGTCATCAATGACGAGAATATTAGATGCCCTCATGCTCTTTCCCTCCGCACCACCGGATTTTTCGAAAGGCCGTCCGCGTCCCCGCGCCTGGTCGTGCCTTTGACCGGTAGCCACACGATGATGCACGCACCCCCCTGATCCATATTTTCCGCCGTTACCGTACCACCGTGCTCTTCGACGAATTTTTTGACGATGGCCAGACCGAGTCCGGAGCCCCGGGTCTTGGTTGTCACGTAAGGATCGAACAGCTGTTCCATCGTCTTCGGATCGATCCCCGGCCCGTTATCGCGAATCGCAATTTCGGCATATTCCTTACCCGACTGTTCGAGCAACCGCGTCGCAATTTCCAGCTTCGCATCTTCCTGACCTTCCATGGCTTCCATGGCGTTCCGGATGAGGTTGTGTAGCAATTGCCTGATCCACTGGTTGTCGGCCTCGACCTCGGGCAAATGCTCATCCAGATTCAATTCGAGGATCGCCTTATGGGCCTGCGCGCGGTAGAGGTACGCAACCTCCCGAACCAGGTTATTGAGCTGGAACCGGGAGATGTTAATTTCCGGCGCCCGCGCATAATCGCTGAACGCGTCGACCATATCGCGCATCGCCTCGACCTGCGCGACAATAGTTTGCGTCGCCCGGTCGAGAACCTCGGCTTCCATGTCTTTCATGCTTCCCAGGTAACGGCGCCGAATACGCTCCGCGGACAGTTGAATCGGCGTCAACGGATTCTTGATCTCGTGGGCAAGGCGCCGGGCCACCTCGCCCCAAGCCGCGTCGCGCTGCGCCTGAAGCAGAGTCGTCACGTCGTCGAATACGACGACGCGCCCGGCCGGTTGATCGTCCTCGGCCGGCAGCCCGGTGCAGGCACATAACAAAATACGTCGCCCGCCTTCACCGTGAACGACAACCTGTTTGCGCCAATCCGTTTCCTCAGCCTGCAAGTGCGGCTCCAGCGCCTCCATGAATTCATTCAGCATGGGATGATCGGCTTTCAGGCTTGCGAGTTGCCTGCCGACTTTTTCCGTCAGATCGACATTCAGGATCGCGCTCGCGGCCTCATTCGCGATGCGAATGCTGCCGTCACTTTCTATCGCGATAACGCCCGTCGAAAGCCGAGCGAGAATAGCCGCAATGTTCGCCCTTTCCTTCTCAACCTGTTGTTGACTGACGCGTGCCTCCTCGCGTGCTTCGCCGAGACGCTCAATCATCTGATTGAAGGATTCGATCAGAAACCCGATTTCATCACGCGATGCGGCAGGCAAACGCGTATCGAAATCGCCTTGGGCAACAGCATATGTACCCGCCACGACCGATTGAATCGGTGCGACCAGGCGTCGTGTGAAAAAGAATGCACCATAGACCGCGGCAAGTATCGAGAGCATGACAACCAGGGTCAGAGTCACCGCAAAGCTGTCCTTCAGCGGCTCGCGTAGAAAAATCAGTTTTTTGTAGCGGGAATAGGTGTTTTCCACCGAATCCACGAGCGCCGCGATGCGTTCTTCGACGGGAAATAGCACCTGCAAGGTCAACGGCTCGGCGCCAAGGCGGGCTCTCGGCAGCATGATCGCAGTACGAATCTGGTACCGCCCCTGGCCAATCGGATTGATGCCAACATAACTGCCGGCCTGCCGCAGCTGCAGGATGACCTCCTCCGGCGGCACCGACGGAAACGGGGCGCCGAGTTCCTGCGCACTCGTCGCGACGACAAGATAGTTTCTTCTGTATAGCGTGACTTCCAACGCGCCGGAGTCACGCCGAAGCTTGCCCAGCATCGCGACGATGTCGTCGGGTTCGGACTGCAGCAATTCGCCGGCCAAGCGCTGGGTTCGTTCCATTCGCGTCTGCATGCGGCGATCCAGCGCCGAGCGGCCGAGGGTCAGCGCGTCACTGAGGCCGCCCTCAATTTCTATGTCGAACCATGTGTCGATACCGCGATTAAGGAACTGCACGGCAAAAAGATAAACGACAATCAGCGGAGCGACCGCGAGGCCAACGATTGCGGCCAACATGCGTGCCTTGAGCTTGACACCCGGAACTCGCTGCCGGAAATCGCGAAACAGCCGAATCAGGTTACCGAAAATCAATAGCAATAGAACCAGCGCCGCGGCAGCATTGATCAGCAGCAAGGCATCGTGCACGCGGCCGAATTGTTCGGAATCCTGCGCCGTCTGGCCCAGCAGTACCAGTGCTGAGAGGCCGAGCGCAATGGCGACCGTGATCAACGCGGTATAACCAACTTTTTTCAGCCGTCTAATTTCCATACGTACCAGTCACTCTCGAGCCGAAAACCGCTGCCCCAGAACGCGAGGAGGCGCAAGGGGCCGGGCAATGTACTTTGATCCAGGACCGCCCTGAATGCGATTTCGTAATTCGCATCGGGGTCCAGTAAAGATTCGTCGATGATCGGCAGATCTACGACGCGACCCATCGTGTTCAGAGCCGAAAACAGAGTTGCAAACGAATCCTGCTCGCCGCTATTGACATTTTTTACGACATAACGCTCGCTCAGGGGTTGGTAACTCAGGTGAAAATCCTGTTGGAGTGTCGCCACCACATTGTCCAGCCAGAACCTGCGCTTTTTCGTCAACTTGATCTGAATCTGGATGGGAAGCACGACGCCGCTGTTCAGGGCCTCGAGTGCCTCATCGCTGAGTCCGAAGTCGACTCGCGCAGTTGCAAAAAAAACCCCGCCGTAGAGACGCGTGCTGGCACTGCGGATCTCGAACAATCCTTTCTGCGCCAACGCCGTACCCATGGTAAGGGCGATGGCAACGAGGAGTCCGCCGACCCGCGCGAAATGACAGAATTTCCTGTGACTTTTTTTCATCAGCTGAAGAGGGTTCTCAGCCCGGACGCTTCCGGAACGCCGCCACGACCCCTAGGTCTGCCGTTCCATTAAAGCATAATAGAAACCGTCGGTATCGGCGGTTCCGGGAAACAACTGATAGCCCGGACCCTTATCCGGATTGACGATCTGAAGCACATCGCCGCGCAGTGGGCGAATTTCACGCGCGTCGGAATGGGCCTCTAAAAAATCAGATATGACGCGCGAATTTTCACTTCGAAGCACTGAACAAGTTGCGTATAAGACGCGACCACCGGGCTTGAGAAGCGGCCAGAGTTTTTCGAGCAGATCACGTTGCCGGTTAGCGAGACCGGATAGGTCGTCGGCACGACGCAGGAATTTTATATCCGGGTGGCGCCGTATGACACCGGTCGCCGAGCACGGCGCATCGATCAGTATGCGATCGAACGATTCACCCCCGCACCAGTCATCCGGTCGCCGGGCATCGGCCGTCACGATCCGCGCCTGGTATCCGATGCGCGCCAGATTTTCTTCGAGCATGGCGTTGCGATCGGCATCGTGATCCACGGCCACGAGATCCAATTGCCCGCGGCAGCGTTCTAGCAAATGCCCGGCTTTGCCGCCGGGTGCCGCACAGGCATCCAGAACCCGCATACCGGGTTCGGGTGCGATCAGGTCGGCGGCAAGCTGGGATGCCGCATCCTGAACGGACACGATCCCGTCTGCGAACCCCGGTAACTCGTTGACGCTAAGCGACCGGTCCAACCGCAGCGCATCCGGCAGTCCGGGCAGCGTATCCGTTCCGGTATCAACTTCATCCCTTAGTCGCCGCACATAATCATCGCGCGACAATCGCTGTGCATGCACACGAATCCAGAGCGGTGGGTGTGCGAGAGCGGCTTCGAGAATCGCCTGCCAGCCTGTCGGCCAGTCCTGACGCAGGCAGTCAATTAACCACTGTGGATGCGCAAACCGACCTTCATCGCTGCGCATTGCCATGGCAATCAAGTCTTCGCGCTCACGTTGAAAACGTCGGAGGGCAGCGTTGATGAGCCCTGCTGCCCTGGCGCGGTTCAGCCGCCGGCTGGCTGCAACCGTCGCGGAGACAGCGGCGTAATCCGGTTGCCGCGGATGGAGCAGCTGCAACAGGCCCACCGAAAGTAGTGCTTCGAGCACCGCGTCCCGCGCCCGCAAAGGCCGCTCCAGTAGCTCGTTGATAATGAGTCGATGCCGGTGATGCCAACGCAACGCACCCAGAGCAAGCGCCTTGGTCTGGCTGAGTTCGCGGGGTGACATGGATCCGTCGATGGTCTCACGCAGTGCCCGGTCGAACGTGCGGCCGCCGGTCACTACGCCGTCGACCACTCTGGCGGCCGCCGCCCGCGTCCGTCCACCGTCCTCACTCATCGTCCAAGGACTTTTCCAAGCACGGGAAACCCGTTCGCGAATTCGGCCGCGCTCATTTTCTGGCGGCCCGGCAGCTGAACCTCCGTGAGGCGCAGCACACCCTGCCCGGTTTTAACATCGACGAATCCCGCCGGCACACCGATCACTTCCCCCGGTCGGCCGACAGCGTCGATACCCGGATTGCTTTCAGGTTCGAGTTCGGCAGACCAGCAACGCAAACGCAATCCGTCGAGTAATGTTTCGGCGACCGGCCAGGGGTTATAGGCACGAATCTGCCGGTCGATCGCGATCGCCGCATCGTTCCAGTTGATGAGCGCATCGGTCTTGTCGATGCGCCCGGCGTAAGTCATCTGCGCCTCTTCCTGAGATTGCGGCACGCAGGAACCATCGAAAATGCCCGGCAGTGCGCACAGGAGTAATTCAGCGCCGGCTTCAGCAAGACGCAGTTCGAGTGCTCCAGCCGTTTCGCGGGCGCCGATGGCGATTTCGCGGGTCGCATAAACCGGACCAGAATCGAGCCCTCGCTCCATACGCATGATGCTAACGCCCGATACCCGGTCGCCGGCCCGAATTGCAGCCTGAATCGGTGACGCGCCACGCCAGCGCGGCAGTACGGACGCGTGGAGGTTGACGCAGCCCGCGCGCGGGATCTCCAGCACAGCCGGGGGCAGCAACAGCCCATAGGCAGCAACGACCACGAGATCGGGCCGCATCGACCGCAATCGCGCCTGCATATCGACCGTAGCAAGTGTTTCCGGCTGCATAACCTCCAGCCCTTTCTCGGCGGCAAATTCCTTAACCGGACCCGGACGTCGTTTTCTGCCGCGCCCGGCCGGTCGATCAGGCCGGGTTATGACACCAATAACTTCGCAACCGGCCTCGAGCAAGGCCTTCAAGCTCGGTACGGCGAAGGCAGGCGACCCTGCAAAGACAATTTTTCCATTTGCCCGAGTGGCATCTGGCCCCGCTGAATATTCCTGGGGAGAACCCGCCTCGGTTGAATCCATCCGACTGCCCTATATCAGCGGGACCCGACTCGTTTGGCGACCACTGTCCACCTCCAGCTTGCGTGACTTCGCGAGTCTTTTCCTGATGCGCTGGCGTTTGAATTCAGACAGATAATCAACAAAGAGCTTGCCCTCCAGATGGTCCATCTCATGCTGAATGCAGACGGACAAAAAACCGTCCGCCTCGAGCTCGAACGGGTTACCGTCGGTGTCGAGCGAACTGACCTTGATCCGCTCGGCCCGCTCAACCGCTTCCGTCACCCCGGGCACGGACAGGCAGCCTTCGTCACCAACGAGACGGCCTTCCTGTTCCAGAATCCGGGGGTTGATGAACCATTGCGGGCTGTCCTTGGTCTCGGACACGTCAAGAACCAGCACCCGTTGGTGCACATCGACCTGAGTCGCGGCCAAGCCCACGCCCAGCGCTACGTACATCGTCTCGAGCATATCGGCAATCAGGCACCGGATATCATCGTCAACGGTTTCCACGGCCGCCGCCTTGGTTCGGAGGCGTGAATCCGGATATTCGAGGATTTTCAGCGCCGCCATAATGATTCCTTCACAGTTTCGTGCACAGTGCTATGAAATACGGACAAATTTATGATATATCACCACATAGACCACTTGGATTACGGTTCGTTTACGGGTTCGAGCCGCCCAGGTGCCTGTTGTTGTCGTGTATTTGCGTCGGCCGATGGCCGGAATTATAGCAGTGGCCATATCGGGTCCGACGCGGATTTAAACATAGGGATGGACAATTTATGAATATGTCCCTGCTGCCGATTCGCTCCCGCGGGTTGGCTCCACTGGTTTTCCTGTGCTCCATGCTGGCTCTGGCCGGCATTTCGGCGTCGGCCCAGAACGGTACCGAGGTAGAACTGAATCCCCAGCACCCCGACAGTTATACGGTCCGGAAGGGCGATACCCTCTGGGATATTTCCGCCATGTTCCTGCGCGATCCCTGGTACTGGCCCGAGATCTGGCAGATCAACCCGCAGGTCGAAAATCCACACCTTATTTATCCCGGCGATATCCTGACGCTGATCTATGTGGACGGTCAACCCAAGATCCAGGTGCAGCGGGCCGCCGAGGCAGAGTCCGGCGGCGACACTAAACTTCAGCCCCGGATCAGGTCGGAAGTCATTGACGAGGCGATCACGGCCATTTCGTTCGAAAAAATCGGCGCCTTTCTGAGCAAGGGGTCGGTCCTTGCAGCCGACGAGATCGAAAAGCTCCCATACATCGCCGCAATTCGTGAGGGACATCTCGTCGCTGCAGCCGGCAATGACGTTTATGTTCGCGGTGATATCAGCGGCGTGAACGCGGGTTACAGTGTTATAAACATCGGCGATCCGATCATCGATCCGGACGATCAGAAAATCATCGGCTACCGGGGCAACTTCGTCGGCGAAGGCGTGATTTTGCAAGTCGGCGACCCATCGACGTTGCACCTGGTCAAGACGGTACGAGAAGCGCGGGAAGGCGACCGCCTGCTGACCCAGGATTTCGACATTCCAATGCAGTTCATTCCGAGACCGCCGGAGCGGCAAGTCGAAGGCCGCATCATCGATGTCCTCGACGGGTTGAGCATTATTGGTCAGTACCAGATTGTCGTGCTCAATCGTGGCGCGCGGCATAGCCTCGAGGCCGGCACGGTCCTGTCGATCTGGCAAGCGGGTCAGCTTGCGACAGACCGCTTCACGACCAACAGTCGCGGGGACCAATTCTTATTGCCCGATGAGAAAGCCGGAACACTGATGGTTTTCAAGGCCTACGATCGCATCAGCTATGCGCTGATCATGGAAGCGACGACCGACATTCATATTCTGGACAAAGTAAGTAATCCCAAGTAGCGCTCGACCGACCGCCTCCAATACGCGCGTTTTCCGGGAAAATAACCCTACCAATGCGCGTGCCGCCTTGCTCAAATAGACTAACAATGAAGTAGACTCCGGTGGCTTCACCGCCAGTTGAGTTCATCGCGGGGAGAGGACGTGTCAGACGCGTGGTTGATTCTTGCGCTCGCATCCGGCCTGCGCGGCAGAACACTCGAAACGCTGCTCGATCGTTTCGGTGACGCAGAGCACATCGTCGAGGCATCGCCATCGGAGTTATCTGCGGCCGGATTGTCGCGACCGACGCTGCGTCAAATTACCGATCCCGACGGCCGGAAACTCGACCTGTGTCACAGCTGGATTGCCATGGACGGACATCACGCGATCACCCTGGTCGATGAACGCTACCCCCAGCTGCTCAGGGAAATTACCGATCCCCCGACCGTACTCTTCGCACGTGGCAAAATTGACGCACTGAGCCTGCCGCAATTTGCGATCGTAGGCAGCCGCAACGCGACACCAGGCGGCCGCGAAACTGCCCGGCGCTTCGCGCGATATCTCGCAGAAAATGGATTTTGCATCACGAGTGGCCTCGCATTGGGCATAGACGGCGCCGCGCACGAGGGCGCACTCGACGTCGGGGGCAGCACGGTGGCCGTGCTCGGAACCGGCCCTGACGAGATATACCCGGCTGCTCACGAGGGGCTGGCCGACAGGATTGCCGACAACGGCGCACTCATCACTGAATTTCCGCCAGGCTCGCCGGTGCGTCGTTCCCATTTTCCGCAACGAAACCGGCTCATAAGTGGCATGACCGTCGGCACGCTTGTCGCCGAAGCGGGTCGAAAAAGCGGCGCACTGATCACGGCGAGATTTGCGGCAGAACAAGGACGTGAGGTTTTTGCGATACCGGGTTCGATTCACAATCCGATGGCAAAAGGATGCCATCAGCTGATTCGATCAGGCGCCAAACTCGTCGAGACTGGGAGCGACATTATCGAGGAATTACCCGGACTGCTCGCAGGACTTGCCGAGTCCGTTAAACAAAATATGGCTCCGAACCCGCCACTCGCCGATCCCGGAATCGACCCGGATTACCAGCGATTACTTACGTTTATGGGCTGGGATCCCGTTGCTGTTGATACGCTCATCGAACGCAGCGGATTGACGGCGGAAGAGGTTTCCTCCATGCTCTTAATCTTGGAACTGGAGGGGCATATCGACTCGCTGACCGGCGGTCGGTATTTACAGAGGGGAAAAGGTCGTTCGAAATGAGCGAAACCGTACTTGACGTGCTCATGTACCTGTTTGAAACCTATTCGGAACAGGACTTGGATAAAGAACCCGAACCGGACCAAAGCCTGCTGCGGGAGGAGCTCCTGCTGGCCGGTTTTGGCGAACCGGAAGTCGACCGTGCACTCGATTGGCTCGACGGACTCAGTGCCAAGCATCTTGAACCTTTCGCCGCGCAGCCGGCGGAAAGATCGGTACGCCTGTTCAATCCTTTCGAGCTGTCCCGTCTCGACGCCGAATGCCGTGGCTATATCCTGTATCTGGAACAGATCGGAATTCTATCGACCGTGCAACGTGAGCTCGTCATAGACAGGCTGGTCGCCCTGGGTGCCGGAGACATCGATGTAGAGCAGGTCAAATGGGTCGTGCTCATGGTTCTTTTCAGTCAACCAGGGCAGGAAAAAGCGTTTGCCCAAATGGAAGATCTAGTGTTCGAAGAGAACACCGGGCTGGTTAACTGACTATTGATGTTAGTACCGCTCCGACTCATCATTTAGTATTCTCTCGCCGCGGCCCTGCCGCGGTTTGTTTTCTCTGGTAAAGAGAATTGGGAATGAATGTTGTCATTGTTGAATCGCCCGCCAAGGCAAAAACAATAGAAAAATATCTCGGCAAGGACTACAAGGTCCTGGCGTCATATGGCCATGTCCGGGATCTAGTGCCCAAGGAAGGCGCCGTCGACACCGAAAATGGCTTCGCGATGAAATATGCCGTCATCGAGAAAAATGAAAAGCATGTCGACAATATTGCGAAGGCGCTCAAGAACGCGGATTCGCTGCTACTCGCGACTGACCCGGACCGTGAGGGTGAAGCGATTTCCTGGCATCTTTACGAGTTACTAAAGGAACGCGGTCTGTTAGAGAACATGCCCGTGCACCGGGTGGTTTTCTACGAAATTACGAAACGGGCGATTCGCGAAGCTATCGCCAACCCACGCGAGCTTTCGAGCGCACTCATCAACGCACAGCAAACCCGCCGGGCCCTGGATTATCTCGTCGGCTTCAATATCTCGCCATTGCTCTGGAAGAAAATTCGTCAGGGCTTGTCCGCCGGCCGCGTGCAAAGTCCGGCGCTGCGCATGATCGTCGAGCGCGAGGAAGAGATCGAGGCGTTCGAGCGAAAGGAGTACTGGACGCTGGAGGGGGATGTTGGAGACGCTCCGGCCAACTTGGTGTCACGACTCGCTGAGTTCAATGGCAAAAAAGTAGAACAGTTCAGTTTCGTTAATGAGCAACAGGCCACTGCTGCCCACGATGCGCTCGTGGCGGCTGCCTCCGGAAAGGTCCGTGTTGACCGCGTTGAAAAGAAGCAGCGCAAAAGAAATCCAACTGCGCCGTTCACGACTTCGACCTTGCAGCAGGAAGCGTCCAGAAAATTTGGCTTCAACGCCCAGCGCACAATGATAACGGCGCAAAAACTCTATGAAGGCATCGACACGGACGACGGCACGGCCGGCCTGATCACCTACATGCGCACGGACTCGGTCACATTGGGCTCGGAAGCGCTCGTTGAGATCCGCGACTTTATCAAGGAGCGTTACGGCGCCGAGAACCTTCCCGACGAGGTGCGTGTCTACAAGACCAAAGCCAAGAATGCCCAGGAGGCCCATGAAGCGATCAGGCCGACGAGTGTGCAGAGGATGCCCGATGACCTGAAGCCCTTTCTGAATCCCGACCAATACAAGCTTTACGACCTGATCTGGAAACGCACGCTGGCCTGCCAGATGGTCCACGCCGTTTTCGACATGGTGGCTCTCGATCTCCTGCCGGTCGGACAATCCGACGTCGGCCGGTTTCGCGCGACGGGATCGACACTCGTGAAGCCCGGATTCATGGCCGTGTACCAGGAAGACCAGGACGACGCAAAGGATGATGATTCAGACCGCACGCTGCCGCCCGTAAAAGAAGGCGAGGTCCTGACGCTGAACGAAGTCCGTACCGATCAGCATTTCACCGAGCCGCCGCCGCGGTTTACAGACGCGAGTCTGGTCAAGACGCTCGAGGAATACGGCATCGGCCGGCCTTCGACCTATGCCAGTATTATTTCCACGCTCAAGAATCGAGAGTACGTCGAAATGGATGGCAAGCGTTTCATCCCGACGGACGTGGCTCGAATCGTGAACGGTTTCCTGACTAAACATTTCACCCGCTACGTAGACTACGGATTTACGGCCAAGCTCGAGGACGCGCTCGATGAAATCTCGCGTGGCGAGCGCGAGTGGGTGCCCGTGCTCGAAGAGTTCTGGGGCCCATTCCACAAACTCGTGGAGGAGAAGGAGCGTAACGTCAGCCGAGAGGAAGCCGGTCAGGCCCGCGAACTTGGCATCGACCCCAAATCAGGCAAGCCCGTCAGCGTGCGCATGGGACGCTATGGCCCATTCGTGCAAATAGGGACACGCGACGACGAAGACAAGCCGAAATTCGCGGGACTCAAGCCCGGCCAGAAAATGGTAACGATTACGCTCGAAGAAGCGCTGCATCTGTACAAGCTGCCGAGGAAACTCGGAGAGACGCCGGAAGGTGAGCCTGTTTCAGCGAGTATCGGCCGATTCGGTCCGTATGTTCGTTTCGCCGACAAGTTTGCGTCGATTCGCGGCGAGGATCCTTACACGATAGATCTCGAAAGGGCGCTCGAAATCATCCGGGAAAAAAATGAGGCCGATGCGAGCCGGCTGATTCAAGATTTCGAGGATGAAGGCATCCAGGTGCTGAACGGTCGCTATGGGCCCTACGTCACGAACAAGGAAAAGAATGCACGTGTTCCCAAGGATCGCGATCCGAAGAGCCTGACGCTGGAAGAATGCCAGGAATTACTGGCCAAGGCTCCGCTCAGGGGCAGGCGCGGCGCCAAGAAAAAGAAGAAGACTCAGGCCGCAGCCAAGAAAAAAGCGACGAAAAAGAAAACCAAGAAAAAAACGAAAAAGAAAACCAAGAAAAAGAAAGCGGCTTCGCAGGTCGAAACAGCAGACCCGGAAACGATGGGGCCAGACCCCAATGCTCAAACATAGGAAATTGGGGTCTGACCCCATTTATTCCACCGTTAAACTGCATCAGGCCACGCGCATCATCCGTGCCGGCGGTGTCGTCGCCTACCCGACCGAAGGCGTTTTCGGCCTCGGTTGCGACCCCGATTGTCTCGAAGCCGTCGTTCGCATACTCGATCTGAAACGGCGACCCGAATCGGCGGGTTTGATACTGATCGCCGAGAGTCGCGCCCAACTCGACGACTGGATCGAACCGACCAAGGCGGAGCAGCGTCGGCTTCCCTCCGATAACAAGCGCAATCCTGACGATGCCGTGACCTGGGTCGTGACCGCGAGCTCGCGCACACCGGCATGGATTACGGGCGGACGCCCGACGGTCGCCGTGCGGATTACTCGGCACCCGATCGCTGCAGCATTGTGCCGGTACGCCCGGAAACCGTTGATCTCGACGAGCGCGAACCGCCGCGGCCAGGCGCCGTCCAGATCAGCGCTTTCGGTTCGCTGCCGTTTCGGCCGGGACATCGACCATATCGTGGCCGGCGCCGTCGGCACACGCCTGCAACCCACGGAAATCAAAGATGCCCGCACGGGCAAAGTCCTCAGACACGGCTGAGGTCGCCCCCTCCAGGCTCCGGTAGGGTTCCTCGGCAAACTATGCTAGGGTTAGCCCACGAGAACTTTTGTAAACATTTTTTCAATAATACAATAAGTTAGACGGCTATCATCGAATTAGCCGTAGTCTGCAGGAAGCCCGAGCCCGGGTGCTCGATCCATGGAAATGCACATGTCCACGTCAATTTGTCGCGAGTTGATAGCCAGGTCACGCGGGTGGCTGATTGTCTGCGCGTTGATCGCCGCGCCCGGTGCAGCGCTCTCGAACCCGACCCTGAATCCGCTCGGCCAGAATCGGTTCGAGGAACGGGTCTACATCGTGCAGCTCGACGAACCGCCGGCATTGGCTTATCGCGGCCGGCCCGGTGGACTGGCGGCGACGCGGCCGGCACCGGGCCGGCGTTTCGATCCTGAGTCGGACAAAGTACGCCAATACACAAGAAAATTGACCGGCACCCACGACGAGCTTTTGCGGTCAGTCGGCGCCTATGCAACGAAAGTCTACAGCTACAGATACGCCTTCAACGGTTTCGCCGCGCGCCTGACGCCAGTACAAGCGCAGAAACTCAGATCGAAGAAAAACGTCTTGAACGTCTGGGAAGACCAGATCCGCTACCTCTATACGAACGACAGCCCGGTGTTCCTGGGTTTGTTCGATTCACCCGGAGGCTTGGTCGCCGATCTCGGGCTCAGAGGCGATGACGTAATTATCGGCATCATCGACAGCGGCATCGTTCCGGAGCACCCGAGTTTCACGGACAGAAGGAGCGCCGATCGGCCCCGGCTCTGCGAATCCACATGGGCTGAAACGTCGCTGCTCGGACTCTGGCTCTGCCAACGTTTCAAGCGAAAGGCGGATATCGTGACTTACCCGCCGCCGACGGGCTGGAACGGGCGCTGCGAAACCGGCGAACGGTTTTCCGCCGACGACTGCAATAACAAGATTATCGGCGCGCGCTATTACATCGACGGCTTTCGTGAAAAATACTTCATCGACGACAACGAAATCATCTCGCCGCGCGATGCGGACGGGCACGGCACACACATCGCCTCGACCGCGGCGGGCAATGAAGTGCAGGCCTCTCTGGCCGGCAACGTCGTCGGCCGCATCAACGGCATCGCCCCGCGGGCACGCATCGCCGTCTACAAGGCCTGCTGGCTGGAACCGGGTCAGACCCGTGGCTCATGCGCGACGTCTGATTTGCAACGCGCCATCGACGATGCCGTCGCCGACGGCGTCGACATCATTAACTATTCGATCGGCAACACGGACAATAGCCTCGACGATCCCGACGACCTGGCTCTGCTTGCGGCTGCCGATGCCGGCGTTTTGAGCATCGTCGCGGCCGGCAATGACGGGCCTGACCCTGAGAGAATCGGCTGGATTTCGTCGCCCGCCGGTGCCCCCTGGGTGCTGACCGTCGGCGCGTCGACGCGCACGGGAACGAAATTCCAAGCGGCAATTCGCATCAGCGGCCCGACCGGCATTGCCGGTGACTATGCATCGATCGAAGCGAGTTTCACGCCGCCGCTCAGGGACGCCGGACCCCTGACCGAGGCGCTCGTCCTGGTCGACGACGGCGATGCGTCGGGCGACACCACGACCTACGACGCCTGCAGCCCGCTCGTCAACAGCAATGCGATCACCGGGAACATCGCATTCCTGCAGCGAAGTCGAAGCAATTGCAGTTTCCAGGAAAAATTGACGCACGCCGAGTCAGCCGGCGCGGTTGCCGCCGTCGTGTTCAACGATGGATCGGATTCGATCATCATCATGACCGGCACGCGCAATTCAGTCGGAATACCGGCGGTGTTGATCGGCGAGGCTGACGGCAAATTGATTCGCGATCAACTTCAGGCCGGCGGGTCGATAGAGGTCACGCTCGACAAGAGCTTGTTACTGAATATTGCCGAAGCCGGCAACCTCATGGCCAATTTTTCATCCCGCGGGCCGAACCTGACCGCACCCGACATACTTAAGCCCGACATCACGGCGCCCGGCGTGAATATTCTTGCGGGGCATTCGCCCGACGTGGCCAACGGCATCCGCGGCGAAAACTTCCAGTACCTGTCGGGCACGTCGATGTCCGTGCCGCATATCGCCGGCATTGCGGCACTCATCAAACAAGCGCATCCGGACTGGACCCCGGCCATGATCAAATCGGCGCTCATGACGACGGCTCATCAGGATATTGTCAGAGAAGACGGCACGACACCGGCCGATCCTTTCGATATGGGCAGCGGGCACGTCGTCGCAAATGCCGCCGTCGACCCGGGGCTTGTCTACGATGCCGCGGCGGAAGATTACGATGCATTCATTTGCGGCGCGAACCAGCCACGCGTGAGTGACGAGGAATGTCAGGCCCTGGCCGATGCGGGTATTCCGACGGAGGCCTTCAATCTGAACCTGCCGACGATCGCGCTCGGCTCCCTGGTCAGCAGCCAAACCATAAAACGCCGGGTCACCAACGTCGGCGAAGCGGCACAATACCGTGCGCGCGTCGAAGCACCGGCCGGTATCGACATCGAGGTCAACCCGCCCGTACTGTCCCTGGGCGCGGGTGAAACCGCCGAATACGAAGTGAAAATTACGGCCGCTGGGGCCGAGCTGTACGACTGGCGCTTCGGCGCACTGACCTGGGAGGACGGGGCGCACACCGTCCGCAGTCCGATGGCCATTCGGCCGCTGCCGTTCCTCGCACCACTCGAGGTGACGGGATCCGGCACGAGTGGACAATTAAGTTTCGATGTCGAATTCGGCTACACGGGCGTCTACGAGAGGTCGGTACAGGGGCTCTCGGCGCCGACGAGCTTTACGGGCGTTGTATTCGACGATCCGCTGAATGCCTATGCGTTCGAATCCGATGCAGCGTTGCCGTCGAGCGTCGCGCGCATTGAACTGGCGGTTGACGACACGGATGTTTACCTGCGCATCGCGTTGTTCAACGACGATACAGATGGCAACGACGATCTCGATTTATACCTTTGGTACTGTCCGGGGTTTATTCTGTTATTTTGCGATCCAGATTTCGTTCTCATCAGTGGCGCAAATGATTCGAACGAACTGATCGAAATCATCGACCCGACCCCGGGCGACTACATCATCGACGTGCATGGTTTCGACACGGATGACGTGACTAACGGGCCGGGTGCGCAATTTACCTTATTCGTCTGGAATGTCGGGCCGACCGATATGCTCGGCAACCTCACGGTCACGGGTCCGACCGAAGCCGCGAGTGGCGTAACGAACACGGTCAATGTTTCCTGGAGTGGCATCGATGCTGAAAGACATATCGGCGTCATCACGCATAGCGACGGCACGAACGTGCTCGAAGACACGGTGATCTATATAGAGAACTGACCCGTCAGGCGTTGTCGAGCGCCCGGCACTCGGCATGCCGGAAGCAACTGACGATATGATCGTTGACCATACCGGTCGCCTGCATGTGTGCATAGATGATCGTGCTACCGACGAACTTGAATCCCCGCTTTTTGAGGTCCTTGCTCAGCGCATCGGATACCGGGCTCGTGGCCGGCACGTCGGATTGGCGACGCCACTTATTCTGCACGGGCGCACCATCGACGAAGTCCCAGATGTAGCTGTCGAAGCTACCGAAATGCGCCTGCACTTCCAGAAAGGCCTGCGCGTTCGTGACCGCGGCCCGAATCTTCAGGCGATTGCGAATGATCGCCGGATTGCCGATCAGGGACTCGATCTTGCGCGCATTGAACCGGCTCACCTTTTCCGGGTCGAATTCAGCAAACGCCTGCCGGTAACCGGCGCGCTTGTGGAGCACCGTGGACCAGCTCAGTCCGGCCTGTGCCCCTTCGAGAATCAGGAACTCGAACTGGCCGCGATCATCGTGCAAGGGCACGCCCCACTCACGGTCGTGGTACGCCCGGTAGGCGTCGCTGACGCCTACAGACCATGGACAAACATCAGTATTTTTCTTCTCAACCACGTTTCGGTTTTGAATTGGACACAGCCACACATTATGATAACAATTCGCTTCACAGGCCCGGAACGCAATACGAGGCATTATCCGGGGCTTCAACCGCAGCGGAGGGCAAGACATGACTGACCGATACGGGGTCATTGGTCACCCGATAGCCCACAGCAAGTCGCCCGTCATACACGGCCTGTTTGCGACGCAGACCGATCAGGACATCAGCTACGAGGCCTTCGATATTCCGCCGGCGGAATTATCCACGACTATTAATAAACTGATTCAGGACGGCATCAAAGGCCTGAACGTCACCGTTCCACTCAAAAAAGAGGTTGCCGAACTCGTGGATCACCTTTCCGACCGGGCCCAGTTGGCGGGCGCCGTCAACACGATCGACGTAAAAAACGGCAGAATCAGCGGCGACAATACCGACGGCGTCGGCCTGGTTCGCGATCTGCGCGACAACCTCGGCATCGACCTCATGGATTCGCGGCTGCTGATTCTCGGGGCGGGCGGCGCGACTCGCGGCATCGTCCCTTCCCTGCTGGAAGCCGGCGCGACCAGCATCCGCATCGCGAACAGAACGCTCGAAAAAGCCCGGGGACTTGCCGATCAATATCGCAGCCTCGGCGCCGTAACGCCGTGTCGCTTCGACGAACTCGAACGCGAATCATTTGATTTGATCATCAATGCAACATCGGCCGGTCTGCACGGCGAGAGTCCGCCGTTCCCGACGTCGATCATCACGCCGGACGTCGTCTGTTACGACCTGTCCTATGCCATGCGCGATACGCCGTTCACGGCCTGGGCACGCGAACACGGTGCGCGGCAGGTACACCAGGGCTGGGGCATGCTCGTCGAGCAGGCGGCCGAGTCGTTTTTTATCTGGCGCGGAATCCGGCCCGAAACCGGACCCGTGTTGAAGCAATTGCCTTAATGGTTTGTTTTTTTCAATTAACGATGCGCATCTGAGCGTGTCGAGCGGCCGGGGGCATTTGACATTGCTCACGTCTTGGCAAATGATCCGAATCGACCAAATGTTGTTGTTGTTCGTGGCGTAAAAAATTCGGTCAGGCTTTGGGTGGGCCGGCCGGATGATCGCCACATTCCCTTGGGGGGGGATAATCATCATGGCGCCAGCAAGGCAGTCCGGGCCGCGTTTGGCCGTGCGCATTAATCCTTTGGCGGCTGCCGTCGCAACCGCCGTGGGTTCGATGTCAATTATAAGTGTGACGGCGGACGCCGCCAGTCAGGATGTGTTTCGCGAAGAACTCATCGTCACGGCAACGCGGCGCTCGGCCAGCGTTCAAGACATCCCGATCAATATATCCGCCGTCAGCGGCGAGCAGATCGAGTCGCTGCAGATCACGAGTCTCGCGGAACTCGCCCGCTGGGTGCCGGGTCTGACACTCGTCGACCAGGGTCAGCGCGAGGGCTCGCCGCTTATCATCCGCGGGCTGAACGTAAGCGGTTTGTCATCGAGCGACACCACGGTCGGCAACGGCAGCGGCGACACGGTCGCGACCTATTATGGAGAGATTCCGGTCTACGTCGATCTCGAATTGATCGATATCGATCGCGTCGAGGTGCTGCGCGGACCGCAGGGCACGCTGTTCGGCGCGAACTCGCTCGGCGGCGCCGTGCGGTATATCCCAAAGCCACCCAACACCCAGGAATTCGAGGCGGATGTTTTCGTCTCGGGCTACAAATTCTCGGAGAGCGACGATCTGAGCTACAACGCTAATTTCATCCTGAATGCACCGATCGGCGACACGCTCGCGTTTCGCGGTTTCCTCGGCTATCACGACCGCAAGGGCTTTATCGATTACAACTTTCTCGTGCAGGACCCCGGTACCTCCAATCCGCAGCCCGATTTCACAAACTCGGCCGACGTTG
>SMVA01316603.1_pt1 | contig 30130 bp, 28 predicted proteins | sample 2456451 | NCBI WGS metagenome assembly SMVA01 (sample SAMN11095933, study PRJNA526329) | marine sediment metagenome | biome: Marine sediment; feature: Surficial sediment; material: Deep marine sediment; isolation source: Hadal surficial sediment | place: Pacific Ocean | collected 2014-05 | depth... | reverse complement strand
GCTTGAGGGTTTCGACCTGGATCTTGAGTCCGGGTTGGGGTGCCGAACCGCGGGTATTCTCGGGGTCGGCTCAGGGTTGCTTGCGCAATTCCCTGATGATCTGCTGCAGGGTCTTGATGAGTTCGTCCCGGGGAACGTCATCTCGTTCGGGAAACCGGATGGTCATGGAGAAGGGCTGGTCGGGCCTGCGGACCTTGAAGGTGAATCCGCCGGGAGGTCGGTTGCCCGGCGAGGCTCTCTCCCCTTCCCTCGCCCGGTGGCCGTCGTCACGGGCCATCCTGCGGGCCTCATCGCGGGTCGTGACCTCGCCGGCGCGGACGGCGGCGAGCATGCGGCGCATCTCGTCCTCGTCGGTCATGCGGGCAAGTTGCAGGAGTGTCGACTTGCTGCTGATGCCTGCCTGATAGCAGAGTTCGCGTATTTCTTCGGGGATGGATGACAGCGAAAGAATCTCAGTGATGGATGTGCGCGAACGTCCAAGCATCCGCGCGATCTGCTCATGCTTGAAATTGAAGCGGTCTCGTAACTGGGCAATGGCGTCTGCTTCCTCGAACGGCGTCAGGTTGCGTCGCTGGATATTTTCCACCAGCGAAATTTCGAGGGAACCGCGGTCGTCCACATCCAGTTCGATGCAGGGGATGCGGCTCAGGCCGGCCTCCAGTGCCGCGCGGTACCGGCGCTCGCCGGCGATGATCTCGTAGGTGCCATCCTCAAGCACGCGCACCAGAAGCGGTTCCAGGATTCCCTTCTCCTGCACGGAGACAACCAGTTCGGCGATCCCGCCAAAATGGCGGCGGGGCTGGTTGGATGAGGGTTTGATGCGCTCGATGGGAATTTGATGCCCGATGGCATCGCTCGGCCGCTCGGCCAGTCCATCGACGAAGTGGACATCATGACGCATGCGCTTGGTCTCAGGCAGTCCACGTTGCTTAGCCACGGCTGAGCACCTCTTCGGCGAGTTTGTAGTACTCCATGGCGCCGGTTGAATTGGGGGCGAAGGAGAAGATGGATTGCTTGTAGGCCGGTGACTCCTCCAGGCGAACACTCTTGGAGATGACCGTCTTGAAGACCTTGTCACCGAATACCTCGTTGATCCGCAGCCTCGTATCGCGCCCCAGGACGGTCCTGCGGTCATGCAGCGTGATCACCACGCCCAGGAGTTGCAGATCGGGATTGGGGCGCTGGCGGATCTTCTCGATGGTTTCCAGCAGGTCATCGGTACCTTCAAGGGCATAGAACGACGACTGGATGGGAATCAGAATGTGCGAGGAGGCCACCATGGCGTTGACCGTGAGCAGTCCCAGTGTGGGAGGTGTATCAATGACGATGTAATCGTAGTCGGAGCGCACCGTGGAGAGGCGGTCTTTGAGGCGAAAGTGGCCATCGAATTCCGCCACCATTCTGCTCTCGAATTTTGCCAGGCTGATTCTGGCCGGGGCCACATCCAGGTTGAGAAGGGGTGACCGCTTCACCAGGCTGCGGATGGTGACGGACTCCTCGATAAGAGCCTCGTACATGGAAACATGGACCTCATCCAGATCAAGGTAGGACAGGGTGCAATTGGCCTGTGGATCGAGATCGACCAGCAGGGTCTTGAATCCACGCTGGGCGATGGCAGCCGCCAGGTTGATGGAGGTCGTTGTCTTCCCGACCCCGCCTTTCTGGTTGGCGATCGTGATGATCATGAACTGGGAAGAGATACGCCGGAACGGTTCAATTCTCGTACTTGCCCATATCCGCAGGCTGCAGGCGCTCAAGCCAGCGGCGCAATTCGTCGGATTCCTTGCGCGACTCGTCGTCCAGCGCAGTTGGTGTGGCACTTCCCGAGTCAGGCCGGTTCGCCTTCTCGATCACATCCTTGCTCACGAAGATGGGCGCGTCAGCTCGGAGAGCCAGGGCGATGGCGTCGGAGGGACGGCTGTCCACCTTGAATTCCTTGCCGTTACAGCGCAGCAGGACGGAGGCGTAAAAGGTGCTGTCCTTGAGATCGGTGATGCTGATCCGCTCCACGGTGGCATTCATGGTTTCCAGGACAGCCCGGAGCAGATCATGGGTCATGGGACGCGGAGTCTCAATATTCTCGAGCTTGAGGGCAATGGCGTTGGCTTCAAACAGGCCGACCCAAATGGGCAGAATTGTTTTTCCCGACGGGTCCCGGAGGATGACGATGGGGGTCTGGGTGACCGGATCCATCATCAGACTCTTGACTTTCATTTCGACTTCCATGCTGCCATTCCTCCTCGTCTTGAGAACTCAACTCTCTAGAACTCTATAGGATTGCCCTCGGAGTGGCAAGGTGCCCTTCCGGAACCTGTACCGCGGCTCAAACGGCCGGTTCCGCCGACAGTGAGTGGCGATGGGCGGCAGTGATCCTGGTCATGATGATGCGCCCCATGTCCTCCTCCAGCCTGGCACCGTGGACATTCACCACGCGATTGCAGGGTGTGCGCCCACTGGCCACGCTGGCATCTTTGCGCGAACTTCCCGCCAGGAGGACGGGGAGGCTGCGGCCGACCAGTTGCTGGTTTTCCTCAAGGCTGATTTCTTCCTGCAGGGCGAAGATCCGGGCAAGGCGGCGCTTCTTCTGGCTATCCGGGACATCATCGGCGAAGGTCGTCGCTGCGGTGGTCCCTGGACGGGGGGAATACTTGAAGGCATAGATCTGGGAGAACCGGGCTTGTTCGAGCAGGTCGAGAGTGGCCTGAAAGTCCTGCTCCGTCTCCCCCGGGAATCCCACGATGATGTCGGTGGAGATGGCCACGCCAGGGATTCGGCGGCGAAGATCATCGATCCGCCGGAAATAATCGACAATGTGATGACCCCGGCGCATGGCCTTCAGAACGGCGTTGGATCCGGACTGAACCGGCAGGTGGAGATGAGGGCAGATGGTTTCGTGGGCAGCCATCACCGACGCTGTATTGGCGGTGAAGAAGGCGGGATGACTGCTGGTGAAGCGCAACCGCTTCAGACCGGGAATGGTCGCCACGGCTTCCAGGAGATGGTGAAACGCCTTGCGTCCATCCCGGTAGGCATTGACAGTCTGGCCCAGCAACTCCAGTTCCAGAATCCCCTGGTTCACCCGGCGTCGCGCTTCCTCGACGATCTTCGCCATGGGCCTGTGAACCTCCCGGCCGCGGGTGCGGGGCACGATACAGAAGGTGCATCCCATGTTGCATCCTTCCATGATGGTGAGGTAGGCCATGGCGCCGGAGCGCACTCCCCGCCCCCCATCCCAGAAGATGGCGCTGAGATCGTTGAGGTCGGTATCCACCGCCCCTGGCCGTGATGTTGCCGACCGGGCACGAGCCTGGGTCAGGAGGTCGGGCAGACGACCGATACGTCTGGGTCCCATGACCAGATCAACGTGGCTCGCACGCCGGATCACCGCTTCCCCTTCCTGCTGCGCCACACATCCTGTCACCCCGATAATGGTCCGGGGAGAGGTTGTTTTCAGGTGCTTGAGGCGGCCCAGAAAATCAAACAGTTTCTCCTCCGATTTCTCGCGTACCGAGCAGGTATTGAGCAGGATCACGTCAGCTTGTCCAGCTGATGTGGCCGGGATATAGCCTTCCTCCTCCAACAGGGAGGCCATCTTCTGCTCGTCCTGGACGTTCATCTGGCAGCCCCAGGTCTTGATGAAGTACGAGCCGCGCCGGGAAGTCACAGGGTCTCCCCTGCCCCGCTGGAACCGGCAAAGAACGGTCGCAAGCGCTGATAGGTCTGGGGAGGCGTCTCGGGCACGATACGTGTCTCGCCGATGACACTGGCAAAATTGTTGTCGCCCTCCCAGCGGGGAACAAGATGGATGTGCAGATGTCCCACCACTCCGGCCCCGGCGGCACGGCCTAGATTCATGCCCACATTCATGCCGTCAGGGTCATAGCATTCGCGCAGGGCGGTCTCGCACCGAGCCAGGGTCTCCATGAGTTCTGTGCGTTCCTTGACCTCGGCATCGGCCAGATGTCCCAGGTGGCGATGGGGAACCACCATGAGGTGTCCGCTGCTGTAGGGGTAGAGGTTGATGATCACGAAACACTCCGGGCCGCGCAGCAGAACCAGGTTCTTCTCATCCTGGAGGGCATCTCTGACCCCGCAGAAGAGACAGCTCCTGTCCTTGCGCAGGGATTGGAGGTAGGGCAGCCGCCATGGCGTGAACATCCTGTCCATGTGGCCGCGGGTCCGCCCAGTCCCTCAGAGGGGTAGATCCCCTTCAGGAGGCGGCTGGCCTCCCACCGGGGTCGGGGACTGAGCCGCAGAAAGGGGCTCAGATTCACTGTGGTCGGCATTGATGAGTTCTTTCAGCTCTTTGCCGGGCTTGAAATAAGGGATGCGTTTCGCGGGCACCTCCACGCGCGCGCCGGTCTTGGGGTTGCGCCCCACTCTGGCCTTGCGGCGGCGGATCCGGAAGCTGCCGAATCCGCGCAATTCAATCTTCTCGTCGCAGCTGAGTGCCTCGATGATGGACTCAAAGACCGTGTTGACGACGATTTCGGCGTGTTTCTTGGACAGGTCGGAAGCCCGTGTCACATGTTCCACGAGTTCGGCTCTTGTCATGATCCGAACCTCTGCCGTGGCTTAATCGTCATCGTCATCGTAGCGATCGCGGCGGCGCTTGCTCTTGCCGCGACGCTTGTCCAGCTCGGCGCCCACCATGTCGCCAAGACTGATGCCCCCTCCGTCATGAGAGAACGCTGCCATGTCGCTGGTTTGCGTGTCCTGGACGATGGCCTTCACCGAAAGTCCGACCTTGTTCTCCGTGGGATCAATTTTGATGATCTTCACTTCGATTTCATCATCGAGGTCGAAGTAGGTTTCTGGGTTTTCGACGCGTTCCATGGAGAACTCGGAGACGTGGACAAGTCCTTCCACGCCCGAGTCCAGTTCCACGAATGCACCGAATTCCGTCAGACGAACCACCTTGCCCCGGAGAACATCGCCGACGTTGTGAAGGCGGAAGAATTCGTCCCATATGTTGGGCTGCAACTGCTTGATACCCAGGGAGAGACGTTGATTCTCCGTGTCGATCTTGAGGATGACCGCTTCAACCTCGTCCCCTTTTTGCAGGATCTCCGAGGGGTGCTTGATGCGCTTGGACCAGGTGAGATCGGAGATGTGAACCAGGCCGTCGACCCCGTCCTCCACCTCGATGAAGGCGCCGAAATTGGTGAGATTGCGCACTTTGCCGGTGATGCGGGATCCCACCTCGTACTTCTGGTCAATGAGGGCCCATGGATTGGGCTCAGTCTGTTTCAGTCCCAGGGACAGGCGGCGGTTTTCCTTGTCCAGGTCCAGAACCATGGCCTCCACTGTTTCGTCCACATTGACAATCTTGGAGGGATGCTTGACTCGCTTGGTCCAGGACATGGCCGAAACGTGAATCAATCCCTCCACGCCCTCTTCCAGTTCCACGAAGGCGCCGTAATCGGTCAGGCTCACGACTTTCCCGCTGACCCGCGAGCCGATGGGATAGCGTTCCTCCACGTTGGCCCAGGGGTCCGGGGTCCGCTGTTTGTAGCCCAGAGAGACACGCTCGCGCTCAGCATCGAATTTGAGAACAACGATCTCAACCTTGTCGCCAATGGAGAACAGCTCCGACGGGTGGTTGATGCGGCCCCATGACATATCTGTGATATGCAGAAGTCCATCCAGGCCACCAAGGTCGATGAATGCCCCGTACTCGGTGATGTTCTTCACCACGCCGAGCACGACCTTGCCTTCTTCCAGGCTGTCCAGCGTTTTCTGCTTCTTCTCCCGGTTTTCTTCTTCCAGGATGGCCTTGCGGGAGAGGACAATATTGCCGCGCCTCCGATTGACCTTGATGACGCGCATGTCCAGTTCCTGGCCCTTGTAGGAATCCAGATTACGTACCGGACGCAGGTCCACCAGGGAGCCGGGCAGGAAGGCGCGAATGCCGATATCCACGGCCAGCCCTCCCTTGATGCGATCGACGATGCGTCCGGTGATGGGCACGCCCTCGCGATAGGCGGCTTCCACCCGTTCCCAGACCTTCATCTTTTCGGCCTTCTCCTTGGAGAGAACCAGGTAGCCTTCTTTATTCTCGGTCTTCTCCAGGAGAACTTCGATCTCATCACCTTCTGAGACATTGAGACCGTCCCGGGTGGTGAACTCATCAATGTCGATCATCCCCTCGGACTTGTAACCGACGTCGACGATGACCTCGTTGGCCAGAATCTTGACCACGCGGCCCTTGACCACCTGCCCTTCCGACAGGTCTCGCAGGGTATCGTCGTACAGTCCCAGAAGTTTTTCGTACTCCTCCTGGGATAGTTCGCCGGAGTCGTCGCCAAGCAGATCGACCGCGGTGTTGAGGCCACCGCCGGCAGCACTGCCCATGGAATCGGCTGCAGGTGGGTTTCCCGCCGTGGCCGTCGATTGCGGATCACTCCGCTGATCTTGGGGATTCATCTACTACCTCCTGGAGGGTCGACCGACAGTCCCCACCGCCGGGACCCGTGTAATGGGCGGGCCGGTCCTGCACTGGGACACGATAACCGCTTGAAGCGCCTTATCTTATTCGTGGCCCTCCGGGACTGTCAAGCGGCATGGAGTCCCCGCTCGACGCGCACCTTGTCCAGGGCCAGGAGGAACCGATCCATTTCAGCCCGGGCTCCGATGGAGACGCGCACATGGTCGGGAAATCCGTATCCATCCATGGGCCTGACGATGACCCCCTGGTGGAGGAGGGCCTGGAATGCCTCCCGCCCGGGAAATCCGGGTGCCATCAGGACAAAGTTGGTGCTGGAAGGGAGAAACTGGAGACCCCGGCGGACCAGATCGGCCTCCAGGCGGTCCCGTTGCTGCCGGTTCTCGGCGGCGGACCGGATCTGGTGCTGGCGGTCGTCAAGGGCGGCCAGGGCTCCCGCCTGGCCGATGCTGTTGGTGTTGAAGGGCGAGCGAACCTTCTCCAGCGCCCTGATCACGTCCGGATGGGCAATGCCATAGCCGATACGGGCGCCAGCCAGAGCGTAAATCTTGGAGAAGGTACGCAGCACCATGACTGCGGCCCCGCTTCTCAACGCCTGGAAGGCATCCGGGTAATTGCTGTCGTCGACATATTCGCGGTAGGCCTCGTCAATCACGGTGAGAACGGTCCCGGGAACCTGGTCCAGGTAGGCGTCAAACTCGCGGCGGTCACACCTGGTGCCCGTGGGGTTGTTGGGATTGGCGATGAAGACGAGCCGGATGGCCGGCGTCACCGCTGCCGCCATGGCGGCCAGATCATGGCGCCGGTCGGCAGTCATGGGGACGCTGCACACCGGCGCTGAGGCGGCCAGGGTTGCGATGCGGTACATGATAAAGGCACCCTCCGAGACCAGCGAACCCCCGTGGGGTGGCAGGAAAGCCTTGGTCAGCATTTCCACGATTTCCGTGGAGCCGTTGCCGATGATCAGCCACTCCAGGGGAACATCGAGTTCCCGGGCCAGGCGGCGCTTCAGGTAATAGGCGCCGCCATCGGGGTACCGGTGGCAGCCGGCCGCAGCGTGGCGCATGGCCTCCAGGGCGCGGGGAGACGGTCCAAGGGGATTCTCGTTGCTGGCCAGTTTGATGGTTTTCTTCAGTCCCAGTTCCCGTTCCAGTTCTTCAGTGGGCTTGCCTGGCTCGTAGGGGACGATGGTGGCGAGGTGCTCATTGAGGGTCAGCGGAAAGCCGTTGTTCATGGCCGTTCTCCATCCAGACCCGATCCTGTGGCATCTTTCAGCAGCAGAACCTCCTCTCGTGAGAGGGGGCGGGTTTGTCCGGGTCTGAGGCCGGGATCCTTCAGCGGCCCGTAGGAGACGCGGCGCAGGCGCAGAACCGGGTGATTGATCCGCTGGCACATCTCACGAATCTGGTGCCTGCGCCCTTCCATGAGAATGATGCGCAGGACGGTGTGCCGATTCCGATGGAGCACCTCAGCCTGCGCCGGAAGAGTGCGCCTGCCTTCAATAAGGAAGGGACGGCGCAGGCGGGCCAGGGCTCGGCTGTTCACCTGCCCGCGCACCTTGACCAGGTAGGTCTTGGGAACGTGAGTCTCAGGACGCATCAGGGACTGGGCGAGTTCGCCATCGTTGGTGAACAGCAGCAGGCCTTCAGAGTCGTAATCCAGACGGCCCACGGGAAAGAGCTGCACGCCCGAGTCCGGCAGAAAGTCCACCACCGTGGTGCGCCCCTGGGGATCCGACAGTGTGGTCACACAGCCCCGTGGCTTGTACATGAGGACGTAGAGAGGCCGTCGTCCGCGATCGACCGGCCGCCCGTCAACTTCAATGCGATCGGCCGGGCTGACCCGGAGCCCCAGTTCGGTGACCACCGTTCCGTTGACACGGATCCTCCCTGCCTGCAGCAGGCGTTCGCCCTCTCGCCGGGAAGCGACGCCGGCGTGGGAGAGGACCTTCTGGATACGCTGGCCTGAGTCCTGAGATGTCACGATGGCTCGCCGGCGCCGGCCTCGTCGGTGGGGGCTGGAGGTGGGTCCAGAGAGGCGGCTGCGGCCCCGGCATCATTGTCCTGCGTGCTGCCGGCATCTTCCAGAGGAAGAATGGCCGTGCCGTCGGCTCCAGGCAGACGATCCAGAGCCGCGGCCAGATGCTCGCTGGAGCCGTCGCCCATGAGATCACCGAACTCCTCAACAGCGGGCAACTCGTCCAGAGTCGCCAGACCGAAATGTTCGAGAAAGAGCTTCGTTGTGCCATAGAGCAGCGGCTTGCCCACGGTGTCCTTGCGCCCGACAATGCGGATCAGCCGTCGCTCAAGAAGAGTGCGCAGGACGCCGTCGGCCGAGACGGCCCGGATTTCCTGGATCTCCGGATTGGTGATGGGCTGCTTGTAGGCGATGATGGCACAGGTCTCCAGGGCGGCCCTTGAGAGTTTCTGGCGGTTCTTGATGCGGAAGAATTCCTTGATCTCCTCGCCCAGCTCCGGTCGCGTGGAGAGACGGAAGCCGCCGGCGACCGTCTCGACCTGCAGGCCGCCGGCCGCCAGGGCATAGCGATTAGCCAGGCCGGAGATGGCTTCCTTGACCTGATCTTCGCTGGTCTGATCGATGAACGCTGCCAGTTCCTTGGCCGGGACCGGCCGCTCCGAGACGAACAGAAGGGCCTCCACAAGGGCTGTCAGATCAGCGAACGAGATCATCAGGTTTCTGTCCTGCAGAGCTGGATCTCTCCCGAGGGGCGCAACTGCACCGCACGCAGAAATCCGGTCTTCATGAGTTCCAGGATGGCCAGGAAAGTCACGACCAGGATGTCCAGTTCCGCATCCATGGGCAGGAGTTCCCTGAACCCGATGCGTGGATTGGTCGCGAGGATTTCGCGCACCTGGGCGATGCGATGGGAGAGAGGCAGGTGCTCGTCCCGGCGTGTCAGGGCATGACGACTTGAAGAGGTCTCGAGGAAGCTCTTGAAGGCATTCAGAAGATCGAAGAGCCCGACTTCGAGGTATCCCTGCTCCTGGGGTTCGATGTCGCCCTGGCGGGTGAACACCAGAGACGCCATGACCTCCCGCTCAGCCAGATCCACCGCCGCCTGGCGGAACTGCTCGTGTTCCAGGAGAGCCTGGATGAGATTCTGGCGCGGGTCCTCCTCCAGCCCTTCCTGGATCCGCTCCTGATCTACCGGCAGGATCAGCTTGCTCTTGATGTAAAGAAGAGTCGCCGCCATGACCAGGAACTCCCCCGCCACATCCAGGTTCATGATCTCCATGAGGTTGATCATCTCGTCGTACTGGCGTGCCACCTCGGCCATGGGAAGATCGGTGATGTCCATCTCCTGGCTGCGGATCAGATGGAGTAGAAGGTCCAGCGGACCTTCGAAACTGGGCAGGACAAAATTGTACTCGGGCTGGCCGGCTGTGCTGGGTTCGGGCATGGGAGAAACTGTTTCCATGGACATGAATTCAAGCATCCCAGGGCCGAGCCGGTGGGATGGAAGAGCTTGATGGCACAGGCTTTCCGCCATCAATTTAACATGGCTCTGCGCGCAGCGTCAATGCGGGAGGCGGCGCGGCGGCCGCTCTGCACGCCGGCTCAGGGCGTGGTCGTCTGGAACCTGAGGATGACGCCGCCGAAGGCGACGTCATCCCCATGTCGAATGCGCACCTGGGCGCCGGGATTGACCTGGTCCCCGTTGACTTCGGTGCCGTTGAGCGCGCCGACCTCCTCGGAGATGGTGTATCCCTCGTCGTCAAGGCTCAGGATGGCATGACGGCGCGAGACCGAGCGCTTCAGATCCAGCAGCGTCAGGTCCACCTCGGGACGGATTCCGGTCACCGGGTCGAAACGCCCGACGTGGACCCTGGTGCCCTGGAGGAGAAAGACTTCACTCCCTTCCAGATGGATCAGGCAGGCCGTCCCTTGACCAGCAGGTGCGGTTTCCGCATTTGCACCTTTCTTCTGAGTGGGTGGCGGTGCATCATCCAGGACTTGGGGAGGGTCTTCAGGGCGCACTGCTTCCGGCGGTTCCGCGACGCCCCTGTCAGCGGCCAGGGGTGGTCGCTGTGCCGTCGAGAGGCGGCTTTCCGCCTGCGCGAGACGGAAGGACAGTTTGCGCAGCATGCGCACGGCCAGTTCGATGTTGGAGCGGATCATCCTGTCAAAGAGAGCCGCTCCGATTTCAATGGTCTCGGCATCCTGCCTGGCCACGGCTGAGTAGGTCCGCGGCGTGCCCTCCAGGAGCGACATCTCACCGAAGAAATCTCCTTTCTCCAGGGTGGACAGGACCTCTTCCCCATCCTTCGCCACCAGATCGATGACTCCGGACTGGATGACGAAGAGGGTCTGACCTTCCTCCCCAACGGTGAAGATGGCATCGCCGGCGTCGAAACGGGCGAGATAGTCTGCGAAGGGTGATTGAGCCATGGCGGAGTTCCCTGTTAATGAATAAGCACCGAAGCCGGTGAGTTCAAGGTGTCAGGCAGGGTTCCGTCATAAAAATTATAAGTTCTTTAGATTCAGACATTTGGATTGTATTGTGAGAGTGCTCAAGGCGTTCCCGATGCGCGCGGCGCGCCGGGAACGGACGGATCCAGGGACAGCGCCTTTCCATAGGCCTCGCGGGCGAGTTCCGAGTGTCCCAGGGCAGCCTCGATCTCACCCAGTTGGGCCCAGCCGAGGGCGTCGCCGGGGCTCGCACGCGTGGACCGGGTGGCCTCCTGGAGAGCCTCCTGCAGGCGCCCCAGCTTCAGGAGGGTCGCAGCCATGTTACGGCGGATCACTCCGGTCCCGACACCGGCACTGAGAGCGCGCCGATAGGCGGCCAGGGCGTCCTCCAGGCGTCCGGCGGCCCGGTAGGCCTGTCCCAGGTTGTTCCAGCCGTTGGCCAGTCCGGGCGCGAGGCGGGTCGCCTCCTCCAGCACCGAGATGGCTTCCGTGGACCTCCCCTGGGCGGCGAGAACCCGGCCCAGACCTTCATGGGCGGTGGGCAGATCGGGGTCCAGCGCCAGGGCACGCCGGAAGAGGGCGGCCGCTCCCTCAAGACGTCCCTGGCGCACCAGCATCTGCCCGGCCCAGGCGGCACCGAATGCCGAGGAGAGAGCGTCGGCGCCCTCGCCCCCGGGAGGAAGAAGCTGAGCAGGCGTCACCTGGAGAGGTGGTTCCCCGGGCCAGAGGGCAGCGGCAATGGCCGGCAGGAGCAGGGATGCGATCTGCCGGTGCCCTTGTGGCGATGGATGGCAGTAGTCCAGAACCATCTCGCTCCCCACGATGCCGTGGGGTGAGATCGCCGCCAGGGCCTCCCCGGCATCCAATGCCGGTGCGTCGCCGCTTCCGGGCGCCGCACGCAGGATCTCCAGCAGAGGCCCTGTGATGCGAATGGGTACGGTGTCCCGGTCTCGAGCCTCACGCAGGGCCTCCACGGCACCCGGTTGTCCCAGCTCCAGGAGGAGCTGGCCGTGAAGAAAATGAACCGCCGCCGGCATGGGATCCAGGGCCAGGACTTCTTCCACTCTCGCCAGGGCACCGGCAGGATCGCCAGCCGTCTGCAGTCGGCGGGCGGCGGCGACGGCAGCGTCCCGATGGTCGCGCGCCGGCGCGGAGAGACGGTCATCCCATGCTGTCCCTTCAGGGTGCCAGTCGCGAAGGTTGGTTGCGGGCAGCACCAGGAAGAGAGGGACATCACTGGCGCGCGCGAGAGCCGACATTTCAGCCAGGTTGAAGTGGAACTGCTCCTGCACCAGGGCGTCTTCCCGGGAATCCCGGGCCTGACGATGGGAATCGTCGCGGAGCGGACCGGTGCCGAAAGAATCGGTATCGGCGATCCGCGCCGGGGACTGCGAGCGGAGAGGATCCAGGAGACGGCGCAGGGCCACATAGATGCGGATCCTGTTCAAACCGGTCCGCAACCGCCGTCGCCATGACGGTTCACTGAGGAAGGGTGCGTAGAATCGGCGCTCCACATACTCGTTGTGGCCCATGTAGACGATGAATCCATCGGGGTCGTAAGCGGTCAACTCACGCATGACGTTCAGAACCCGGCGGGAGCCGTAGGACATGCCGCCGCAATTGATCACCTCATGATTCATCTCCGGGTGGAGAATCTGCAGGCCCCGGGCCGTGCCGGCGCAGAAGGAAAGGCGATGATCATAGGGGAAGCCAAAGCTGGAGGAGCCGCCCAGGCAGAACAGGCGTACCGTGCCCGGAGCCTTGATCCTGGGAAACTCCTGGGCGTTGAACGGGCCGATCTTGTCCTGCCGGGTGCGCAGGACCTCCCTGCCGTCGGCCAGCATGGCTGGCACGAAGAGCGGCTCGGTGGTGGAGAAGCCGGCGAAGGGGTCGGGTCGATGGCCGGGACCGCCGAAGCCTGCCAGGCGCAGGGCCAGCTCTGCCAGCAACAGCAGAGCTACGCCGACACTGACAGCGGCCAGGCGGCGTCCGGCGCCGCTGCTAGATTTCCCGGCGGCCACCCAGATAGGGTCGCAGGTCGGCGGGGATCCGTACCTTGCGATCTTCCTGCTGGTGGTTCTCGATGAGGGCAATGATCGTCCTGCCGATGGCCACGGCGGTGCCGTTGAGAGTGTGCAACAAAGCCGTGCCATCCTTGCCCCGGAAGCGCGCGCCCAGACGGCGAGCCTGATAGTCGGTGCAGTTGGAGCAGGACGTCACCTCCCGGTAGGCAGCCTGGCCAGGCATCCAGGCCTCCAGATCGTATTTTCGTGCGGCCGGGGCACCCAGATCGCCGGTGCAGACATCCACCACCTGGTAAGGAATTTCAAGACTGCGCAGGATGCCTTCCTCCATCTCCAGGATCATGAGGTGCTCTTCATGGGATGCGGCCGGCGTGCAGAAGGAGAACATCTCCAGCTTGTCGAATTGATGCACCCTGAAGATGCCGCGCGTGTCCTTCCCGTAGGACCCGGCCTCCTTGCGCAGGCAGGTGGAGAAGCCCGCGTAGCGAACGGGCAGATCTGCCTCCGGCAGGATCTCCTCCATGTGCAGCGCGGCCAGGGAGACTTCGGAGGTTCCGACCAGATAGGCGTCTTCGTCCTCGATCTTGTAGATCTCGTTGCGGTCCGCCGGGAAAAAGCCCGTGCCATACATGGCCGCTTCGCGCACGAGAATGGGAGGCACCACCGGCTTGAACCCTGCGGCGATCAGGCGATCCATGGCGAAGCGCACCAGCGCGAACTCCAGCTCCACCAGCTCACCCATGAGATAAGCGAATCGGCTGCCGGATGTGCGGGCTGCGCGCTTGACATCGATCCAGCCCCGCGCTTCCCCCAGATCGAGATGATCGAGAATTTCGAACGAGGTCCGGCGTGGCTCCCCGACCTGCCGAAGTACCACGTTGGCGTCATCGCCGGCACCGTCGGGGACATCTTCATGGGGAGGGTTGGGGATGCGGAGGAGAGCCAGGCGCAACTCGTCCTCCAGTTGCCGCAGGTCCGGCTCAGCCTCCTTGAGCCGTGCGGCCACTCGCTTCATATCTGCCAGAACCTCCGCCTTTTCCTCTCCCGTGGTCCTTGGGATGCGACGGGATGCGGAATTTCGGGCCGCGCGCAGTTCTTCCAGGTCGGCTCGGAGGCGCCTCACACGCGCATCGGCGGCAAGCACCTGATCCAGATCTTCGCTCCCGTACCGCTTGCGACCGAGAGAGGCGCGGAAAAGCTCGGGGTCGGTTCGCAGGCTCTTGAGATCGATCACCGGGGTGCATCCTCCGAGTGCCTGGCGGCAACATCGCAACATATTGAGAAGACGGACGTTAGCATAAAATTGACAGGTGTCGGAACGCACCGTAGGATTCGTTTCCACGGAAGGAAGTCCCATGTCGCGTCCTCATTCGCTGTTCGCCCCGCCGACAGAATCACGCCTGGCGCTCTACGCGGGCTTGCAGTGCAGCCTGATCCTGTCGGGTTGGACTTTGCTCATGACTCCGGGAGGCGGGAGCCTGGCGCCGGATCCTCTCGCTCTGGGTGTCTGGCTCGCAGGGCTGGTGGTGGGACTGGTGGGGGTGAACGCCTCACGCCGCTTCCTGCTGCCATTGGTTGCCCTGGGGCCGGCGCTGGCTTTCCTGGCGGCTGCCCTTCTCCTCTGGATTCCCGCCGCCGGCTTGCCGGCGACGTTGCTGCAACTGGGCCTGTCTCTCCTGGCTCTCGCGCCATGCGGCTATCTGGCTGGACGACTGCTCGCCGGGAATGGCCAGGGAGTGCCGCAGGGTCTCTGGCTCGGGTTGGTGGCCGGGACCCTGGTGTGGGTGCTGGCACCGGGACCCTGGCAGGTTGTGTTCGCTTTTGTCATCGCCCCCGTGATCCTGTTGCTGGCAGTTGCCAGAAGTTCGTGGGTCCCCTATCCCGCGAGGACCGGTGATGAGGTCGTGGATCAGGGCTTGCTGCCGGCCGCTGAGGACCTGGCCCACGGCGCCGGCGCGGCTCTGGTTGTGACCGCCCTGGTGGCGTGGGGTCAGATCCTCCTCCTTCTGTGTGGCAACTGGCCTGCCGTGCGCCTGACGCTGCCTTTCATGGTGACTCTCGGTGGTTACCTGGGTGCGCGGGCTGCATTCCGCCGGGGCCGCCGGGGCCATGGAATCTGGCTTCTGACCTTCGCTTCCCTGTGGAACCTGGCTGCGGCGGGGATGGTGGGTTGGCTGGCATGGCTGGTTGTGACTCTGGGGGCGGCCGGGACTCCGCGACCGATCACCGCTGCCCTGCTGGCGGCCGGATTGACCATCATGCCCCTCACTCTCCTCGCGGTCATGGGCTGGACCCTGCAGGCAGCAGACCAGGGGGAGAGGCCGTCAGCCCGGCAGCAGCTGGCCAGGATCATCGGGGCCTTCTCAGGGCTGACCATGGCCCTGCTCTTCCTGGGGCCGGCGCTGGGAGTGGGGGGTCTGCTCATCTTCGCCGCGGCCTCGCTCCCCCTGGGAGTCGCTCTGCCTGCCTTCCTGGCGCGCACCGAGGAGAATCCCCGGGGACGCCGCATGTTTGTCTCGCTGGCTCTGCTGGCGGCAAGTCTCGGCGGCTTTCTCATGACACCTGTTGATGTCCGTCTGCTGGCAGCCGGTGTCGCCTGGAATCCCCGGCAGTTTGTCGTCAACCACTGGCCGGCCTTGCCGGCCACCCTGGGGCGTTTGCGCCTGCGGAGCCTCTCCGGCGGCCCTGCCGGGCTGATTGCGGCACGGGAGACCTCCGATCAGCACCAGGATTTATCCTGGCAGGGGTGGAGTCTTGGGCGCGAGGACAGCAGATTCGCGGCCCGTGTCGCCGCCTCGCTCCCCACCCTGTTGGCCGCTCAGGCGCGCACAGCGGCTGTGGTCGGGGATCGGGGCGGGTTCCTCACCAGGGCTCTCCTGGAGATCCAACCCGACCTCGAGGTAGCCCGCTACGAATTGGTGCCATCCCTGGACACCTTGCAACCGGCGCACCATGAGCCGTTGCCCCGGGCAGCCGTTTCCCCATGGGTTCTCGGTGGACCCTACGACATCCTCCTCATGCAGCCGGCACCTGCCCATGTGGTGGCCAGTGGTGCGGCGTGGTCCCGGCAGGCGCTGGAAAATGCTCGTGCCTCCCTCGCTCCCGGAGGCCTTGTGGCCCTGAGGCTTGAGCCGGAACAGTTGCCCGTCAAGGCTCTGTATCGTTCCCTGCGCACGTTCAATGCGGTCTTCCCTGCGGCTTCTCTCTGGTTTGATGGCCAGGGGCTTGTGCTCCTGGGAGGCCGGGATCACCTCGTGGTGGATTTGCCGGCCTTCGAAAGACGCTTTCGGCGTGCTGCAGGCGCTCTCCGCGAGGCGGGGATGGAGCACCCGGTGGACCTGCTGGCCCGCTACCTGATGTCGGCAGGCGGCATGGCAACCCTGGCAGGCGGCGTTGATCCGGAGACGCGGTACTGGCCCCGTCTGGCATTCGCCGAACCCGCGGCGGCGGCTGGCCTGCACTGGCCGGACGTCCTCATGGCCCGGGGAGCCAGGCCGGTGGACGTGCTCCCCTTCTTCCCTGGTCTTGAGCTTGCCGCCCGGGAGACCCTTATGGACCGCCTCGGGCGCGGCATGCAGGCCACGTCGTGGTGGTTGCGCATGCTCTCGGCATCAGCCATGGCAATGGAGGACGACCAGGATGTGCTGGCCCTGCACCGGCAGGCGCTGGAATTCGGCGGCGCGGCCCTGGAGTTGCGCCCCCGGGACGCGGCGTTGAAGAGGGCGCTGGCTGCGGCCGTCTTCCAGGCCGCCGGTGAAACTCTTGCCGCAGGACTGCCGGACGATGCCATGGTGCTCATGGAGCGGGCCGCCGATCTGGATCCTCAGCGGGTGGACTACCAGGTCGAACTCTATGGCCTCAACCTGGCGCGCCGGGCACGAGCCCAGGCCCAACGCCGGCTGTCTGCCCTGGCGCTGCGCTTCCCTGGATCCTATCCCGTTCTCCTGGCCCAGGCGGATCGCAGACTGGACCACGGCGACATCGATGCGGGCGAAGCCTTTCTGCGGCGAGCCGCCGACACGGGCTTTCAGTCGGCAGCTCTGCACCTGGGCCTGGCGCGGGTTGCCATGGCCCGTGGCCGGATGGACGAAGGCCGGAATCATGCTGACCGTGGCGTGGGCATGGCGCGGGATGAGTCGCTGGCGCTGGCGGATCTAGGTGGCAGTTTCCTGGCGACCCAGCCAGACCTGGCGCGGACCTACCTGAAAGCAGCTCTGGACCTGGGCAATCGCCGGGTGGAGGTCCTGGGGCCTCTGGGTCGACTTGCCCGGGAGCGGGGCGAATACGGCCGGGCCATCGACCTGTTCACCGAGGCACTGGCCGTGGCGCCTGAGCGCGCGCGCCTGCGGCTCGAACTGGGCAGCACTCTGCTGGTGGCAGGGCGTTCTGCCGAGGCCCTGGAGCACTTGCGCCGGGCGGCACAACTGGCGCCAGGAGATGACACGATTCACCTGAACCTGGCGGTGGCTCTGGTCAACGAGGGCTGGATGGAGGAAGCACGGCGTCAGCTGGATGCCATCGGCGAGCGGCTGGTGGATGATCCCGTCTATAAGAGCTTGCGCCGGCGCCTGCAACCCCCGGCCGCAGGCACTCCCTGAACTCTGCCGGCGGCCGGCTAGGGCGCCGGTTTCTGGGCTGAACCCTCTTCCCGCCGGAGTCGGTAGACCGATACGGTCGCTTCGTAGCGCACAAACTGGGAAGGATCATCCCGTGCGACCTGCTGCAGGGCCGCCAGCACATCGGGGCGGCCATAGGCGTTCAGGGCCTGCACGGCGGCGACCCGGACAAGCGGTGTGGGGTCTTCCATGGCCACGGTCAGGAGGCGGGCCACGACGTGATCTTCATTGCCCAGGGGCTCCTCATCCCGTCGGGACTTGCGGAAGATCTGGGTCTGCACCTCCAGAGCGGCGCGGCGAAAGCGATCGTCCCGCGAGTCGAGGAATTCAAGGAGGGTCGGCACCAATTCCGGATTCCCCAGGCGAAATTTCAGAATCTGAGCAAAGCCGGTTTCCACCAGGATCGGATTGGTTTCCAGGAGGAGGAGCCTGTACGCCGCCCAGGTCTGGTGGATATCCGTCAGCTTCTGGATGGCTGAAAGGCGCCGCACGGCGTCGATGGTGGCCTGGGCACCTTCCTGAGGTAGGTCGATCTTGCCGTTCAGCTTGCCAACCAGGCGGAAACGATTGGGGGCGCGAGGATGACCCAGGCTGTCCCGCACAGGAGTCAGGAGGAGGATCGATTCCTGCTCGTCGAAAAAGACAATGCGGTCACGGAAATTCTCGCGCTGTGTGTTGTCGGCTCTGAAGGCGATAAACAGTTTGTCTCTCTCATACGAGCCTTTGAGGACTTCCACGACCTGGCATTCCGCCAGGCGCAGGGTGCCATCCAGAGTGCGGACATGGACGACCAGGTCGGTATAAGCCAGCCGCTCATACAGGGTATCCGGGGACGCTGACAGCCCTGCCGGCAGCAGGAGACCCAGGGCCAGAGCCAAGCCTGCCACCATGCGCCTGAAGCCGCCGACGGACCTGAGAATGGATCTGGTCAGGGAAGGGATCACCCCACGCTCCTTTTTCCAGCACTTCCATGATCATATCCCGGCCGGGCCCCGGAGGCCATGTGTGCCCTGGGCGGGGTGCGGGTCAGGATTAGCGGCTGAAGAGGCGGGCAATCCAGTCCCGGAGGCCCCCGGCACGCGCCGGTTGCCCGGCAGGCTCCTCCATGATGCTCCCTGCGCTCTCACTGGTCACGGGAACCGTCTCGGTCGCTCCGCTGGACGAATCCGGATTCCCCGGAGCGAAGAGATCATCTTCGGTCACAAGGAGATCTGCGGGTGGAAGATCGAATAACTCGCCTTCCATGTCTACGACCGGGCGGGTCTCCACCTCGGGGGTGGGTGGCGCGCTGGCGGTTTCAGACCCCGGGGGGGCGATCACAAGGATCTCGCCACAACGCGGACAACGAGTGCGGGCGCCCCGGACAGGAAGCTTGTCCTGGCGCACGCGGAATTGGCGGCCGCAGCCGTGGCAGCTGATCTTCATAGGCGGAACTCCGGTCTCAGGTCTCGGTCACGCGTTGAATCATGCCGTTCAAGGCCTCATCGAGGGAGATCTTGCCGTCCAGATAGGGGTTCCAGAACTCCTTGAGGCCGGGCACGAAGATGCGCAGGGCTCGGTCATAGATCTTCAGCCGTTGGGCGACATGCTCGTGCGATGAATCCAGGATGCGGCGCACGGCTTCGCCTGCGGTCCAATAGAGTACGGCGCGAGGGAAAAGCAACGGATTGGGCAGGCGTAATTCCACCTGTCGCTCCCGCAACTGGTAGAGCGCCGCGCGGCTGTTCCCCTGATCTTCCCGATCCAGGATGCGTGCCGTGAGCATGATGATGGTTTCTACCACACCCATGGGCGTGAAGCGTGCTGTTTCGACGACGCTGAAATGTTTGGTCTGCAGTTTGACCGTTTCATTGCCTGTGTTGATGTAGTGATCCAGCATCTGGAAGTCGAGCTGGATGAGCGCCATGGGCGAGGCATTCAGGCTGGTGAGTAGAAAGCTGATCAACTTCTCCTGCCGGGATGCCAACTGCCGGGTCAGGACCGGTTCGATGGCCTCCTGCCGTCGTCTCTGCAACTGCTGCCACGCCCCTTCCTCGAATGCAGGGACCGCCATGAGAATGGCCCTGGCGATCTCCTCTCCTGTCGGCTTCAGGTTGTAGGCGCGAAAAGAGAGGGGAAAAACATTGGCGAGTTGCCCCCGCAGGGCTTCAGGTGTCGAGGTCGGGGCGATGTGGCTCTCCATGGAGTACCACATGTTTCGACCAGGGATGAGGAACATCTGGTGGCGATAGATCTCCACGGCGGCGGCGTACTCGGCGGGTGGATCGCTCCTCTTCGTGGCCATGACCCGCAGGTTGGCATGCAGAGCCAGGTATTTCTGCCAGTGGAACCGGAATCGGATGTCCTGGGGCCGGTGCCGGGCCTGGGCCGGCAACAGGCAAGGCGTCAGGAGCAGAGGCAGGGCCGCACCACCAGCCACACCGAGAAAACGCCGCCGGCTGACCCCCTCAGTGTGTTGGTTGTGGGCGTTGCGTTCTGTCATGGGGTATCCGGGGAGCGTACCAGGTTCAGACGAAAATAAGCCGCCAGTGCCGCTTCGCAGTGCAGGCGAAGACCCACCCGGCTGCGCCTACCGAACTCAGGTGCCTCCACGGGAATGGTACATGATGTTTCCGTCACTGTGCCGGGTGCCGGAGCGGCCACCTCACGCAGGCGGTCATCAAGAGCAATTTCCCAGATCCCCCGGTAGGCATCCAGCTCCGGGTGAACCGCTTGCAGGTGGTAGCGCACCCGTTCTTCCTCCATCCCGGCGTGGCGCAGGGCTGCCGCGATCGTGGCGCTGGTGAGTCGAGGGTGCTTGTGGAACCGGGGAATTCTGAATTCGACATGGATAGGCAGGTGAGCCCGTTGGCCGCGCACCGCCTCTCCCTCACTCAAGAGCGCCTTCACGAAGAACCCGAGTCTTGCCGCCGGGAGACGAGACGGGTTGCCGGTGGGACTGTCACGGGCCATGGCTTCCAGAACGTCCGTCTCCTGCAGCCAGCGCCCCGATTCTTCGATGAGGGCGTGGCACAGCGCTGAGCCGGCCCGCTGATCCTGGCTCCTGGACCAGCACCAGGTCAGGAGAGTCCACAAGCCCTCGGTGACCCGAACCGGCCCATCGGCCGCACAGCACCCCGCGGTGAAAAACCACTCAAGGTAACTGCCCACATCGGCGACCTGTTGCAGGCGTGGCAAGGGAGGAATTTCAGAGGATGCGACCGAACTCATGTCAGGCTGCCTCCTGTCGAGGCAGGAAGAGTCTACCAAAAGGAAAGGACCCTGCCCTCGGACGGTTCAGGCGGGGTCGTCAACCTGGGGCTGCAACGTGAGGGTCAGGATGTAGGTGTACTGCCGGCCTCCCATCTCGAGCTGGATGGGAACGCGCAGATGCCCGTTGACATCCTGAACCGGTTCGCCGGGGAGGAGTGTGGGCCGCCTGTCGTCGGTTTCCTGCAGGGCCGTGACCGTGTCCTGCTGCGGCCGGGCCTTCTCGTCCTGAAGCAGCGATCGGGGAGAGGACGTCAACGCGTCGTCATCACCTGCACCCTCTCCGTGGGAGTTGCCCTGTTTCTGTTCCAGGTAATTCTCGAAGCTGAGTTCTGTTTCTCCGGCACCGCTGCCGGCAACGGAACGATCTCCCGGCAGTCGGGTGTCCTCAGGTTGTTCCGGTGCTCCCATCCAGACGGCGTGGTCGCCTTCCTCCTCCGGGGGGGGGGCGGGCGGCGATCTCTTGACCTCCCGTGGGTCGGCCCGGGTGACGGGTGCTGAGGCAGGTTTCTCCTCCGAGATGTCGGAGCCCGGCGCCTCAGCGGCGGTCGCGAATGAATCATCGGCCGGCTTGTGGGTCTTGGGCAGGGGGGCGCCGGCAGACGCTCCCTCCGAGGAAGGTGTCCGGAAGAGATCCGTCTCGCCGGCCCGGGTGTCCGGGGATGCCGGGTCGTCGTCCTCACCTGGGGCGAAGGACGTCTCGTGGACAGGATCCGCTTCCCTGAGGGACTCGGTACCCTCCGCCTCGAAGCAGTCCACTTCTTCCAGGAGTCCCTGAATCTCGGTGGCATCCATCTGGTCCAGCTCGCTCTCCAGTTCAGCCGTCTCCCATTCCTCACCTCGGGCAGAGGGCTGGTCGCCGCTGGCATGGGCGGCCCCATCACTCATGGAAGTGACCGCGGGTGTTTCCTGGATCGGGGGCATCTCGCTGGCCATGTCGCCCTTCACGGTGGGCGCTGCCAGCGGCGGAGTGGAGGCGTGCTGCTCGCTGCTGTCGTAACGCTGGTTCAGAGAGCGGAGTACGAGCTTGCTGATGGCCTTGAGAGTGTCATGAACGCCGATGCCCGTGGTGGCGATGACCTCGTAAAACGGCGCGTTGTAGCGGTTGAGTTCGGCATTCATGTCTTCAACGGATCTGATGTCGGGCAGGTCCCGCTTGTTGAACTGGAGGACCATGGGGATCTCGGACAGACTGAGGCCGTGAACCTTCAGGTTCTCCTCCAGGTTGTGGAAGGATTCGATATTGGCGTCGCTCACACGGGATTGGGAATCGGCGACGAACACGATGCCGTCGACACCCTTGAGGACCAGTCGTCTGGTCTCGTTGTAGAACACCTGGCCGGGAACTGTATAGAGTTGCACCCGGGTTTTCATTCCCCGGATATCACCCAGCTCCACAGGGAGGAAATCGAAGTAGAGGGTTCGATCTGTCTGGGTGGACAGGGAAAGCATCCGCCCTCTCTTCTCCTCGGGCAGGCTCTCATAGATGAACTCGAGATTCGTCGTCTTGCCGCACAGGCCGGGGCCGTAGTAGACGATCTTTGCCGTCAACTCCTTTGTGGAGTAATTGAAGAGCACCATATGGAGTTCCACCTTCCGGTGGTGAATCTATGCCGCGGAAAGCACAGGTCAAGCATCCGCAGAGCGGCGCCGTTTTCTCTCCGCCTGACGGAGTTTGAGATGCAGCCGGATCGGAGTCCGGGTCAGGTCCAGGGCCAGACGCAGGCGTCCGGCCAGGAAACGCATGTAAGGGGGGGGCAACGGTGTCTGGCGATTGACAAAGAGGGTTACTCGGGGCGGCCCGGTGCCGGTCTGGACGGCGTAACGGATGCGATAGGGGCGGTTCTCCACCAGCGGAGTGCGGCGTTCCTTCATGGCCGATTGCAGGGCCCGGTTCCAGGCGGCGGTGGGGCGAATCGCCATGAATTCCTCTTCGCTGAGAAGGGCCTCCTTGAGCAGGTTCCGTACCCGCAGGCCGGTCAGGGCCGAGACCGTCAGGGGCCGGGAGTACGGCAGGAAACTCAACCGGTTGTCCACTTCTTCCAGGAGGGCACGGGCCTCATCTTCCCCGCCGGTGAGGAGATCCCACTTGTTGAGGACGGGAATCACTGCCCGGCCCGCATCCATGGCCTCACCGGCCACGGCCAGATCGCCAACGGTCACTCCGGCCTGGGCGTCCATGACGAGCACTGCGATCTGGGCGCGCGCCAGCGCATGGCGCGCCTGGGCGATAGCCAGGGACTCTGCGGTATCGGCAGCCGATTCCCGGCGGCGCAATCCGGCGGTGTCCACGAGGCGAAATGTCCGCTGGTGAGCGTGCAACAGGGTGTCGATACTGTCGCGGGTGGTGCCCGGCTGGTCCGAAACGATGACCCGTTCCTCGTTGACCAGCCGGTTGAGCAGAGATGACTTGCCGACATTGGGGCGTCCGATGAGGGCCAGGGATAACTCGGGAGCCTCTTCCCTGGCCGCAGTGAGCGGCGCTGGCAGGCAGGCGGCAATCTGCTTCCGGAGTTCCTGGAGGCCCAGGCCATGCGCCGCAGAAACGCTCAGAACCGGCTCGAGTCCAAGCTCGTGAAATTCACTTGTATGGATTTCCAGGCGCTCGGTGTCGAGCTTGTTGACGGCGACGATCACCGGCAGGCCGCGCCGGTGGATCAGCCGCGACAGGTCGCGATCCGTGCCGGAGCAGCCGGCGCGGCCATCCACGACGAGGACGACCACATCCGCCTCCACCAGCGCTTCATGAGATTGGTCGCGGATCAGAGCGGACATGGCATCCCCAGAACCGTGGATCACGCCGCCCGTGTCCACAAGCAGGACCCGGCGCTCCTCGATGATGGCCGGCCGGCTCAGCCGGTCCCTGGTCATCCCGGGCTGGGGGTGCACCAGGGCGCGGCGGCCTCCCCGGAGACGGTTGAACAGGGTCGATTTCCCCACGTTGGGAGCACCCATGAGCACCACGACAGGATCCGTCACGGACATCTCCGGGGGAACGCTCGGGGGGCACCCCGGAGCGCTTGACATCCTCCGGGGATGTCCCATAAACTTCGGTCTAAATTGTTGTCCATATGGCGCTTAGCTCGGTTGTTGGGGAGGTGTGTGAAGTGATCAAGGCGGATATTATTGACAAGGTGGCACGCAATGCGGATATCACCAAGGTCAAGGCCGTGGTGGCTGTTGAGGCGGTCCTGGATGCCATGAAAGCCTCGATGCAGCGGGGGGAGCGGATCGAATTGCGTGGCTTCGGAGTCTTTCAGGTCAAGCCGCGCAAAAAAGGTATCGGTCGCAACCCGCGTACCGGCCGGGAAGTGCTGATTCCACCTGGAAAGACGATCCGCTTCAAGCCGGGAAAGAATCTGCGCAACCTCTAGCTCACCCCATGGCCGCGCGAGGGGCCGGACGTTCCTGCCCGTTGCCGGCGGCGCTGCGAGGATGGCCATTCAGTACTTGCGGCTCGAGAGGTACTTGGGGTCGATCTCCCTGGACACGAGATGATAGATGCGGTCCAGCGGCTGCCAGGCGTTGCCCTTGGATGTGGGAGAGTAGCCGCGGTCGGTATAGTAGTGCAGTCTTGGGCCGGCTTCGTCATCTTCCAGAAGGACAAGGCGCCCGGAGGCCCACCATGTAGAGGTGGTGCTCGCCGGCCCGAAACCGTCTGTTCCAGACAGGCCCAGGGAAATGGTGCCATCTGGCATGATGACAAAAGTCTGTTTCCATTGGCTCCACCTGTCGATGGGAATGATTCCGTTCCAGTCGGAGATATGGCTGCGGGTACGCAACTCGGGAAGATAGTCCAGGGTCTTGACGCGCATGCGGTTCTTGTCCCAGCGGATGAGAAGGTAACGGTGGATGCTATAGGTCAGGGGCGGCCGGTGCTGGACGAAGGTCTCCTCCAGGAGCCAGGTCCCCAGGAAAGGCACGACGGCCGTGTCCGGCTCCGCCACCGCGTCTTGGCCGGCAGCAGCAGGTTTGGGCCGGTTGCCGCCCTCCCCGGCGGCGAGCACGGCCAGGCTGGCCAGCAGGACGGGGATGGCAGCGAAGGATACCCGCAGGAATTGCCGCCGGCAGATCCGTAGAAACACAGTCATTTTGATCATGGAAGGATCCTAGGGAGCATCCGCGCCTTCTGTCAAGGAGCAGGGTACCAGAGAGGTGTGCACCGATAGGACCTCATGCTCCACCACCACGGTGATGGCGCCGTGCAGGTCGGTGCGACAGAGCGGGATGCCACGTGCCTGCAGGCGCCCCAGAACCTCCGGATGCGGGTGCTCCCAGGGACTGGGCGAGCCCACCGAGAGCACGGCCAGGAGCGGTTTGGTCAGATCCAGGAAGCGTGCCGTCGTCGATGTTCGGCTGCCGTGATGGGCCACCTTGAGGACGGTTACCGGTGGGAGTCGCAGGCCGGCAAGAATCCGATCTTCGCCGGCCTTTTCGATGTCCCCGGTGAGAAGCAGCCCTCCCTCAGGAACGGTGATATGAAGGACCAGGGACTGGCGGTTGATATCGGTCCCCCGCGCCGACCATGCCGAGGAGAGGCAGGTGATCTGAGCGCCGGCGCGCAGGATGACATCGCCGGCATGGAAGACGCGCACGGCCACTCCGCGGGACACGGCGATGTCCGCAAGACCCCCCAGCAACCGGTTCTCACCGTCCAGATGCGGCAGCCATAGTTCGTCCACAGGCATCTCTTCAAGGATTGCGCTCAGCCCGCCGCCATGATCCTCATGTGGATGTGTCAGAACCACCATGGCAAGGCGCCTGATGCCGGCGTCGATCACCGCAGGGAGTGTCACCCGCCGCCCGAAATCGACAGTGCTCCCCGGTCGCCCCCCGCCGTCCACGAGCATGGCCTCACCGGTGGGAAGACGTACCAGAAGAGCATCGCCCTGGCCCACATCCAGGACGCGCAGGACCAGGGAGCCCGGGGGAAGCGGTGCTGGCGGAAAGAGACCCGCGATGATGGCCGCCTGGGTGATGACCACCAGGGGCAGGCGCAGCCGCCACCGAACCTTTGGCAGGAAGAGAACCAGCAGAGCAGCCAGGGTCAGGAGAGTGCGGCCCCGAGGCACGTTCCAGGCACCCCCAGGTAGAGCCGCAGCCGCTTCGGCCAGGTGATAGAGGAGCCTCGCTGCTCCTTCCAGGAGGTAAACCACGGGGATGGCCAGGACCGGGGCCCCGGCCGCGAGTAGCAGAGAGGCGAGGGCCAGAATCACCAGGAGGCTTGCCAGAGGCACCGCCACCAGATTCACCAGGATGGCGGCCGGTACCGCCAGCCCGAAGTGCCAGGCGGTGAGGGGTAAGGCCGCCGCGGTCGCGACTGCGGAGAGGCGTGCCGCTCCGCGCAGGAGGAGCAACCGTCCGGTGGAGGAGGCCGGCGTGGCCGCTTGATGAACAATGGCTGCGGTGACCACAAAAGAGAGTTGAAAGCCGGCGTCCCGGGCCCAGTCCGGAGACCATGCCAGAAGAACGAGGCCGACTCCGCCGAGAAGATTCAGAGGCGTACTGCGACGTCCCCATAAGTGTCCCGCCAGCGGCACGGTCCCCATGGCGATGGCGCGCAGGATCGAGGGCCGGGCCGGCAGGAGGGCGGCATAAAAAGCGAGCCCGGCCAGGAGGCTCCACATGACCCGCCGGCGACCACCACCGGACCAGCGCAGGAGGAGGGCGAGCCCGGCCGTCAGGGCCGTGAGGTGCAGCCCTGAGATGGCGAGGATATGAGACATACCGCCTTGACGCAGGAGATGGGTCAGGCGTGGATCCATCTCGCTCCGTATACCGAGGCTGAGGGCCATGGCCAGGGCGGTGGTGCGCGGGCTGGCGTTGCCCCGGGTCAGGGCCTGGCGAAGCCTCTCACCGGCGAAGGCCCGGATGTCCCCTACCAGGCGACGGAGGCTACCGGTTCCCGGCCAGATCTGCTCGATGAGAAGTGTGCTCTTGAGTCGCCCTGACAGACCCCTGTCCGGAGCGATGGCAGGAGCCGTTCCATTGGCATACCTGGGAGGCCGGGAGAGGACCAGCCAGGCGCGCAGCCGGTCTCCTTCGCGCAACTCCGGGGGTGTTCCCGATCCATAGAGGCGAACCCTGTCGGCGGCGGCGCGCCGAATGCTGCCGTGTGCCACTTCTTCCAGGCGCAGGACGGCCATCCAGCCCCGCAGTCGCCGCTGGGGCCGGACCAGAACCAGGGCACGGGCCAGTACGGGCGTGTTCAGAAGGAGGTGTTGTTCAGCCACCGGTGCGCAGCTGAGAAGACCCGTGCAACTTCCCTGTCCGGCCATCACGCCGGCGGCAAACAGAATGGGGAGGATGGCCAGAAATCGGTGGCGATGGAGAAGGGTCAGGCCGGCGCCGGCCAGGGCCACGGCAGCGGCCTGGACCGGCAGTCCGACCAGAAGGCCGGGTAAAGCACAGAGGAGGCCCCAGAACAGAATGTATTTGCGAATCTTCGGTCGATGCTTCTCGTGGATCCGGGATGGGGTCTTTTCAGTCGCTCAGCAGGGACAGGCGGGGGAGCTTGAAATGCCGGCGAAGGGCAGTGTCCAGCGCATGGCGGAGAGTGCGCTGATAGACCTCCTCGTTCATGCGCTGGCGGTAAGGGGCCAGGCGCTCACGGCAACGGGTGTGCAGGGTCTCTCCCTCCGTTGTGGTGAGGCAGCCCTCCAGGTGGTCCATGAGCTCCCTCTCATGGAGAGCCAGCCTCTCTTCCAGCCTGGCGGGGTCGGTTCCGCCGGCCTTGAGGTCCTGAGCCGCAGCCCGCAGGGCCGTGATGGCGAGATCGGCAGGCGCGCGTGCCGGCTCCGGCCAGTGGGCGGCTGCACGGCCGAGGCGGTCCGCCTTCTGGTTGAGCCGTTGCCTCAGGGATGGGCGCTTCTCGCCACCGCCCTCTTGAGGGCTGCTCCCCACCATGGCCTCGAGGTAGCGGCTGAATTCGGCTTCGACCTCGTGACGGCAGTAGGACAGTGAGAGTACAGGCATACGCCGGCCACGGGCAGCGGCGTTCTCAAGGACTTCCCGGATGGCGCGCGAAACCACCGGCAGCGGGATGTTCCGCTCCAGCCATGAAGCAACAAGGTGCCAGTCGGCCGGAGAGAGCACCAGAGGCGCTCCTCGCATCCGGGAGAACTGCTCCTCGATGGCGGAGAAGTAGGTTGCCTCCCGGTTGTGCCCCTCCATCTCCACGGATGTCATGACTCCAGATCCTCGACGAAAGAATCCAGACAACTGCGAATGAGATGAAAACACTGCCGGAAGGCTTCTCTCTCCATGCCCACCGGGTCGAAAATGTCGTCGCCTCGGGCCAGCCCCAGGCCACCGGGAACGTATTGGCTGAGAAGATGAATCTTCTTCACGTGTCCCGGGTACATGGTGGCCAGGTAGCGCCGGTGGCTTTTCTCCATCACCAGAATGATGTCAGCTTCCTCCACGCTCTCGCGGGTCACGCCACGGGTGGTGTGTGCGCTCAGGTCGAGTCCGGCTTCACTGGCCACCACCGACACGGCCTGGGAGGCGGCGAGATCATCATGGATTCCCAGGGTCCCGGCGGAGGAGACCGTGTAGGAGGGGTTTTTCAGGCCCAGGCGGTGACGCAGATAGATGTCAGCCATGGGTGAGCGACAGATGTTGCCGGAGCAGACGACGAGAATGTTCATGGGGAGATGATAGACAACAGACTCAGGCTCAGCAACGCATCGCCTCGGGACGGTTCCTGTTCCAGAGCAGGCGCAGTCCCGCCAGCGTCAGGTCCGGTTCGATGGTGTTCAGGACAGAACACGGCTCAGCCAGGGCGGCTGCGTGGCCGCCGGTGGCGATCACCTTGACCCCTTTGCCTGCAGGCGGCGCCAACTCCAGGCCCATGCGCTTCACCAGCCCCTCCACCAGCGCCGCGTATCCATTGAGAAGTCCCGATTGAATGGATGCCACGGTGTTGCGGCCGATGACGTGGCGCGGGCAGGTCAGTTCCACCCGTGGTAGTTTGGCGGTGCGCTGGAAGAGGGCCTCCGCGCCGATGCCAATGCCGGGAGCGATGGCACCTCCCAGGTATTCACCGCGGGCGCTGATGGCATCAAAGGTGGTGGCTGTACCGAAGTCGACCACGATGGTCGGTCCGCCATGGCGGGCATACGCGGCCACAGCGGTGACAATCCGGTCTGCGCCGACTTCCTGGGGATTGTCGGTGAGGATGGGCAACCCGGTCTTGATGCCTGGTTCGATAAAGAGGGGTGTCACGGCAAAGATCTGGCGCGCCATCTCGTCGATGGCGGCCCGCACCTGGGGAACCACACAGCAGACCGCCATGCCCTGGATCCGGTCCGTGGTGATACCGCCTCCTGAGAGGAGACCGCGCAGAATCAACCCATATTCATCACTGCTTCGTTCATGGCGCGTGCCCAGTCGCCACGGGCCCATGAGCTGGTCATCCCGGTAGACCCCGGCAGTGATGGTCGTGTTGCCGATATCAAGAACCAGGAGCATGTTGCAGGCCTCCTCGAATGCGCCGGATTTCGCCGAAAGCAATCCGCTCCACACCGCCATGGGCGGCTTCAATGAGGAGGGCCCCATCATGGTCAATGCCCCGGGTGATGCCCCGGAAGTTCTTCCCGCGGCCGCCGACGACTTCCACGGGTGTCCCCTGGTGGGAGGGGGAGAGCTTGCGCCAGGCCTCCACCAGATCCATGGAAGTGCCGGACTTCATCAGGGCGTAACCGCGCTCCAGTTCCTCCAGAAGGGCTTGTATGATGCTGGCCCGTGAATAGCGTCGGCCGGCAGCGATGGTCAGCGAGGTCGCGATCTCCTGCAACTCAGGCGGTAGATCCCCCGGCATGTTGTTCACATTGATGCCGATCCCGATGATCACCTCTCGCGGGTGGTTCGGGCCGCTGCGCACGTCGGTGAGAATTCCGGCAATCTTCCTGCCGCGCAGGGTCAGGTCATTGGGCCAGTGGATGAAAACAGGAAGGCCGGAGACGCGGCGCAGGGCACGCGCCGTTGCCACCGCCGGCAGAAACGTGTAGAGAAAGAGCGGGATGCCGCCGCTCTGGGGACGCAGAAGCAAGGACATGTAGATGCCCACTCCGGCCGGGGAGACCCACGTTCGGTTGAGACGACCGCGTCCCGCTGTCTGTTCATTGGCCAGAACCACGGTGCCTTCCGGTTCACCACGGCTGGCGGCCCGACGGAGAGTGTTATTGGTGGAGTCGACGCTGTCGTAATAAAGGATGCGCCGGCCAAAAACTTTTGGCGTGTAATCGGTGTGCACCGCTTCAGGTGTGATGGGATCCGCGGGCCGGACAGCCTGGCCGAAGTGGGGTCCCTCAGGCGTCATGACGGGTCTCCGCCGGCGTCAGATCCATGAAGAGATCCACAGC
>SMVA01088760.1_pt1 | contig 30139 bp, 27 predicted proteins | sample 2456451 | NCBI WGS metagenome assembly SMVA01 (sample SAMN11095933, study PRJNA526329) | marine sediment metagenome | biome: Marine sediment; feature: Surficial sediment; material: Deep marine sediment; isolation source: Hadal surficial sediment | place: Pacific Ocean | collected 2014-05 | depth... | reverse complement strand
GCGAAAGTTGCACCTCTCATAACCGCCCCACTGCTTCTGCGCCGTGGCGGCTGGAAGGCCGCCCTGGCCGCGGTGGCCACGGGGTTGCTGCTCCTCGCTCCCTATCTCTCCGCGGGATGGAAGCTGGTCGCCGGGCTGGGGGAGTACGCCGGGCGCTGGCGGGCCAATGACTTCATTTTTGCCGGCCTGGAAACGATACTTCCCGCCACCGTCAACACGCGCTATGTGGTCATGGTTCTCATTGCGGCCTATGCCGGCGTGAGGGCGCTCCGTCCCGACCGGGAGGGTCCGGTTGCCCTGGGATTCCTGCGGGATGCTCTGCGGGTCCTGATGGTGGCGCTTCTCCTGGTCCCGACGCTGCATCCGTGGTACCTCCTCTGGGTTCTGCCCCTCCTGAGCTTCGCCCCGAGTCCCGCCTGGTTGCTGTTATGCGGCACGGTGGTCCTGTCCTACCTGGATCTGGCATCGGGGCACAGCCCCCTCCTGGGGCCTTCATGGGTCGTCTGGTGTGAGATGGTGCCGCCCCTGTCGCTGGCGGCGTGGCTGGCCCTGAGGTACCCGGGAGGATTGCTGGCCGGGGGGGTGCGTTGTCCGTCCCGCGAGGCCATGATAAAACCACTCCTCCCACCTCGAGACGGAGATCATGCCGGGCATCGTTGATGACATCGTGACGCGGGCGCGGGCGGCCGGAAAACGGATTGCCATGCCGGAGTCCGAGGACCCTCGTGTCCTCGAGGCGGCAGCTCGCCTGGCCGCGGACGGGGTGGTGGAACCGATTCTGGTGGGCCCGAAACCTGACTCCCTGCCAGCGGGAGTGCGCCATGTGGATCCCGCCACCTCACCGCGCCTGGATGAATACGCGGACATCTATCTGGAATTGACGCGCCACCGGGGGACCGGGCCGGAAGTTGCCCATCGTGCGGCCGCTGAACCGCTGACTCACGCGGCCCTCATGGTGAGGTCGGGTGAGGCTGACGGCTCGGTGGCAGGCGCCCGGCACACCACCGCCGAGACCCTGCGCGCGGCGCTGAGGGTCATTCGCGCCCGGGAGGAGATTCGCACCGTGTCCACCTTTTTCCTCATGGTGCATGATGATGAGGCACTGGGGCACAACGGCGCGTTCATTTTTGCCGACTGCGGCCTGGTGGAGGAACCCGATGCCGCCGAACTGGCGGATATCGCGCTTCTCTCGAGCGAGTCGGCCCGCCTTCTCCTGGGCTGTGAGCCGAGGGTGGCCCTGTTGAGCTATTCCACCCGGGGCAGCGCCGAGCATCCCTCTCTGGTGAAAGTCCGTGAGGCGTGCCGGATTCTCCAGGCCCGGTTGCCGGACCTTTGCGTGGATGGTGAATTGCAGGTGGACGCGGCGATCGTGCCTGCGGTTGCGGCCAGCAAGGCGGAAGGCAGCCAGGTGGCGGGGCGGGCCAACGTGCTGATCTTTCCCGACCTCAATGCCGGTAATATCGGGTACAAGCTGGTCCAGCGCTTCGGCGGAGCCCGGGCGCTGGGGCCCATCACCCAGGGGTTACGCGCACCAGCCAATGACCTGTCCCGGGGCTGCACGGCGCAGGATGTGTATGAAGTGGCGGCTATCACGGCCCTGCAGGCGGCCGAGGAGAACGAGTGATGATGATGCAGCGAACACCGGGTCCTGTCCTGGGGTCATGTCTCCTGGTCGCAGGTCTTCTGCTGGCTGGCGCATGTGGCGGCGAGACGGCGGACACTGTCATGGTGGATGAGAAAGAAGGCGCTGCCGGCCGGGCCGCGGATCCTGCTGAGGTCGCTGCTGAGATCCAGAGGCTCAAACAGGTGGGCGGCACCGATGCCCTCGAATTCTACCGGGCGGGGATGGGCCTCATCCAGCACATGGAAATCGAGGCCGCAATCGAAAAACTGGAAGCGGGCCGTGAGCTGGCTCCGGAAAATGTTGCCTTCCACAATGCCCTGGCCATGGCCTATCCCATGGCGGGACGGGAAGAAGATGGTCTGGCCTCCCTGGAGATCTCGGTACGAGTGGCCCCGGACGATACGACAGCGGTGACCGGACTGGCACGACGCTACCTGGACCTGCAGAGGCTTGATGACTGTCAGGCGCTCCTGGAAGAAGCCCTGGGAAGACACCCTGATGCGGCGGACCTCCATGCGGTGATGGGTTCACTGCACCTGCGCCAGGGCGATGAGGATGCTGCCCGGGTTGAGTACACTCGCGCCCTGGATCTGGATCCAGGCAACCCCGATGCTCTCTTCAGCATCGGGGTCCTGGCCCATCGTCACGGCGACATGGAGGATGCTGCGGCCAGATGGAAAGAGGCCCTGGTCGCCAATCCCGACCACATGGGATCGCTCATGGGCCTGGGAGGGCTCGCCCTTGAGGGTGGCCGGGATGACGAGGCCAGTGTTCTCTTCCTGCATGTGCTGTATCTCAATCCCCACCTGTTTGCCGCACGCCGCTCACTGGGGAATGCCCTGATCCTGGAGGGGCTCTATGACGAGGCGGTGGAACTCTTCCGCGCCGGGGTCGAGCTCCAGCCGCAAAACCTGGACGCCCATTTCTACCTGGGGAAGGCCTACCTTCAGCGTGGTTTGATGGAGGACGCCGAGGAGCAGTTCGAATACGTGGCCCGGACCGATCCCCGGAACCAGGAGGCTTATGTCGAGCTGGTGCGCATCTATTCGTTACGGAACGAGATGCTGCGCGCCTACAACGCCGTGCGCCAGCTTATCAATCTCGGTTTTCGGGATACGGACAGGCTTGTGAACGATCAGGATTTCGAGTCCCTGGTGTCCTATCCGCCCGCCCGTGAGTTGCTGGACTCCGTCAACTGACCGAACAGGGTGCGGAAGTTCTCGGAGGTGATGGCGGCCATCTCTCCCGCGCTCACGCCCCGCACTTCCGCCAGTCGTTCCAGAACGTCCACGACCCGGGCCGGTTCGTTGCGGGCACCGCGATGGGGGACAGGTGCCAGGTAGGGACTGTCGGTCTCCACCAGAAGGCGGTGCGCCGGCGTGCGGCGTGCCACGTCCCTGAGACCGTCGGCGTTGCGGAAGGTGAGGATCCCGGAGAAAGACAGGTAGAAGCCGGCGTCCAGACAGGAGGCGGCCATGGCCCAGTCGCTGGTGAAGCAATGGATCACACCGCGGCGCGGGCCGGCGTGGCGGTGGATCAGGTCCAGGAGATCCTGATCCGAGTCGCGATTATGCACGCTCACCGGCAGATCCCGGGCCGCCGCTCTCTGGAGCTGGCTGGCAAAGGCCGCGCATTGAACATCCCGGGGCGCCTTCATGTAGTGGTAATCAAGACCGATCTCACCCCATGCCACCACGGTGGCGTCCCTGGAGAGGCGTTCAAGATCATCCAGGGCCGCGGGCGTGGCCAGGGCGGCTTCATGGGGATGGATGCCCACGGCGGCCAGGACCTGCGGGTGGCGGCGGGCGACTTCCACGGTGGCGGCCGCATCGTCCGGGCGGGTGGCCACATTCAAAATGCAGTCCACACCGGCTTCCCTGGCCCGCAACAGAACCTGCTCCCGGTCGTCCTGGAACGCGTCGTCGTGATTCAGATGAGCATGGGAATCGCAGATCATGAGGAGCTTCTCCTGGCGACGCTCCGGCGTGAGGCGAGCGTGCGCTCCCAGGCGGCAACCGCGGCAGCCAGAACCCGGCGCAGAGGCACCCGGTTCCTGCGGGCCAGGGCACGGCAGTCTTCGTACTCAGGCGTCGCCAGCGGCGCGCCCGGGCCGCTGTCACTCACTTTCATGCGCACGGGACCGAAAGGCGTTGTGACCTGAACATGGCGCCGGCTGCGTTCAACCCGCGTGACCGGGGCCAGCCTGTAGCCCAGGGTGGTGGTCTCATCCAGCAGGATGGTGCCCAGAACCCCTATCCGATCGCGGTCGGCGAGAATGACAATCAGGGTGCCGGGTCGTCCCTTCTTCATCTGCACCGGGCACAGATAGACGTCGCGGGCCCCTGCTGCGAGAAGGCGGTCGCAGAGGTAACCGAAGATGCGTGGGTCCATGTCATCGATCTGGCAGTGGATCTCCATGAGCCCGCCACCCGGGTCCGGAGAGGGCGCCAGGGTGGCGGGCAGGAGATCTCCCCCCATGAGACGCAGAACGTTGGGGAGATCCTCCGTGTCACGCCGGCCGGCGCCATAACCGGTGCGGGTCATGATGCAGGGAGGCAGGGGGCCGAAGGCGGTGGCCAGGATTTTCAACAGGGCCGCCCCGGTGGGTGTGGTGCGCTCAACGTTTCCCTGCCCGAGAACCGGAACGCCTTGCAGGAGGACCGCTGTCGCGGGAGCCGGGACAGGCAGGACCCCGTGGGCACAGGTCACCGTGCCGCCTCCCAGGTTCACGGGACCCGCATCCATTCGCTCCACACCCAGGTGAAAGAAGGCGGAGACGGTTCCCACCACGTCGGCGAGGGCGTCCAGGGCACCGACTTCATGGAGATGGACCTGCTCGACCGGCTGGTGGTGGATCTTCGCCTCCACCTCGATGAGGGCGTCAAAAACCTCGCCGGCGCGGCGCCGGATTGCCCTGTCCAGACGTGCTCTGCGCAGCACGGCCTGAATGGCACGCCGGCTGCGATGGGGTTGCCCGGGCGCGCAGTGGACGCTGATCCTGACCGCGGACAGGCCACCCCTGGTGACCCGCCGGCGGCCCAGACGCAGGCCGTCCAGGTCGAGGGCATCCACGTCGGCTCGCAGACGGGAAAAGGGATACCCAAGATCAACCAGTGCGCCCAGGAACATATCGCCGCTCGCCCCGGCGAACGGATCGGCGTAGAGATAGGGAAGAATCGGGAGAGCCATGAGTCCGCAAACGATAGGGAGACCCTCGTGGAGGTGTCAAGGAGGGGGCGAACCCTCTAAACTATTGGGATATATCCCGGAAGTCCGGTCCGCCGGCTCGGGGCAGGAGCGAATCACTTGACCCCCCAGGCTTTTCAACCCTTGGTGACCATTTCCCGTGGCGGCGAGATCGAGTCCTACCACTCCGTGGCAGCGGTCATGGTGGCCGGTGACGGCCGCGTGTTGCATTCCCTGGGCGATGACTCTGTCCAGGTCTACTGCAGGTCGGCCGCCAAGCCGTTCCAGGCGTTGCCCCTGGTGGAATCGGGGGCGGCCGATCGTTACTCCCTGGCAACGGAGGAACTCGCTCTGGTCTGCGCCTCTCACGGCGGTGAAGCCCGCCATCTGGAGGTCGCCAGGCGAATTCTCTCTCATCAGGGGTTCGGTCCTGATGATCTGCAATGTGGCACCCATGCGCCCATGACCGCCGCAGCTGCCCGCGAACTGATCGTCCGGAGGGAGGAACCGACGACCCTCCATAACAATTGCTCGGGCAAGCATGGGGGCATGCTTCTCCTGACCCATCATCTGGGGGGAGACCCTCTCACCTATCTTGAGCCCGGTTCGCCGGCTCAGAGGGCCATTCTCGCCGCGCTGGCCCGGGTGTCCGGTGTGGAGTCCGGAAAGATCGGGCAGGCTGTGGATGGTTGTTCGGCCCCGACCTACCGCTTGCCCCTGACCGCCCTGGCCAGGGCCTACGCCCGTCTGGCGACGGCTCTGGCCGATCCCGAGATCGATCCCGCCCTGGCCCGCATCGGCCAGGCCATGACCCGGCATCCCTTTCTGGTTGCGGGGGAGGGGCGCCTGGATACGCTTCTCATGGAAGCGGCACCCGGGAAGATCATTGCCAAGCTGGGTGCGGAAGGGGTCTATGCCATGGCGGTGACCACCGGGAGGGAGCCCGTGGGGATTGCTCTCAAGATCGCCGATGGTGACTCCGACCGGGCCCGGACGGCCGTCGTTCTCGCCCTTCTCAGACGTCTGGGTCTCCTGCCTGAGTCGGCGCTGGAGGATCTGGACCAGCACTTTCCCCGCGAGATCTACAACCGAAGAAAAAGGGTGGTTGGCCAGATCAAGGTGAACCTGCCTGACAATTGGGGGATCGGGAGGAAATAGGACAGTTCCTGCGGGTGTTGATCCCGTGATGGCTGATATATTTTGCAATCTGGAGCTTTTTGACCCATGAGCTGGCACCCCAGCGAAGAAGAACTTCTGAGTTTCAGGCAGGATTCCGCAGCCTCCAGCCAGGCGGTTATCCGTGTGCACCTTGCTGCCTGCCGCCTGTGCCGGAAGAACCTGGCCGAGGCCGATCGGTTTGACGCATATGTCCGGCAGGGTCTTGGACGCAACGCGGCTCCGGGTCATCTCCTCGAGCGCATTCAGAGGGGCCTGGGGCACCCGCAGATCAAGCCGGGATGGGGTTCCATGACCCCGTGGAGCCGGCTGGCGCTGGGTTCTGCTGCGGCCCTCATACTGGCGGTCCTGGGGCTGACGTCCCCGTGGATCTGGTCCGGTCCCTCAGGACCAGGGAGTCTGGCTGGATTCAACCTGCAGGTTGACGCGACCCAGGTCCTGCGCGGTCAGCTGGTCTGTTTCGGCTGCGCGCGTGGGGGAGGCGACACGGAGCAGCAGCAGCATTGCCGGGGAGATGGGGACCTCCACGTGACGGGGCTGCAGACGCCTGATGGGAATCTCTGGCGTTTCGTGGAAGGTGACACCATACGTTCCTTCATGGCCGATCCCGTGCTGCGGGGAAAGTGGATCGAGGTCAGCGCCAGGTCCTATCCCGCCATCGGCTACCTACAGATCGCCGCTGCGCGCCGGCTCTAGCCCGCTTGTTGTATCCTATAGACGGAAGAGTGGCGGACCGTCTTTCACCTGGAGTCCCATACAGGGGAGAAATTTGAGCGAACTCATCGAAGTCAACGACGGCAATTTCGAGGAAAAAGTTCTGCGTGCGGGCCGGCCCGTTCTGGTCGACTTTTCCGCCACCTGGTGCGGCCCGTGCAAGCAATTGAAGCCGGTCGTGGAAGAGTTGGCGGGAGAGTACCAGGGCCGCATCGACGTGGTACATATCGATGTGGATGAAGCCCGCGATACCGCGGCCCTCTACGGCGTCATGTCGGTGCCGACCCTGATGTTCTTCAAGAACGGCGAACTCGCCGACCAGATCGCCGGGGCCGTTCCCAAGGAGACGCTCAAACGGAAGCTGGATAAACTCCTCACCTAGGCCTATCTTGAGCACCAAGGGGATCGTCACGAATACCGTTCCACAGCCTGTCATGCTGGTGGCTGCGGTCCTGGATGGTGGCTCTCGTGCCGCCAGCGAGGAGCACCTGGACGAGCTTGTGCTTCTGGCTGAGACAGCCGGCTACCAGGTGGCAGGGCGCGCTATCCAGGAAATGCGCCGTCCTGTGGCCGCCACCTTCCTGGGCCAGGGCAAGGTCGAGGAGATCGGGCGCTTGTTGCGAGAGTCCGCGTGCAAGCGTGTGGTCCTGGACCAGGACCTGACTCCCCACCAGGCCGCGAAACTGGAGAAAGCCTGGCACGCGGCGGTCACGGATCGCTCAGGTTTGATCCTGGAGATCTTCTCGTCCCGGGCTCGCAGCCGTGAAGCACGGACCCAGGTGGAACTGGCCTCCCTGCACTATCTGCTGCCGCGACTGGCCCGGCGCTGGACCCACCTTTCCCGCCAGGAAGGCCGCATGGGGGCCCGGGGTGGTGAAGGCGAGAAGCAGATCGAGCTGGATCGCCGCATCATTCGCCGGCGCATTTCCCGCCTGGAGCGGGAACTGGTCCAGATCAAGAAGCAACGCATCAACCGGCGCCATGGCCGCCAGGGCCTGTATTCCATGGCTCTGGTGGGGTATACGAATTCGGGCAAATCAACCCTCTTCAATCGCCTGACCGACGCCGGCACCCTGGTGGAGAACAGGCTGTTCGCCACGCTGGATCCTCTGCGCCGGCGTCTGTCGGGGACGCCTGACCCGCCGATGGTGCTGACCGATACCGTGGGCTTCATCCGCAAGCTTCCGCATCACCTGGTCGCATCCTTCCGCAGCACTCTGGAGGAAGCGGGCGATGCGGATTGTCTCGTTCAGGTTGTGGATGCGGCCGACGAGAACCTGGCGGAGAAGATGCAGACCACGGAAGACGTGCTCGAGGATCTCGGGCTCACACGACAGCCCCGTCTTCTGGTGTTCAACAAGATCGATGGACTGGATTCACAGGCGCCGTTGACCCGCCTCGCGCGCCGGCACCCTGAAGCCGTGTTCGTCTCGGCGCGCACAGGGGCGGGACTCACAGATCTGCGCCGCAGGCTGATGGGCATCCGTCAGCGCTGCCAGGTGGAGGAGGATGTGCGCATCGCACCCGGAGATGCGCGTGCCCTGGCGGCTCTACACCGCTACGGGCGGGTGCTGGATATCTGCCAGGAGGATGCCGGTCTCAGGATCAGAGTGCGGGCCAGCATGTCCGGGATGGGGCGGATTCGGCGCGCCCTGGCGCAAGCCGCCGGCGAGGTGGTGCGTGCCTGAGGCCGGATCCATCGCCCTGTTCTTCGGCGGGCGTTCGGTGGAGCATGAAGTGTCCATCCGCTCGGCCCGGTCCGTCATGGTCGAGCTGGAAGGGCAGGGATGGAAGGTTTTCCCCGTGGCCGTTGATCGCGAAGGCCGCTGGTTCACCGCCGACAATCCCCTGGGTGTGAGAGGCAGCATCCCCGAGGGGACCCGGCGTCCCGTCAAGCTGAGAGCCGAGCCCGGCGCCGGCCTGGAAACGGGAGAGGGGAAGGATCTCCAGTGGGTCTACCCGGATCTCTACTTCCCGCTCATCCACGGCCGGGGTGGTGAAGATGGCACTCTCCAGGGCCTGCTGAACCTGGCTGAGGCCCCCTATGCGGGATCCGGAGTTCTGGCCTCGGCCCTGGCCATGGACAAGGATCTGGCGAAAGTGGTGCTCCGCCAGACAGGACTCCCGGTCCTCGACTGGCTGGTGGTCTCCGCGGCGGACTGGCGGCGGAAGCCCGACGCCATCATCGGGAAGCTGCAGGATAGTTTCCCGGGCTCTGTATTCATCAAGCCGGCCAATGGTGGGTCCAGCATCGGCACCAGCCGCGCCGCCAGCGTGGACGCGCGGCGTCAGGCCCTGGACCTGGCCCTTTCCCTGGACCTGAAGGCCATCGTGGAGCCGGCGGTGGATGCACGGGAGATCGAGGTCAGCGTCCTTGGTAACGATGACATCGAGGCCTCCGTGGCCGGGGAGATCGTCCCTGCCGGAGAGTTCTACGACTATCATGCCAAGTACTGCGATGGGGGGACACGATTGCTGGTCCCCGCCCCGCTCCAGGATGACGCCATGGATCATGTGAGGGATCTGGCCTGCCGGGCCTACGCGGCACTGAACTGTCGCGGCTTCGGGAGGGTCGACTTCCTCATGGACAGGGCCACTGGTGAGCCGTACATCTCCGAGTTGAACACTCTGCCGGGTTTCACCGACGTGAGCATGTTTCCGCGTCTCTGGGAGGCCAGTGGCCTGGCCTATGGCCCCCTGCTCGCGCGGATCGTGGAACTTGGAAAGCGACGCGCCAGGGCGCGGAAATCTCTGCGTCACGAGATCGAGGAGCCCGGCTCATGACCGTTGCCACCGGTATCCTGAACGGCGAAGTCCTGGTTCTCAATAATCTCTACCAGGCCATTCAGATCACGTCTGTGCGCAGAGCCATGTGCCTTCTCTACAAGGACCTGGTGCGCGTCGTGGATGGCGACTTCGCCACCTATGACTTCGAGAACTGGAGCGATCTCCCGGTGTCTCACCATGACGACGCCGTGCACACGCCGCGGCGGGCCATCCGGGTGCCCCGGGTGGTTCTCCTTGTCAATTACGGCCGCCTGCCACGTTACGAGGTTCGCTTCACCCGTAAGAACATTTTTCATCGCGACCGCAACCGATGCCAGTATTGCGGGATTCGCTTCAGGACCAGGGATCTGAATCTTGACCATGTCCGGCCTCTGTCTCGGGGGGGACGATCCTCCTGGGTCAACGTGGTCTGTTGCTGCCTGCGCTGCAATCGGGTGAAGGCCAACCGGACGCCTGAGGAGGCGGGCATGAAGTTGACCCGGGTTCCGCAGCGGCCGCGCTGGCACCCTCTGGCGCGCATCCGCTGGTCCCATGGCCGCTACGAGATCTGGCGCAACTTCCTGGATGCAGCCTACTGGAACGTCGAGCTCAGTGAAGATCCGGGAGAGGACGCGGCCGCAGGCTGAAAGCCAGGGGTCACGGCCCGATGGAGATGGTCGCGTCGAGGGTGTGCACAGCGGCCCACCGGGCCAGAGATTCCAGGCCCTCGAGGGTGAACTCCCACTCATGGCGCGCGGCGCTGTCCAGGCCCCTGTCGACCAGCGTCAGGCGTACGGCTCCATCCATCAGTTCCACGGTGTAGGTGGAAAGCTCCTTCGCCTCTTCAGGCCGGTCTGGGACAGTGGAGCTGTTTGTCACCAGCAGTCTTCCGGCCAGGCGATCCCGGGACTCCAGGCGCGCCCAAGCGGATATATGGGCCTGGGGTTTCATGTTCCGGTTCAGCATGTCCACCAGGGCCGGGAGGTACTCGGCCGTCAAGGCCAGCAGGGTGCCGGCGCCACCTTGCCGGGCCGCGACGGTCAGGGCGGCATCTGCCGGTGCTTCATCCAGGAGAGATTGGAGCGGGGTGCCCGTGATGGCGCCAAGTGGCCGCCGCAGGAGTTCAATTCCGGATGCGACGGCTTCCTCGCTGGTCGAGAGAAGGACAGCCGTGTCCACAATGGTGAGCCAGACCTGGGGGTCCGTGTCGGTCCGGTAGAGAGCTTCATCGCCGCGCCAGCGGACCAGAAGGCCGTCACTGCGACTCCCGATGGCCCGCGCGTAGATCAAGTCCGCGATGGTGAGGATATGGCCGGCACCGGGAAGGTTGATGGCGAACAGGGGCGGAGCTGTGCCGGATTCGTCCTTTGAGGAGGTGACCATGAGGGACATGGGCAGGATCTTGTCCAGATCTTTTTTGCTCACTTCGCTCCTGGAGAGGTACTGGAAGAGAGGGAGGAGCCTCTCCAGGGCGGGGGGCGTCTTCCTCTCGATTTCAGCAACTGCGTTGCGGTTGCGAGCCCGAAGAAATACGCGCAGGAGATCGCGCACCGCCTCATCTTCACGCCGCAGCTTCAACTCGGCATAGAGGTCCGTGTGCTCGTGGACCAGTCGCCGGCCTTCCAGCTCGGGCCCCGGGCTCCTGATCCAGGACACGAAGAAGACAACGGCCAGGATGACCGCGAGAACCATGATGGCCATGCCCGCCAGGCAGCCCACCAGAATTTTCTTGCCACGCGTCATGGCCATGCAATCATCTCGTGTCGCAGGATATCAGTCCGGGATGCGCTGGTACAACGCGTGCCGGGCGCGCATGATAACGTGAATCCATCGTGAACAGCCCATTTGATTCCTCGCAGTATGGCCGGCCGCGCATCAGTTTTGGCGCTGGCCCGCTGACGCCCGGAATCAAGGGAATCATCTTCACCTGTGTTGGTGTCTATATCCTGCAGTGGCTGGTGCCGGGCGGATGGCTGGAATTCTATCTGGGGCTTTCACCCAGAGGACTCCTGGGGAGCTACTTCCTCTGGCAGCCGGTGACCTATCTGTTTCTCCACAGCACCGGCAGCATCTTTCATCTTGTCTTCAACATGCTCATGCTGTGGATGTTCGGCGGGGAACTGGAACGCCGCTGGGGCACCCAGAGCTTCCTGCAGTATTATTTTCTCTGCGGCGCAGGCGCGGGCCTGGTCAGCGTCGCGATTGATGTCCTCGTCGGGCTGTTCAGGAGTGATGGGATCCTTCTTTCGGACATTTCCACCATCGGGGCCTCCGGGGCTGTCTACGGTCTTCTGGCCGCCCAAGCCATTCTCTTCCCGAATCGTATGCTGCTTGTTTTCCTCATTTTCCCCATGCGCATGCGGATCGCCGTCTTTCTCATGGCGGCCATCACCCTCTGGGTTGCCATAGGATCCGCCAATTCCAGCACCGGAACGCCCATCAACCATGTGGCTCATCTGGGGGGGATGGCGCTGGGCTGGGCCTATCTGAGCAAGGCCTGGAATCCCATGCGGCTGTGGCGCAACTGGCGCTGGAAGCAGAAGCGGAAACGTTACCACGTGGTGAGCGACATCAGAGATGATGATCACCACCGCTTTCACTAGAGTGCCTGCGGGCCGAAACCTAGTCGGCCGAGCAGGACCGGCTGCCGGTGCCTGAGACGCGGTGAAGAATCCAGGTTGCGCTGGTCACCAGCGAGGGCTGCAGGCGCACGGACCCTTCAGGCATCCAGATCACATCAAGGCTGATGATGCCGAATGAGAATGTTGTGACCACCTGATACTCAGGGCATCGCGCCTTACCGTCTCCCGGCATCACGTATTCCTCGGAAGAGGATGAACTGTCGGACTTGCGATCAGGGACATCCCGTCCGCCTGGCCAGGTCGGCACGGAGAGTGTCAGCAGAGCGGCGCTGAGCAGGAAAGCGGGCAGCTTTTGTTTCCAGTTTCTCATCAGCTGGGTCCTCGTATGGGTCGTTCTGTTTCCCCTAGTGAAACGTCAACAGGTCAGATACGTCGAACAGTCCGAGAAACTCACGAAGATGAGGGACATCGGGGAAGAGAGTCTGCAGGCGATTGAACCAGTGATCTCTCTCCTCGTCATCACCCTCCTGTGCGGCGAGCTCACCCAGAATATAGAAGCAATTCTGGAGGATGTCCCGGAAATTCAAGTTTTCAGCGAGAGCAAGAGCGGTCAGCGCGTTGTGACGCGAGGGACCTGTGTGTCCCAGGCCAAGGAGGGCATGGGCCAGATCCTGCCGACATTCCGCCTCGGTGCGCGGATCATCGACCTGGCGGGCAAAGGCCAGCGCCCGGGCGAGATAGGGCAGGCCTTCTCTTGTCTTCTTCTGCAGGGTCAGGCAGTAGCCGAGGTTATCCAGGACAATCGCCAGAGCAAACCGATGGTCCCCGGGCAGGTTTTCCCACAGCGCCAGTGCCCGCCGGTACTCATCCAGTGCCGCCTCCAGTCCACCGCGGTTCAACTCGATATTGCCGAGAAGGTTGTGGCAGCGGGCACGCCAGATGGCATCACCCAGGTCATTGGCCTGCTTGACGGCCGACCTCGCGAAGAAATGGGCTCGCCCCAGACGATTCTGGCGGCGCAGGCTGGATGCCAGGTAGAAGGCCGCCCGGCAGATAGTCTCTGTGTCGCTGCTGGCCAGCACCACCTCTCTCAGGCCCTTCTCGGCCTCGACCAGGGCGCCGAGTTCCAGGAGCACCATGCTGTGGTTGGTGGTGGCCTGGTGAAGCAGGGGTGAACTCCCTGAACTGTTTGCCACGAGAAGAGCTCTGCGGGCCAGTACGCCGGCCCTCTCCAGACGGCCGTGGTGGACCGCCTCACGACATTGGCGCTGCAGAGCGTGATACACCCGGATGCAGCGTTCGGAGAGGCGCGTCATGAGTCCTGCTGGTTCGTGTCGCCCGGCAGAAGCGCGAGTTCATCCTGCTGCTGGCCTTCAGTGGGTTCATTGGCAAGAAAGCGAGAGAAATCCAGCAATTGCTGGCGTCCCTCCGGTCCCAGCTGCCTGAAGCGCAGGATCAAACCTGATTCCTCGGGAACCAAGCTGGCGGGTAACTGCTCCTGAAAAAACTCGGAGAAGGTGATCTTGCATTCGCGTAGAATTTTGACCAGGGTTTCCAGGCCGACACGATATCGCCCATTCTCCATACGGCAGAGATCGGACTGCTGGATGCCGACGCGAGCGGCCAGGTCACTCTGAGTGAGGTTCCTCGCCTTCCTCAGATCGCGCAGCTTCCGCCCGACATCGTCACGGATGGCTGGTCTCCCTTTAAGCTGTGACGCCGTGCTCATCGCGACCTCCGATATGCGAAGAGTTCAGGTCCTGTACAAACACCCCAAGTGGTTGACTAAGATGGAGTTCTGGGAGATGAAACCACCTGGAGAAGACAGCTTGATGTTGCAGTCGCAATAAGAGCTTGACATGTTTGCTGCGCGAACATAATATGCCGAAGAAGGGCAGGCGATAATGAGATCTGAACAGTTCATGCTGACTCAAGTCGAGACTGGACAGATATAAAGCTTTTCCGAGGGCCTGTGTTTCGTGATTTGTTTCTCGAAAGGGACATGGCAAATGAGTTGGTTTGAGGGTGCACTTGAACTAAACTCCACCCATGAATCGACTGAATCTACCGTTGCCCTGGTCATAAGTCAAGCAAAAAGACTGTTTTCGCTCCTAGACTCGATTTCCGCCATGTACTGGAATCACCGCCGAATAACATCGGGAGTACCTCATGGCTCGTTTTTCTCGATCGTCTGATCGAAATCCGACTCTGTCTCGGTACTTTTCTGAGATTCGTAACTACCCAATCCTGACGAGAGAAGAGGAGGTGGGGCTGGGGAAGCGGATCGAGAAGGGCCACCGCCAGCCTCGGAACAAACTCGTCGAGTCCAACCTCAGCTTTGTCGTCAAGGTTGCCAGCGAATATCGCCACCTGGGAATCCCGTTCGAGGATCTCCTCAACGAGGGTAACATTGGCCTCATCGAAGCCGCCCATCGCTATGATCACCGCAAGGGCACCAAATTCATCACCTACGCCATCTGGTGGATCCGCAAGTCGATCCTGAAAGCCCTTTCCGAGCAATCCAATCTGGTGCGAGTTCCCAATTACCAGATGAAGAAGGTCAGGGCCGTGCGCAATACCGAAAAAGCACTGCGCGGGTCGCTGGGCCGGACCCCGGGCCGTGACGAGATCTCCCGGCAACTGGAGAGTACCGTCGCCAAGATCGATCAGATTCTGCAATTCAATCTCAAGGAAATTTCCATCGATGCCCGGGTTGGCCGTGAGCGGGATACGCCGCTCTCCGATTATCTGGTGGACGAATCGGTGAGCAGCCCGGAAGATTCCCTCATCACGAAGGAAAACAAGAGCCTCATCCGCCATGCGCTCTCTGTGCTCAACGGGCAGGAGAAGCACGTCATCGTGCAGCGGTACGGGTTCAGGACCGGCAAAATACGGACCCTCAAGGAGATTGGCGCCGACATGGGAATCTCCCGGGAACGCGTCCGCCAGATCGAGGTTCAGGCCAAAGAACGCCTGCGGCGCTATCTGAGCCGGAACAAGTCGGCCCTGGCGCCAACCCGCCGGGAGGGTGTTGTTCCCGAGAAGCGGAGCGGCGCGCGCCTGAGCCTGCTGGGGCACTGAGCTCCTTGACCACTTCCACCCCTGGAGGGCCCGTCTCAGACGGGCCCTTTTTCTTGACCTGGGAAAGGCTTGCGGCCTAGACTCGCTTCCCATGGTCGGCGATGCTTCTGAGATGGACCCTCCTCTTCAGCCGGGCTGTTCGGCGTGGGATGAGACCGAAGAGTTGACTCGTCTCATGGATTCCTGCCGGAGCATCGCTGGTGCCGCCGATCCCCATGCGTTCCATGAATGCATGGGGTTGGCCCTGGAGCAACTCCTCTCCTGGTCGGCTTTTGTTGTCATTCCCGGTGACAGCGGGACGGGGACCGTCGATGTGCAGGGAGGACGGCGGCTGGGCCCTCAGGCACGTCTCTTTTTCGAGGAGGAGATCCGCGCAAGCAGCCGCGCTCAGAGCCTTACACCACCGCACCTGCGCTGGGAGGCGGACCCTGTGACCGGGGCTGATACTCGGGAGGGACCCTCTCTGATTCTGCCGTTGACCGGCCGCGGCGGTCGGCGGGGCCTGCTGGCGGTGCTGCCTGCTGACCGCATTGTGCCGGACGGCGGCGTCCGGAGGCTGGTGGCCAGCCTGGCTCAACAGGCCGGAGTCTGGTGGGAAAGATGGCGCCATGGCGAAGAGGCCCGGCGGACGGCCCGGGATGCCTTGATCGGTCAGCTTCCGTGTGGCGTGATCCTGCTGGATGACAGCGGCCGTGTGGCGGCGCTCAACAGCGTGGCCCGGCGCCTGCTGGCGCAACTGGGTGCGCCGGAACCGGTCGCTGGAAAAAACATGGACCAGTTGGGTTTGCCACTGGGGGCACTGCCCCGGGACACGGACGTGGAATTCAGTGGTCGCGGGGATCAACGGCGCTATACCTTGCGCTGGGACGAAATGCCGGTTCCCGGCGAGAGCATCTCCGTCGTGCTCAGCGATGTGACGGCCGAGCGGGGCGCCCGGGAACAGGCCATGCAAGCTGAGAAGATGTCGGTGATAGGCGAGATGCTTTCCGGAGTTGCCCATGAGCTCAACAATCCACTGGCATCAGTCCTCGGTTTTTCTCAGCTTCTCCTGAGCCAGTGTACCGATGAACGGCAACACGAGCGTCTCAGCCTGGTGGTGGCTGAAGCCCAGCGAGCCCGCCGTGTTGTGGCCAACCTTCTGGACGTGGCCAGGGTGCGTCCGCCTGAGCGCGTTGCCGTGTCTCTGGATGAAATAGTGACCTCCGTCCTGACCCTGTTCGCCTATGCCTTCCGGGTGGATGATATCGATGTGGAGTGGCGTCCGGCAGCGAATCTGCCGCCGGTGTCAGGGGACCGCGCGCGGCTGCAACAGGTCATGGTGAACCTGGTGAGCAACGCCCAGCACTCCCTGCGACAGAGCCACAAGCCGCGCCGCCTCACTGTGCGGGCTGATGAAGCGGCAGGGCGGGTTCGACTGCAGGTGAGCGACAATGGCGGGGGAATTCCCGAGAACCACCTGGATCGCATCTTCACCCCTTTCTTCACCACCAAGGCCGTGGGAGCAGGCACCGGCCTGGGCCTCGCCATCTGCGCCCGCATTGCCGAGGAGCATGGGGGCACGATTCATGTGCGCTCCCAGGTTGGCGAAGGGGCCACGTTCCTCCTGGACCTCCCTGCCGGGCGGACACCGGCACCACCCCAGGTCACCACAGGCACCCCGCCGGCGGATTTTGCCGGCTTGCGGCGTCTGCTGGTGGTGGAGGATGAAGATGTTTTCCGCCAGTTGCTGCAAGAGGCCCTGTCGGAGCATGGGGCGGAGGTTGTGACCGCGGCCGATGGCGCTGAGGCTCTGGCGGCCATGGCCGCGGGGTCTTTTGACGCCGTGATCTCCGACCTGCGTATGCCGGGCATGAACGGCATGGAGTTCCACGCGCAGGTGAAGCGGCGCTGGCCCGCCATGGCACGGCGCTTCGTATTCATCACCGGAGACGTCATGGATGTGGATGTGCGCGCCTTCCTGGAGAGTTGCGGTGCCCCGCACCTGCCCAAGCCGTTCGGGTTGCAGGAATTGACTGACACGCTGGTGAAGGTTGTCCTGGCCGGGGAGGAGGGCAAAGGCGCTGTGTTAAACTCATCCCAGGGAGATTCTGGTGAAACTGCGACGTGAATTGATCGATCGAATCGCCGCTCACATGGCCATCACTCTGGATGAGGAGGGACTGAGCAGCGGCTGTGAGCGCCCGGTCCTGGCCCAGAAGATCGGCGCCGCCATCACCGCGGACCTCATGATGGAGGAGAAACTCAACAATGAAGTCCGCGAGCTTCTCGCGCAGCATGCCGAGCAAATTGGCAGGGCTAACGTGGAGTACCACGAACTGTTCAAGCGGCTCAAAGCGAAACTGGTGCGCGAGCGCAATCTCATCCTGTAAAGGAAGGCCATGGACGCAGGCAAGCTGAGTACCGAGAAAATGCTGCACCTTTCCCACGTCATCCTGAAGGGCCTGCAGGCGATTCAGGGTCTCACTTTGAACCAGCCGGCCAACGATGTCCGGAATCGCCTCCTGGCCATCCTCCGGGACGAGATGCGGCGCGATCTGCAGATTGAAAACCGTGCCCGGAGAAAGATCACAAGCCAGCGCCGCAACATCCCCGAGGGCAGCCCTGAGTGGGATATTCTCTTCCGCAAGTATTACGAGGAAGAGCTGTCCGCCCGGCGCCGTTCCTGATCTCCCTGGTTGAAGGCGTATCGACCGGCCATGATTCACCGCATCGTCGGCACCGCTGGTCATATCGATCATGGCAAGACGGCCCTGGTCCGCGCCCTCACCGGTGTGGAAACGGATCGACTCCCGGAGGAGAAGGACCGTGGCATCACGATTGATCTGGGGTTTGCACCCCTGGACCTGGGCCGCGGGCAGGCCGTTGGGATGGTGGATGTTCCCGGGCACGAACGATTCGTGCGCAACATGCTGGCCGGAGCCGGTGGAATCGATGTGGTCCTTCTGGTGGTGGCCGCCGACGAATCGGTGAAGCCGCAGACGCGAGAGCACTTCCAGATCTGCCGGCTCCTGGGGGTGCAGGCCGGCGTGATCGCCCTGACCAAGATCGATATGGCGGAGCCGGATCTGCTGGAGATCGTTCAGGACGAGGTCAAGGACCTGGTCGACGGAACCTTTCTTCAGGATGCGGAAATGGTGCCCTGTTCTGCCCTGACAGGGAAGGGTGTTGAGGACGTGCGTATGGCCTTGGCCCGCTGCCTGGAGGCCCTCCCGCCGCCGCGCCGACCCGACTTTGTTCGCCTGCCGGTGGACAGGGCTTTCACCATCAAAGGGTTCGGCACCGTGATCACCGGCACCATGCTGTCAGGACGGGTGCAGGCCGGCAGCGAGTTGATTCTCTGGCCTGGCGAGGAGCGTCTGCGCGTGCGGCGGGTGGAAATTCACGGCCGTGAAGCTGAGAACGCGCAAGCCGGACAGCGCGCTGCTCTGAACCTGGCCACCTCGACACGCAGAACACCGGCCAGGGGAGACCTGCTGGCCACGCCGGGCCGGTTGTCCGCGGGACGGTTGCTGGATGTTCGCCTGGATATTCTCGCCTCATGTCGTGACGGGCTGAAGGATCAGAGCCGCATCCGGTTTCATATGGGGACTGCCGATGTGGAAGGCAGAGTGCGTCTGCTGGGCCGGGAGCCGGTCCTCGCCGCTGGCACATCAGGAATGGCCCAGATCTCCCTGGCCAGCCCTCTGGCTGCCACGCCGGGGGATCACTTCATCGTGCGGCGTCCGTCTCCGGCCCTGACTCTGGGGGGTGGCCATGTCGTGGACCCGTGTCCGCAGCGACACCGGCGCCGAAACCCGGAACTGGGGGACCGGCTGGACGAGCTGGATCGGGCGGCTGGGGGGCGGCGCCTCATGCTGCTCCTGGAAGAGGTGGCGGCGGCCGGTCTGACGCGCGGTGCTCTGGTCATTCGCACCGGCCTCTCGGCGGAGGTCGTTGAGCGCGAGCTGGAGTCGCTGGCCGGAAGAAATGCTGTTGTCCTGGACCCTGGTGCTGAGAGCTGGGTCCTGGACGCCGCAGGTGCCCGCCACATCTCCCAGGCGATCCTGCAGATCCTGGCGGACTTTCATCAGGCGCACCCCCTCTCTCCGGGTATCTCCCTGCAGGAGCTGCGCCGACGCGGAGCGCCACGCACCCCCGCCCCGTTGACGGAACAGGTTCTGTCGCGGCTTCAATCCTCGGGGACGATACGGCTGGAAGGACGGCGGGCCGCTCTTTCTTCCCATGTGGTCCACCTGGATGCCGCCGATGAAGCCATGCTGGCTGAAGTGGTGGATGCGGCCCGCCAGGCCGGTCTGGATCCGCCTGATCCTCTGGTTCTCCTGGCGGCCAGAGATGTGGATCCCCGGCGAGCGGAGGCGCTGGTCCTGGTCCTGCGGGAGCGGGCCACCTTGTTGCGCATCAGCGACGGACTCCTTGTCCATCACCAGGTCTATGAGGATCTCAAGAAGCTGTTAGCCCGCCGCCGGGAAAAAGACCCGCTCTTCGATGTGTCCTGGTTCAAGGAGGCCACGGGGACCACACGGCGGGTCGCCATCCCTCTCCTCGAGTATCTGGATGCGGATCGGGTGACGACCCGGCGGGGCAATCAGCGCTACATCATGGCGCCCGGTGGCGCGAGAAAATGATCTCCCCGCGCCGGGATGAGGAAATACGCACCCAGCAGGCGGCAGTGAGGTCTCTGCGCCGCCAGATTGGCATGGTGGATAAGAATGCGCGGCGCACCTATATCCGCGATTTCACCAGGGATTTCGCCGTATTCCAGGAGCCTGCGTCCTACGACGACCTGGTGGTGCGGGGGTTTCGCTCCGATATCATTTTCGTCGGTGACTACCACGCCCTCACCGCGTGTCAGAAGTTCTGCGCCCGCTTCCTGGAGGACATGATCCAGAGGTCGTCGGGAGTGGTTCTGGCGGTGGAAATGATCTATGGCCGGCAGCAGCGCATCCTGGATGAATGGCTGGCCCACGGCATGGACGATGACGAATTCCTCAGGCGCCTGCGCTATGCCCAGGAGTGGGGCTATGACTGGGACGCTTACGGCCAGGTTCTGAAGGTAGCCCGCGAGGCCCGGATACCCGTCCTGGCCATGGATTGTGAGCCGCGTACCGGATTTCGCCGCATTCGACGCCGAGATGCTTATGCGGCGGAACGCCTGGCCGATCAGTTCCTCCGGGATCCCGAGTCCAAGATTGTCGTCCTGGTGGGCGAATCCCATCTGGCCCGCAACCACCTTCCCTCCCGGCTGACCCGAGCCCTGGCCAGCCGACAACTGGAAAAACGTTCCCTGGTGATCGTGCAGAATGTGGATGCTCTTTACTGGCAGCGCAGCCGGGACGGTCTGGACAGCGTGGACGTGGTGCGTGTGGACAGCAATCGCTACTGCGTTTTCAACGCCACTCCACTGGCCAAGTACGAATCCTACCGGCGGATTCTTGACCACTGGCGGGATGAAGGGGGCGATGACCAGATTGACCTGACACCGACCGTTCACCGCATGATCGAAACGCTGCTGCGCTTTCTGCGGGTGGACCCCGGCCGCGCTGTCGTGCCCCACCGGGAGGGTGTGCGTCTGCGGCTCCTGGACGTCTTCCCTGAAGTCTATGCCGGGGAAGAAGACGGCTTTGTGCGCCGTATGATGCTGCGCCATGGATTGGGCCACCAGAGCGTGGAACAGGTCATGGGGCACCTGGAGAGGGCCGGATCCTGCTATGTGCCGCGCATCAACGCCATTTTCGTGGGAACTTTTGATCTGGCTCACGCGGGTGAAGAGGCCAGCCACTTTGTTAATTTTGCCCTGCGTGGTGAAATCTACGAGGCCTGGGAGGAAGAACCCCAGCCGGCCCATCAGCGTTTTTACGATGCGGTCATGACCGAGGCCGTGGGGTATTTCGGCTCCAAGTTGATCGACCCTGCACGCAACCATTTCTTTGAAACCGATTTCTACCGCTACCACGCCAGTGACCCGGCGGAGGTCGAGGCCCGTACCGGCTATTCCTATGCCGATTTTCGCGCCATCATCGATTTCATTCTTCTGCACAAGAAGTTCGAGCAGGATTATGCTCAGCGCCAGGAAATTCCGCCCCAGATCCTGGAGGGGATACGGGCCGACGGGGATCGGCATCGTATCCTCACCCATGAGCTCGGGTATTTTCTCGGCCAGCAGATTCACCAGGGCTACCAGAAAGGGATTGTGTCCCACCGGGAGGTGGTGACTCTCTACAGGCAACGCTGGGATGAGCACGACGCCTCGCTGCGGGCGTATTTAAAATGGGCGGAGATTCTGGCCCCCCTGGCGGGAGGCTGACGGCTTTTCCCCGGCAGGGGTCAGGGTTGCTGTGCCTTGCGGCCGAACCCAGACGGAATGGCATAGCTGTGGAGGCGGCGGTAGAGCTTGCTGCGGGGCCAGCCGATGATCCGGGCCGCGCGGGTGCGTTCGCCGTTGGCTTCCAGGAGGGCGTGTTCGATCATGCGCTGCTCGCCGGTCTTGGTGACAATCGGTGCGCCTTCCTCGCTGTCGCCCCTGAGCAGGTCATCCAGCAGTTCGACCGGCAGGTCTTCCGGCGTGATTTCAACCGCGGTGGACATGAGAGCTGCGCGCTCGACCACGTTGCGGAGTTCGCGCACATTTCCCGGCCAGCGATAGCGCAGCAGAATCTCCAGAACGGCTGCCGAGAAGCGCCGCGGGGGCAGGGCATGCCGGGCTTCCATTTCGGCGAGAAAATGGCTCAGCAACGTCGGAATATCTTCACGCCTCTGGCAGAGGGGTGGCAGAGTCAGGGCCAGAACATTGATCCGGTAGTAGAGGTCTCCCCGGAAGCGCCCTTCCCGCACGAGATTGGGCAGGTCTCCGCTGGTGGCGGCGATGACACGCAGATCGACGAACCGGGTCCGGTTCTCGCCCACCCGCCGGATCTCACCCTCCTGCAGGACCCGCAACAGCCGCGTCTGAAACGCCGGTGAGGCATTGGCCAGTTCATCCAGGAACAGGGTCCCGTCATGGGCCTCCTCAAGAAGACCCACGCGGTCGGTGTTGGCTCCGGTGAAGGCCCCTCGCCGGTGACCGAACAGTTCGCTCTCCAGCAGGGTGTCGCTGAGGGCGCCACAGTCCATCGCGACGAACCGCCCATGTCGGCGCGGCCCGGAAGTGTGAATCGCGCGGGCGACAAGTTCTTTGCCGGTCCCGCTGTCGCCCAGGATCAGCACGTTGGAGTCGCGCGGGGCGATGCGCCCGATGAGATTGCGCAGGCGTGACATGGCCGGTCCCTCGCCGATGAGCATGCAGGCCGGCGAGCTGGCGGCCGGAGGCTCGATGCCGCCGGCGGGAGCTTCAGCCAGGCGATGGAGGTGGCCGGCGACCTGCTGCAGGCGATTGCAATCCGCACCGGTCAGACCCTCTCCATGCTGGCGATCCGTCCATCCTCGCAGGAGGTCTTCCAGTTGCCTGACCTGTGCCAGCAAGCGTCCTTTTAGTTGTTGGTCCTGGCTCATTCTCCTCTCCCCCTTTGGCGGAATCCAGTGTCCTCACCGGTGGGTAGAGCAAGGCGAATGCCAGGTGACCGGGAGGGGTCATAACCCGGGAATCGCGCCTGCCGGCGTCCGTGGGCAGAGAAGAGACGCGTCCGTCTCCGTCCACCATCCGTCCGCCGGCGGACAGATGGCAGGGAACGGCGCCGGCGGGCGGACCGGGGTCCTTGCGACCCTGGGGAAGGCCGTGCCGGGAACCGGCGAAGATGCATGACCGATGCAGTTGTGCAGGGGAGGAACCGGCGAATCAGTCCAAGGTGCCGCCGGCGCCGTTCCAGGGACACCCGGTTGCAAAAGGGATGCCGGGTCCGCGGCCATGGTTTTCGCCCGGGATGAGCTCGGGACCTGCTCTACAACGAGACATGGGGGAAACGCCGTGTCACGTACTGCAACGACTAAGGCGTCCTCCCGCGAGAGCGGCGGGGGGAGTGGGGAACCTGGAGCCCATAATCACGGATCTTCCTGTAAATGGTGGCACGGCCAATTCCCAGGCGCCGGGCGGCCTCGTCGCGATCTCCACGACAAGCTTCAATGGTTCTCAGAATGTGCCGGCTTTCCATCTGTTTGAGACTCGGGAACCCCGACGGAGCCGGCTCGTTTCCGGCAATCTTGCGCCCGTGTCCCGGCAGGAGACGGCGCACCAGGTCGCGATCAATGGGGTCTCCCTTGGCGTAGAGAACCATCTTCTGGGCCGTGTGCTCCAGTTCTCGCACGTTGCCTGACCAGTTCCAGGTGGTCAGTTCGCGCATGGCGGCAGCCTGGATCACCGGCGCCGGCAGGGAAGAATCGCCCAGAGCACGTTGAATGAAATGGTTCAGAAGCTGGGGGATATCTTCACTGTGAGAACGGAGAGGTGGAAGCTCGATACGAATGACGTTGAGCCGGTAATACAGGTCCTCGCGAAAGCGCCCTTCCCGGACCAGTTCTTCCAGATTCTCGTGGGTGGCGGCGATGACGCGGACGTCGGCGCGGCGGGTGCGCTTATCTCCCAGGCGGCGAAATTCACCGTCCTGGAGAACCCGGAGGAGTTTCGCCTGCATCTTCGGGCTCATGCCTCCCAGTTCGTCAAGGAAGAGGCTGCCGCCATGGGCCAGCTCGAAGAGCCCTTTGCGATCCACCTCGGCGCCGGTGAAGGCTCCCCGGCGGTGCCCGAACAGTTCGCTTTCCAGAAGGTTTTCGGAGAAGGCGGAACAGTTCACCGCCAGGAATGGATGGCCATGGCGCGAGCTTCGCCGGTGAAGGGCCCGGGCGGCCAGTTCCTTGCCGGTGCCGGTCTCTCCATGGAGGAGAGCCGGGAAAGGGCTGTCGGCGGCCCGATCCAGAAGTCTGTAGAGCTCCTGCATGTCGTGGGAACGTCCCAGCAGGCCCTCGTAATGATCCCGGTCGTGTACCTGGCGCGTCAGCTCGCGGTTCTCCCGGCGTAGCCGGCGATACAGATGGGCCGCATCCAGGGCCAGAGCCGCCTGCGCCGCGAAAGCGGTGAGGAACCGGAGATCCTCGCTATGGAACGGCGCGCCGTGGCGGCGGCTGTCCAGGTAAATCACTCCCAGGATCCGATCGGTCAGGCGCAGGGGGACACAGACCAGGGATTGAATCTCATGGAGGCTCAGGGACATCAGGTTGCTGAGCCGGGGATCCGTGGCGACATCCAGGGCCATGACCGGCTTCCCGGCAAGAGCCTCGCGCACCGCGGTGTGGCTGTAGCCGGTGGCCGCCTTCACAACGGCGTCCTCCACCCCGCGGACGGCCGCCGCCACCAGGGTCCCGTCCTCCTGTCGGAGAAGGACCATGCCTCGCTCCGCGCCCAGGAACTCCATGGCCAGATCCAGGACACGGCGCAGGAGATCGGTCGGTTCATCCTGCTCCTGGATCATACGGCCGACTTCGTAGAGATGGGCAAGCAACTGGCCTGCAGGGGCCGATTGCTGAGCCTGTCCGGGCTCTTTCTGCGACATCTGGACCTCCCGGTTTCAGTATACGGGGAGTTCATCTCCCAGCCAACCAGGGGTCGCCCGGATTCCCTGAATCAGCTCATATTGCACTGCATGGCTAGGCGTGGCTATACTGGCGACTATGTGTCTGACAGCTTCTTGAATAGACTGATGGGGGAAAGATGTATAGCACCAATGAAGAGATCGCTCGCCGTGTCTACCGGGCTTTGAAGACGCCCTCGGACAACAACAGGCGGACTGACCCTATCCTGGCGTTTCAGTTCAAGGGGCGCGAGGACCACATCATCATGCGCTGCAACAAGCAGCCGGAGATCTCCATCAAAGGCCGCGATCAGACAGCCGGAGAGGTGAAATTCTTCGCCTATTCCGATTTTTCAGACTTTGATGAAACTAACGTTCTCTTCTCCCTGCGTAGCGATATCAGCAGGATCGAGCTCTACCGCAAAGGCGCGGTGGAACAGAGGGTCTTCAAGAGCTGGGACGAGTTTTCCCGGTGGCTGGATACCCTGGAGGAGAACGGCATCCAGATCAGCCTGAAGCTCCCCTGCTTGATCTACGAGGCTGTGAAGAGCCAGCGGCCTTCCATGCAGAACTTTATCGTCGAGGCGGTGAAAGAGGCTCTGAAGAAGGAAAAAGCCTCTTGACCCTCTCCCGGCTGGCTGCCCGGCGGGTGAACTGGCTGGCAGGTGGCTTACTGCTGGCGATCTCTGTGCCCGCCATGGGAGCCGCCCCTCCCATCATGCCTCTGGCCGATGTCCGCGCCGGCCAGCGGGGGGAATTCCTCACGGTTTACACAGGTGTGCGCCGCGAGCGCGTTCCACTGGAGATTCTGGGTGTCGCCGCCGGCTTCGCGGGTCCCGGCAGGGATCTGATCGTGGCCCGACTGGAGGGACCACACGCCGAGCACGCCGGTGTGGTGGCCGGCATGAGCGGGAGCCCTGTCTATATCGGTGGCCGGCTGGTGGGCGCCCTCTCCTACAGCATGGGCACTTTTTCCAGCGAGGCCATCGCCGGGATCACACCGATCCAGCAGATGCTGGACATACCAGCTGCATCGTCTCAGCCTGCCACCGGCGATCCGAACCTGGAGGCCCGGTATCCGCTGGCACCGCTCTTCGGTCTCGAGGCCTGGCCGGAGGCGGCCGGGGTGACCCGGGCGGTGGCCATGACACCACTCGCTGTCAGCGGCATGGTGCCGGCTGTGCGCGACCTGTTCGAACCGCTCCTGGCCACGCGCGGCCTGGGCCCCTGGGCAGCGGCAGCGGTTTCCTCCGGCGAGCCTTATGAGGCCGCCCTGGTACCAGGGGATCCGGTGGCTGCTGTGCTGGTCGGAGGGGATCTGACCCTGGCCGGCACCGGCACAGTGACCCTGGTGGACGGAGACAGGGTTCTGGCTTTGGGGCACCCGCTCGTGCATGCCGGTGACATTGATTTTCCCATGGCCCGCGCCAGAATCATTGTCACCGTGCCGTCCCAGGCCGGTTCCTTCAAGCTCAGCCGGGTGGGGCCGACCGTCGGCGCCTTCACACAGGACCGCAGTGCCGGGCTGGCCGGGCGCCTGGGTCTTGAATCCCGGCTCATCGATGTACGGGTTCGCGTGGCGGGACCGGGGGACGATGCCGGACGCGTGTTCAACTACCATATCGTGCGTTCACCCACCCTCTCCGTGCCCCTGCTTGAACTGGTTCTCGCCAATACGCTGATGGCCGATGATCTGGGCGGGGGAGGCGGAACCATCTACACCCGGGGCAGCCTGCACCTGGAGAACCAGGCATCGGTGCACATCGATACAGCCATCACAGGAGGACCGGGAGGGCCGCCGGCGGCCCTGCTGGCGGCGCGGTATGTGGCCACCGTCTTTGCCGCCCTGGCCATGTCGCCGTTTGTTCACGACAGGACTCTTGGCGTGGAGCTGGAGTTCAGCATGGAGCCACGCGTACAACTCCTGCTTCTTGAAGAAGCCCGTCTGGATCGAGCCCAGGCCAGTCCCGGCGACCATGTGCAGGTGAGCGTTCTTCTCCGGGATGCGGTGGAAGGGCATCTGTCCCGGGAGACGTTTCGCTGGACGGTGCCCGATCTGCCGGCAGGGACCATGCTGACCCTCGGCGTGGGCGACGCGGCGGCGAAGGCACGGGCCGCTGGAGAAACCGGTCTTGCCGCGCTTCGTGGCGCCGGCAGCGCCACACGCCTGGTGCGGGCTCTGTCAGCCATTCCTTCCCCGCAGGGTCTTTACTTCTGGATCGGCCGCGCCGCCCCTGGCATCATTCTCCGGGGGGAGCCCATGCCCGGCTTGCCGCCCTCCGTGGCTGTCCTCATGTCCCGCGACGGCACCAGCCGGTCCCGTGGCCTTCTGAACCAGTCTCTCCTCCACGAGGAGGAAAGGCGGCTCACCGGGGTTGTCTCCGGTTCCCACGCCCTGACCCTGGAGATTCGATGAATATGGGCCGGCAGTTGTGGAAACCGCGGGCAGCACGTGCGATCACGATTCTTCTCCTCGTCTTCGCCTGGTCCTGGTCCCATGGTGGCGGTACACGGACCTATGATCTGGCTGATTTCCGTGATCTGGAGGGCCTGCAACTCCAGGGAATTTCCATCAGTGAAAGAGGCGGATTGATCCCTGGGCCGGTTCATGAGCCCAGGGTCGGGCCCGCCCTCCCCATCATCTGGAAAGCCCTCGCGGATGAGGAGGGAACGGTGTTCGCGGTAGGTGGTGATCCCGGGACCTTGCTGCGTCTTCCTGTCCGGGGCGAAGGTGAGATCCTGCTGCAGGTGGAGGAGGCTGAACTGACGGCCCTGGCCCTGCTCCCGGGTGGCGAACTGGTGGTGGCCTCCTCGCCGGGAGGGCGCGTCCTGCACCTGTCCCCCGACGGCAGCCGTCTCCATGTCATGGAGACCGGCTCACGCTATGTGTGGGACCTCCTGGCCGCAGACGATGGCAGCCTGTGGATAGCCGCCGGAGATCCCGGTGCCGTGTTCCGCTGGCGCCCGGGCTCAGAAGCCGTGCGCATGGCGGATCTCGGATCCCAGCAGGCCCGGTGCCTGACTCCCGTCCCTGGGGATGCCGTTCTGGTCGGCACGGCCGGAGAGGGAAGGGTCCTCAGGATCGAGAAGGCAGGGTCCGTGAAGGTTCTCCTGGTGACCGATTTTCCCGAGGTGGTCGACATCACGACCGATCAGGACGGCTCCATCTACATGGCTCTGTCCCGGTCCACGTCCCGGAACGGGGGCGACCCGGTGACCGGGCAACCCGGCAACGGCGCTCCGGCAAAGCCGCCGGTCAGGGTCGGCGCGGGCGACTTCACCGGCGGAGAGCGTGTCATCGGCATGGTCGCTCGTCTGGACGCCGAGGGCCAGTTCACCGAACTGTGGCACTCCTCAGACGAGACCCCCATGGCTCTCCTGGTTCGTCCCCAGGGCGAAATCCTGGTTGGCTGTACGCCAGGAGGTGTGGTGCGGGCGATTCGTGCACCATCTGTGGCGCGCCTGGTGGCACGCCTGCGGGCGGCTTCGGTCACCCATCTCGCTCTCGCCCCGGCGGGAGGTGTGATCGTGGCGACCGGCGGATTGGGAACGGTGGGGGTCCTTGAGGACGGGCCCGGTCGTACCGGGGTGGCCGTTTCGCCTGTGCATGATGCAGGGATGGGGGTGCGCTACGGTGCAGCGCGTTGGTGGTTGCGCCGGGGGCGAGCGGCTGACGTTCAGATTGCTTTTCGCAGCGGCCCAACGGCGCGGCCCGACGGGAACTGGAACCCCTGGTCGCCCTGGCGGCGTGACGGCGTGGCCGCTCCTGCAGCGCCTCCAGATCGCTATCTGCAGTGGCGTATGCGCCTTGAGTCCACCAGGCGGGGACCCGCTCCAGAGGTGGCGAGGGTTCAGGTGTCCTATCTGCCCATGAACCATCCGCCGGTGGTCTCCCTGGTCGAAGTCCTGCCGCCGGGTGTGGTCATGGACCTTCTGCCTGTGCCTCCCGGGCAGGCTGCGGCGCCGGCGGGCAGCCCTGCAGGCCGGGAGCTGGCGGGAGGCATGGCGGCTTTCTCCCAGCCCACGGTCCGTGTACGACGAAGCTGGCAAGCCGGGAAACGGACGGTCCGCTGGGAGGCGCGGGATGCTGACGACGATCCCCTGCGGGCCCGTCTCTTCCTGCGCGCCGATGGCGAGACGGAATTCCTGTTGCTCGCTGAGGATCTCCATGACTCGTTCTATGTTTTTTCCGAAGGACGCCTGGCAGATGGCGGATATGTGATTGAAGTTGAAGTCAGCGACAGTCCCGGCAATACGGCCAGGCGCGCACGCGCAACCCGCCATGAGACCTCCCGTTTTGAGGTGGACAGGACACCGCCGCGGATCGAGTCTCTGGCCTGGAAGCAGACGCCTTCAGGATGGCATTTTCGTTTCACGGTGGAGGACGGACGCGGGCCCCCGCAGGTCGTGCGTATGGCAGTGGATGATGGCCTTCTCCTGACCGTCCTGCCCCTGGATGGCGTGGAAGACACTCCCAGGGAAGAATACGAAGTCGATCTTCCCGCGGCTGCGGCGGGGCTCCATGTTGTGGTGGTGGAGGCGCGGGACAGTGCGGGCAACAGCGCTGTCCGGCGCCTGCGGTTCACCTCTCAGGAATAGTCGTCGCGCTGGTTGCTGAGGGTTTCTCCCAGGCGTCCCAGTTCTTCCCGCGCCCTGGGATCCGTGGAGGGGTCGGTCTCCTCCCGGCGTACATCGGCAACCAATCTGTCGAAGATCTCAATGACCGGCATGCCGGAGAAGCAGCGTCCGTCCCGAACCTGGATGGTGACCTGCCCGGAGCGCAGTAACTCCCTACCCTCCTGGGAGCGCGGGTTGATGGCACGGACCCGCCGTCTCCCGAGCATTTCGCTGATGGGGCAGATCTCGCCGTTGCCCAGGACGGTGGTGGAATAGGTGAGCATGCGCACAACAGATTACCACGGCCAGAGCCGCTTCAAGGGCCGGTGAGCATGGGCAGGGCGTCGTCGGCGTCAGGATCGCCCGAGAAGTAGGGCGTCCGGCAGGCCATGACCCGGTTACGCCCCTGTTTCTTGCCCAGGTAGAGGGCCTCATCGGCGAGGCGAACCAGTTCGGTGGAACTGCTTGAATCCAGTGGGAAAGAGGCCACGCCGCCACTGACGGTGAGATTGCCCCCTGGCTGCTGATCTTTGTTGGCGAAGGGAAAGCCTTCTATCTGTCGCCGGATCTTCTCGGCTGCGATGAGCGCGCCCTCCTTGTTCGTGTCCTGAAACACAACCAGAAACTCCTCACCTCCGAAGCGGGCGGCGAAGTCGTCGGCGCGAATGGACGATCTCACCACACGCCCCAGCTGGCGCAGGATTTCATCGCCGGCCAGATGGCCCTGGGAGTCGTTGTATTGCTTGAAGTGATCAATATCGAAGAGAAAGACCGACAGAGGCTGGTTGCGCTGCTCGGCGCTGTTGATGCTCAGGCTGAGCTCCTTGGTGCCGTACCTCTTGTTGTAGAGGCCGGTCAGTCCATCTTCATTGGCCAGTGTCTGAATTCGCTGGTGG
>SMVA01063303.1_pt1 | contig 30173 bp, 28 predicted proteins | sample 2456451 | NCBI WGS metagenome assembly SMVA01 (sample SAMN11095933, study PRJNA526329) | marine sediment metagenome | biome: Marine sediment; feature: Surficial sediment; material: Deep marine sediment; isolation source: Hadal surficial sediment | place: Pacific Ocean | collected 2014-05 | depth... | reverse complement strand
TCCTAGCTCGGCGCTGCCGCCCAGCCCCGTCGCGGAGTCGATGTCGAGGGTGATGAACTCGAACTCGTCGCTGCCCGAGTTGAGGATGATCGGGCCTCTGATCGCCCTGTCACGCTGACCGGAGTCGGTTCTGAAAGTCCTGGCATTCACGACAATCTGGGAGAACTGGGTCGAGCTCAGGTCAGCTAGATCGACCTGGACCTGACCGGCCACCTGGTTGGTCTGACCAATCACATGGTTCGGAGACCCCCGGAGCACTTCGTCGATCTCGAAACTGGCGACGCTTTGTGCAGAGTCGATCACAAAAGTCTTGACGGTACCGACCGCTTCTGTGCTGGGTGCACTGACGATGGTCGGGGTCGTGAGTTCGGTCGATGGCTCACCCGAGCCCCCGGCAAAGTAGACCCAAGCCAAGGCCGATCCGACGATGGCGACAGCGAACGCGACTATCCATCCGATGACTTTGAGATTCAAGTGACCACCTATCGATATTCTGGCGCAGAACGGTCAACCCGCGGTAAAACTCAGACTAGTTTGCCGGCCAGGTAGGTCGTCAGCCCATCCATGGAGACTCGCTCCTGATCCATCGTGTCTCGATCTCTGACGGTGGCCGCCTGATCCTCGAGGGAATCGAAGTCGATGGTCACACAGAACGGCGTGCCGATCTCGTCCTGGCGACGATAACGGCGGCCGATCGATTGAGTAACGTCTAGCTCGACGATCCATCTCTTCCGCAACTCGGCGGCCACCCTCTCCGCCGGTTCGATCAGCTCAGGCTTCTTCGACAACGGGAGAACGGCGATTTTATAGGGGGCCAGTCGATGATGGAGCTTCATCACGACCCGGGTCTCGTCATTGACCGTCTCCTCGGTATAGCCATCGATGAGAAAGGCGAAGGTGGTTCGAGTGGCTCCGGCCGCCGGCTCGATCACATAGGGGAAGAAGCGCTCGTTGCTCTCCTGATCGAAATACCGGAGATCCTCACCGGAGTGCTCACTGTGCTGTTTGAGATCGAAGTCGGTCCGATTGGCGATCCCTTCGAGTTCGTCCCATCCCCATGGAAACCGGTACTCGACGTCTGCGGTGCTAGTCGAATAGTGGCTCAGCTCGTCCTTGTCGTGGTGGCGAAGCCTCAGGTTTTCCGGTCTCATCCCGAGGTCCACGTACCACTGGAACCGCTTGTCGAGCCAGTATTGGAACCATTCGTCGGCCTCACCGGGCCGACAGAAGAACTCCATCTCCATCTGCTCGAACTCCCGGGTCCTGAATACAAACTGGCCAGGCGTGATCTCGTTGCGGAAGGACTTCCCGATCTGGGCAATCCCGAACGGCAGCTTGAGTCGGTTGGTGCGTCTCACGTTCTCGAAGTTGATGAAGATTCCCTGAGCCGTCTCCGGACGGAGATAGACCATGTTCTCCTCCGAGTCGACAGGCCCCATATGGGTGCGGAACATCAGGTTGAACTGTCGTGGTTCGGTGAACTCCCCGGTTTTGCCACAGGTGGGGCATCTATCGGGGTCATCGAGCTTGTCGACACGGTGACGGCTGTGGCAGTTGCGGCATTCGACCATCGGATCGGTGAAGAATTCCTCGTGACCCGAGGCCTGCCACACCTGGCGAGCCTGTATGACAGCGGAGTCAAGCCCGACAACGTCGGGGCGCTCCTGGACCATCGACCGCCACCATTCGGCTTTGACGTTGCGCAGGAGCTCCACACCCAGTGGTCCATAGTCGTACGCGGACCTGAGCCCGCCATAGATCTCGGATGACTGAAAGACAAAACCTCGCTTCTTTGCGAGGTTGGAGATGGTGTCGAGGGTTACTTCTGTCATGTGTCCGCCCGAACGGTGGCCCACTTGGCCTGGCTAGTCAATCTGAAGAGTCTGGTCTGTCGTTCGCCGCTCCGAATCTCCGGTCTCTCGACTGGTACTCGACAATGGCGTCGAGGAGGGCATGACGGTCGAAGTCCGGCCACAGGATGCCGGGAAAATAGAACTCGGCGTAGGCCGCCTGCCACAACAGGAAGTTGGAAAGCCGGTGCTCGCCTGATGAGCGGATGATGAGATCGACATCTGGCATCTCAGGAATGTACAGAGCACTTTGCAGGGCATCCTCGTCGATGTCGTCGATTCGAAGGTCTCCTGAGGCTGCACGTGAGGCAAGGGTCCGGGCGCCTTCGACGATCTCTCGTCGGCTTCCGTAGTTGAAAGCGAACACGAGATTCAATACATCGTTCTCTTTCGTTCTCTCCTCGGCGTCGGCCATATGCTCCCGATTCCGATCGGGAATGCGTGGATCTTCCATGTAGCCGGCGAAGCGCATGCGGACCCCTTGAGCGTCGAGGTCGTCACGGCGTCTCAGGAGAAGGTCCTCGTTGAACCACATCAGGAATTCAACCTCGTCGTCAGACCTCGACCAGTTCTCGGTGGAGAAGGTGAACGCTGTCAACCATTTGATCCCTATCTCAACCGCACCTTCCACCGTGTCGAACAGTGCCTCTTCACCGGCGAGGTGCCCGGCAGTCCTGGGAAGCCCGCGTGCGTTGGCCCATCGGCCATTGCCGTCGAGGATGAGGCCAACGTGGGTCGGTATGAGATTCGGATCGAGCCGTCCCGTGTCGAGGGTCATTCCATGACCGCCAGCGAATTCAGCTTGCGATCTAAGTGATACTCGACGAAGCGGCGAGCAATCCCCCTCGCCTCTCCGGAGAGGCGGTCGTCCCCGGGCGGCAGCGACATGAGTTCGGCGTCGGCCAGGACAGCGAGATAGTCCGTGATCCCATCGCGGAGCCTCACAGCCCCCTCAACCTGGCACCGGTCACAGATCGCACCACCGCCTCCGAAGGAGAACCGGTGTAGGTCTTCGAGACGCCCACAGGAGACACATTGGGTAAGGGAGGGGGCCACCCCGACGACATCGGCCAGCTTGAGAAGGAAGCTCGTGATCAGATCCTGGCCCCGCTCCCCCGCTTCAAGTGCCTTGAGACCTCGTTGAAGCAGCAGAAACAGCCGAATCGAGGACTCTTCCTCCTGGGCCACAGCGTCTGCGGCCTCGACCATCGTCCCTGCTGCTATCACCGCGTCGAGATCCGACCGGAGTCGCGGAAAAGGCTCGATGACGGCGACTTGTGTGATGGTGTCGAGATTGCGGCCCTCGTAGAGAACCAGGTCAACATGGGTGAAATGTTCGAGCCGACCACCAAACCTGCTCTTTGTCTTGCGCACACCTTTGGCAACCGTCCGGATCTTGCCGTTGTTGGGGCTGAGGAGAACCACGACACGGTCAGCCTCTCCGAATGGGTAGGACCGCAGAACTATCGCCTGATCGTGACGGATTGCCATGAGATCGCCCAGAGTATCGAGCGATGGGCGTAGGCTGGCGACATGGCACTCGTCCTCGACCACGAGATCGACACATTCCTCGAGTCTCACCCCGACTGGTCGAGGTCTGGAAACGAGCTCATCAGGATGTTCACCTTCAAGGACTTCAACGAGTCGATGGGTTTCGTAACCCGGATTGCGATGGCAGCCGAGAAGGCCGACCACCACCCCGACATCGACATCCGCTGGAACAAGGTGACCCTCACCCTCTCCACCCACTCCGAAGGCGGCCTTACGGTCAATGACCTCGACCTTGCCAACACCGCCGACTCCCTGAAATAGCGAACCTCAGGTTGTACGGCCCGTATCCGGGTCGAACCACATCATCTACGGGTTAGGGGAACTCGGGGTTTCTCTTCTCTCTCATCGCGGCCAAGCCCTCTTCGGCGTCAGGGCTGTTGAATCCGAGGAACTCGTAGGCGACAGAGGCGTCAAAGATCGGATAGGCCATCCGCAGCCAGTGGTTGAGCGTGTGTTTGGTCCAGCGGATTGCCTCCTGGGCCCCAGAAGCCAACTCCGAGGCGAGAGCCTCGGTGTACGGCCCCAACTCGTCGTCCTCAACCACCCGCGCCACCAGCCCGATTCGCTCGGCCTCGGTTCCGTCGATCGGGTGATTGGTGAGGAGGTAGTACTTGGCCTTGGCCATCCCCACCAACAGGGGCCAGATCACCGCGGCGTGGTCTCCTGCGGTCACACCGATCGATGTATGCCCGTCGAGTATCCGAGCCGACCTGGCAGCCACCGGAATGTCCGCCAGGAGCCCCGCCGCCAAACCTGCCCCTACCGCTGGACCATTGATAGCCGACACGATCGGTTTGGAGCACTCAATGATGTTTCGGACCAGGTCTCGTGTCTCCTTGAGAACACGACGATGCGTATCGTGGTCGCTGGCGATGTTTTCGATCATCTCGTAATCACCGCCTGCAGAAAAGGCACGACCCTCGCCACGTAACAGAACAACTCTCACATCTGGATCCGCGTCGACGTCTGACCAAATCTCAACCAACTCCGAGTGGCCCCTCTCTGTGATGGCGTTGAGCTTGCCTGGATTGTCGAAGGTCACAACGAGGACGCCATCGGGACGTTGGTCCAGCTGGAGGAATTGGTAGCGGCTGTGATCCATACCGCGACGCTAGATCAATGGCGCATCCGAGGCGTCCGATCCCAACGGAGAGACGCGATCACAAGCGTCGCCAACCCGGGCGTGATCAACAGCTCAAAGTCATTCCGCTGCTCAGGCCTTATCGAAACCCAGTCGATCGAGAAGTTGGGGACGTCTCTGCCAGTCTTTCTCGACGACGACACGCAGGTTGAGATTCACTTTGTTCCCGAGGATCTTCTCCAATTCCTCTCTCGCCTCGGTGCCCGCCTTCTGAAGCAGGGATCCACCCTTTCCAATGACGATTCCCTTCTGGCTTTTCCTCTCGACGACTACATCGGCCGTTATGTCGATAAGGCCACTCTCTCTCTGGTCCATCTCCTCAATACGGACAGTCAGGGAATGTGGAAGCTCCTCTCTGAGACGACGGAGGAACTTCTCTCGCACGATCTCTGCGATGACGAGATTCTCCGGCTGGTCGGTCGTCATGCCCTCCGGGTAGTACCGGGGTCCTTGAGGAAGCCGGCGGACCAGCTCCTCGATGAGCACGGCTACCCCGTCACCCTTGATCGCTGACAGGGGGTATATGTCCTTGAACGGCCAATCGGCCGCCTTGATCAATTGCGCCATCGTTGCCTGACGGGAAGCCTTGTCGATCTTGTTGACCCCCACAACGACGTCGGCATCGGACTCGACCAGGCGCTCGGCGATGAGTCGGTCACCCGGGCCTATCGGCATAGTGGCGTCGATGAGGAACAGAACAACGTCGGCGTCGGCGAGTGTCCCGTAGACCAGCGAGTTGAGCCGGGTACCCAGTTCGGTCTTCGGTTTGTGAAGGCCTGGCGTGTCCACAAGAACGATCTGGTAATCGGGGTCGGCCCCGTCCGAGGCGGTAACCACCCCCCGGATGGCGTTACGAGTGGTTTGTGGCCGTGAAGACGTGATTGCCACCTTGGATCCAACCATCTGGTTGACCAGCGTCGACTTGCCGACGTTGGGACGTCCGACAACTGCCACGAATCCCGACTTCACACAGCCTCGATCCGACCTGCCAGCGTCACATTCACTTCAGAGACTCGCCGACCTTGCATTCGGCTAACCCGCAGAATGAGCTGTTCGTGCGTGAACACCTCGCCTTCCTCTGGAATCCTCTCCGCGAGGCCAAGAACCAAGCCACCAACCGTATCCCACTCCTCATCTGGCAATTCCACTCCGGTGGCCTTGACGAGATCATCCACCGACAGACGAGCGTCGACATCCCACCCATCTCCGCTTCGTGAAATCAGACTCTCCTCGAGGTCGGTCTCATCTGCGATCTCACCAACAAGTTCTTCAAGCAGATCCTCAATGGTGACCAGACCGGCAACATCGCCGTACTCGTCAACAACAATCACCTGGTGGGTGTGGCTCTCCTGCATCTCCGCAAGCAAGGACGACGCGCGCTTGGTTTCCGGGACGAATTCAACCGGCCTCATCACCTGGGCGACTGTCCGCGGGCGGTTCTCGTCAGTCAGTACCGACAGCAGATCCATCATGATTACCTGTCCAACAACATCCCCGTTGGATATGACAGGAAGCCTGGAGTGCCCCTCTTCGGTGGAGAGCTCGATCAGCCTCTCGATCGGAGCCGTTACCGGGATGGTGACCATGTCGGGTCTTGGCGTCATGACCTCTCGCACAATCGTCTCGCTGAACTCCAGGACCGAGTCGATCAACTCACGCTCGTGCTCGTCAGCCTCATCCTCGCCCGCGTCGTCGTAGTGATCGTCCCCATGCTCGGACTCGGGAAGCAGGTCGTTGGCCCATCGCCCCAACCTAACCGAGAGCCTCAAAAGCCTTGCTGAACGGTAAGCGACACTACGTGGTTTCAGCCTTCCGAGACGACGTGGGACCAGGTCACCAACGAGAAGCGCGGCACCACCGACACCCAGGGCGTAGAGCAGGGCAACTCCAGAAGACTGACCAACAACCAGGACCGCTGTGGCGAGCACGGAAGAAAGAATCAGCAGGGCCGAAGCCACCACCCCGACCGCGGGCGAGATCACCTCGCGCTCGTCGAGCATGCCGGCGACAGCTTCCGCTCCTTTGGCGCCGTCCGATGCATCACGCAGAGCATCCGCCCTCGGCACTCTCGTCACCGCAGTGCCGGCAGCTCTGATCCAGAAAGCAAGCAGAAGGAGAGCCACAGCCACAAGGAGTACGGCGACCATCATCGTCGTGCTTTCCCGACTTTGGCAAGGAGGTCTCGCTCCCTTTTTTCCATTCGCTCAGCGTCTTCGTCGACTATGTGGTCATAGCCGATGAGATGAAGAACACCGTGAGTCACCATCAGCGCCATCTCGTCCTCAAATGCCACGTCGTACTCGGTGGCCTGCCTGCGGATGTAGGCCGGTGCCACAATCAAGTCACCGATCATCAGCGGTGGGCCGTGGGGGTCGTGGTCGGGGACGATCCCGGGCAGCAAGTCCTCGAGGGGAAATGCCAGGACGTCGGTTGGCCCCGAGCGATTCAAGAATCGCTCGTTGTATTCCGACATCTCCTGTTCATCGATGAGGAGGATGGTGACTTCGGTGTCGTCCGGATACCCCTCTTCAGTAAGGACCATCTCGGCCAGGCTTCGCAAGTTGGAAAGCCCAATTTCCTCGGACTGCTCGTCGGCCAGGAACACACTCACCGATCTTTCCAGCACTCGAGAGCGTGTGTAACGGATGCGTCATGGGGAACCTGAGGTTTGCTTGTAAACGGGGACGGTTCGTCCATCAGTTACCGGGGAAATTCGGATAGGCGATGCGTTGATGGTAGTGACCCACAAGCGACTCCAGGAAGGCTGCCCGAATCTTGGTTAGCTCGCCAAGGGTCAACGGGGATTCGGACAACTGCCCGTCCTCGAGCTTCTCGTCCATGACCCGGTTGACGACCTTCTCGATGGCGTCGGGCGTGGGCTCTTCGATCTGGAACACTGCGCGGCAGGCGGCCTCCAACGAATCGGCAACCATCAGGATCGCCGTTTCCGCGGTGCGAGGCTTGTGCCCGATGTGGCGAAAGTCGTCGATGTCGACCTCCTCGCCATCCTGTTCACGGGCCTTCTCGTAGAAGAAGCGCATAACGCCATCGCCGTGGTGGCTGACTATTCCCTGGGTTACATCCGTCGGGATCTTGAACTGACGCGCCAGCACGACTCCGGCTGTCACGTGACTCCTGATGATCTTCGCCGACTCACTCGGGTCGAGCTTGTCGTGCGGGTTAGGAATCCCAAACTGGTTCTCGATGAAGTAGGTGGGGTTCTCGGTCTTGCCAAGGTCGTGGTAGTAGGCCATCGCCATTGCCAGCAGGGGGTTCGCTCCGATTTCCCGGGCCGCGGCATCTGCCAACGTCCCCACCATCAGCGAGTGGTTGAACGTGCCGAAAGCCTCCTCCTGAAGGAGTTGCAACGCCTCGTGGTTGCGGTCGGTCAGGTCGAGAAGACTGAGCGTGGTAGTGATGTCGAATGCCGACTCGAAGAACTGCAGTGCGGCAAGGCCAACCAGAGAGGCCACCACAGAAACCCCGAAGGCCCAGGCTACCGAGGTTCCGATCGTCTGGAGCAGGGTGTCATTTGGCCCAATATAGAAGAACCACGACGTCGCGGCCGCGATGCCGGAGGCGACCAGCGATGACAGCACTACTGCTTGGCGAAAAGCGCCTCGTGTGCTGACCGAACTCACAAAGGGAATAGGCGCCAGCGCCGCGAGAATGGCGTAGACCGTGATACCAATGTCCAAGGTCCCCACGGCCGCCAACACACCAACCGAGAGAGCCATCAACGCCGCTATGCGTTGATCGAACAGGATCGCCGTCACCAAGCCGAATGCAACGGCAGGCAGGACGTACCAACTGGTCGCCTCTTGGATAAAGACGGTGCCACGCACAGCCGCTCCAGCAAGGAGGATCAGGATCCCAAGAAGTGCCACCATGCGGGGGCGCGCCCAGAACTCGGGTCGGAATCTCGCCAGGTAAAGACCCAAGAGTGCGACTAGGACCGCGATAACTGCCAGCAATGCCATGGATGCCTGTTCCGTGGTTGTCAACGTGGTCGTCGCATTGATGGCGTCAATGTCGAGCTGGGTCATCAATTGGCCCTCGGCGATGATCGTCTGACCCTCGATGATGGCGACGGTCACTTCTGGCACATCTTCGGCGGCCGCGTCTTGATCTGCTGCAGTCCGTTCCTGGTTGATCAGATAGCTGGCCTGTAGAAATGTGGCAACGATCTCCCCTGAAGCCTCCCCACCCGAGACATCCTGGCCAGTGTCGACATGAAAGACGAGAGGCTGACTGGTCCTCTGGCGAGCCTTCGCCTCCTGAAGTTGGTCTGGTTCTATGCGACGGCCAAACTCCTCGAGGACTCGCTGAAGCGATGCCTGACGAACCGTGGGCAGATGAAGTGGCTCGTCGAGTCCCGACCGGATCACGTCGTCCGAAGCGACAGCCGCCAGGTAGCTGATGGTGTCACCCGGCAGTGGGTACTTAGCGGCCAGAGCCGACTCGACGTCGGCAAGGGGGCGCAGACTCGCCTCGAACCCTATGTTCTCGGCGGGACACTCCTCCCCGGCCTCACATGGGATCAGCTGGCTCAGGTTGTCGGTGTCGACAACCCATCCCTCGGGAACTTCGGGGTCGGAGTCGTCCACACTTATGACCGCTGCGCCCGTTGTGATTTCGGCGCTCCAAGTTCCCCCGGGCCCCGTGGTGACAGTCGAAATGTCACCTTCGGTCCGGATCTGAACGCTGACCCGCTCCAGCCCTTGGTCCACTCGATCGCCTTCGGCATCAGGTCTGAATTCGCCATCGCCGTCCACATCGAGGAACACGACACCGACGATGAGGGAGGGCTCGGTCTGAAGCGTCGTGGTCGTCGTAGAACCTTCCAAGAATTCTGTGGTCGAGGTGGTGGTCGTCGGAAGCTCGAGGATCGAGTTTGACGGGGATGTATCCACCTCATCGATGGCTAAGGATTCGACGTCGTCGAACACCGCATTCACAGACTCGGTGACGGAGCTCTCGATCTCAGAATCGGGTTCACGGATCGGCTCCACACCGTCCCTAGCCTCCTGTTTTCTTCGCTCCGTCTCCTTAGCGTCTACAACGTTCTCCGAACTCTCAGCCGTGAATGTCTGAGCGGCTGGTTGGCCGACCATCAACGCTGGATCGACGGCCGAGGTTCCGATCGAAAGCACACCCCAGGTCGCTACGACGGTGGCGAGGAAGAGAGCGGTCCGTACGACCGTAGGCCGGCGCATCACCGCTCCTCAGTCTCAAATCGCTCGTAAGCCTCGACGATCGACGCCACAATCCGGTGACGGACTACGTCGCGCGCGCCCAACTCGATAAAGGAAACGCCAGGAATCCCGGTGAGAATGCTGCGGACGACGTGGAGCCCGGAGTGACGCCCGGTAGGCAGGTCGGTCTGGGAAACATCGCCGGTGATGATCATCTTCGAATTGAAGCCCAGGCGAGTGAGAAACATCTTCATTTGCTCCGGCGTGGTGTTCTGCGCCTCATCGAGGATCACACACGCATCGTTGAGTGTCCTTCCACGCATGTAAGCGAGCGGAGCTATCTCGATAGTTCCCTGTTTGATGAGCGACGCAGTCTCTTCGGGACCGAGCATGTCCCACAAAGCATCGTAAAGAGGACGCAGATATGGGTCGACCTTGGCGGAGACATCTCCGGGGAGAAACCCGAGTCGCTCCCCTGCCTCAACGGCCGGACGGGTCAGGACGATGCGCCGGACTACGCCGTTGATGAGGCTGTCGACAGCGGCGGCCATGGCCAGATAGGTCTTGCCCGTGCCGGCAGGGCCGATTCCGAATGTCAGGGTGTTTTCTCGAATGGCTTCGATGTATTTCTGTTGACCGTGGGTCTTCGGCCGGATCATTCGACCCCGACCCACCGGAATCCCATCGCTCAGGACCCCCGAAGGACTGGGGACCTCGTCTCGGACCATCTTCACCACTTCGATGACACGCCCTTCATCGAGGGGGTGGCCCTCTTGCACCAGGATCAGCAGCTCATCGAGGACTGTTCGAGCCTTCTCGACATCGTCTTCCGAGCCCTTTAAAACCACCTCATCTCCGCGCGCGACAAAGTGGACCTCAGGAAAGAGAGACTCGACCTGGCGGAGATGCCGATCGGACTCACCTATGAGATCCAGCATCAAGTGATGGCTGGAGACACGCAGACGCGTTTCGCTCTGATCAGTGGACAAGGTGACGACGCCATCGTTGGGACGTCAGGTGCATTTTATCGGCTTCTGGGGATTCAGCTAGCGTGTTTCATCAGAGGTGGCGGTGGGGTCCACCGTTTGAACAAGTGAGCCGAGTATCGCCTGATCTCCTCGGCGTATCTCGAAATGGCTTGAATCCCTGCGCAGCAACTGGATGGCAGCGAGGTACCGCTCGACCAAGTCGTCTGAACTGGCGGCTCCCAGCGCATCCAGGTCAATCACGAGATCGTCATCCGATGGAACCAAAGGAAGAAGGTCTGATGCGGCGACTCCATAGATCCCGGCGAGACGCACGAATCGCTGTACCGAGATTGCACGCTCTCCCCGTTCGTAGGCTCCAACCACTGATGCCTTGAATTCACCAAGGGTCCTTGACTCGACCTGGCCAAGTGACCAAGCGCGCTGCCGCCTGGCGGCGCGAAGCTTCTGCCCCAACGATGCGTTGAACTTGTCGACCAAGTATGGCCCTCCCATGAGCCCTCCACACATCCTATTCGCCATGTTGCATTCTTCCAATGACTTGGTCAGGACATCAGTCTCACGGCAGCGACGATGGCCGCTGACTCGACCCGAAGGATGTTGGGTCCCAGATCCCAACGAACAACATCTGGAGGAACCTGTTCGTCTGCAAAACCATCTTCGGGACCGATAACCACCGTCTTCACATGAGGCGTGCCGGTCTGTCCACCCGGATGGCATGCCGCCACCGGCCCGGCCAGATCGTTCCAACTGACCAGGTCAGAGCTGGTTTCCATCAGCCAGGCGCCTCTGGACTGCTCGACGGCCGCGAGAACCCACGAGAACACCTTGGTACCCGAGGCAATCCGATCCTTGCCAGGAGTCGTCCTGAGCCACCGTAACCTGGCAACTCCCAGCTCTGCCAGTTTCTCGACCAGGAATCGCTGCCGATGCCTATTGGATGGAGGTGCAGATGCGACCACCAATTCGGAACTCCGCGGCACTTCATGCTCGTCGCCACGGTTGATGGCGCGATTGGCGAGAATCCCCTGGCCGAGATGACCCAGCCCATCGGTGTAAGAGATCCGATCACCCCGATTCAACCGAACGACCTTGGTCAGATGTTTCCATTGCACGATGGAGAGCTCGAGGGAATCTCCATTCCAAGGGGCGCCAACAACAACGTGAGGCACCTGCTTCATCACGTCGGCGCCGGTCGGTCGATTTTCTCGCCGCGTAGTTCTGCCCAGCGTCGCAAGAGCGTCTCCTCCTCGGAGCTCAACTCGGATGGCACGACAACGTCGACTACAACAACCAGGTCTCCACGGCTTCGGCGGCCCAGAACGGTCACCCCTCGGCCTGGGATCCGGAAAACACTCCTCGGCTGAGTCGCCGCCTTTATCTCGAGATCGGTTGTGCCCCCTTCGATGAGAGGGATGTCGAGACGGGTCCCAAGCGAAGCCTCGGCGAGACCGATGGACACCATGTGGATGAGATCGGCGTCCTGACGTTCGAATCTCGGATCGAGGGCGACGCTGACCTCGACAAAGAGGTCACCAGCCGGCCCGGCCCGCCCTGCAGACTCGCCTCGACCACTCAATCGCAACCTCGTCCCGCTGGAGACACCGGCCGGGATCTCGATACTCAACGTCACGTTCTCGGATACCGCCCCGGAACCGGCGCATTTGGCGCATGGGTTTGTCAGCAACGCTCCCTCACCACCACAGCGGGGGCAGGTGGTGACAGACATCATTGTCCCGAACAGCGAACGGCGTGCAACGCGAACCTGCCCGGTGCCGCCACAGTCCGGGCAAGTAGCCAAGTCGTATCCGGGCTCGGATCCCGTCCCGGAGCAATCAGGACACGCCACCAGAGTCTGGTATTCGACTTCAGCCTCGCTCCCGAAAGCAGCCTCCTCGAGGCTCACCTCGGTCCGCACCAGAACGTCACGACCACGCGAGGATCTGGATGCGCCTCCACCGAAGACGCCGCCATCCCCGAAAACAGATCGCAACAGGTCGTCTAGCCCTCCGAACCCGCCTAGTAGATCGGACAGATCGATGGTGTCTCCCCTGTCGTACCGGCTTCGTCGGTCGGGGTCGGAAAGCACCTCATATGCTTCTGCAGCTTCACGGAACCTTTTCTCGGCCTGGGGATCACCCGGGTTGGTGTCTGGGTGTGTCTCGCGGGCTACCCGTCTGAACGCCTTTTTGATCTCCTCGAAAGAGGCCTCCCTCGCCACACCGAGGATCCCGTAGTAGTCACTTGCCATTGGCGCTCATCAGCGTAAGTACAGTCGAGGTTTGCCTCATAGCGGCGGGGCCATTTATTCGGACCGCGAGCCGATCTGCTCCTCGAGTTCACGAGACACCTCTTCGACCGCCGAGATGGCTCGCTTGTAGTTCATCCTCATCGGCCCCATCACCCCAACCGAACCTGCCTCGCCGCTTGCTTCATAGGTCTTGGAGACAACCGCAAGATCAAGATCATCGGAGTCCAGCTCAAGACCGAGCAGGATCGAGGTTCCCGAAGCACCGGCAAGAAGCTTCATCACCTCGGCCTCCCGTTCCAGAATCTCAAGCACTCTCCCCACGGTGGACGCATCGTCCCAAACGGCGGACATCCGCTGGGTCCCACCTACGAACATCTCAGTTCCTGCCGACGCCGCCAGATGGAGGCCGTCGGTGATCGTCAGCACCGCCTCTCGTGTGGGCTCGTCGATCTCTCTCAGCTCCTCATCGGACAACAGAGTCGCTCCACCCAGTTCTTTACCAACGACGGCGGCTGCCACAAGACGTTGAGCGTCCTCAATTTCGCCGGGGGTCACCGGGACCCGAACACGACCCCGTTGCTGAACGACCCGGCCTCCTTCGGTGACGACAACCATGAGGATCTGGTCGGTTGTCACCTGAACCGCATGCAGGGCGCGAACCCGATCATGAGCCACTCCCGGGGCGATGACAACGGCAGGAAGATCGGTTACTTCGACGAGCAGCTCCGAGGTGGCCTTGAGCAGCTTCGACAATTCGAGATGCACCTCGCTAAAGAATGAATCAACCTTCTCTTGAGCCGCGTGCCGCAATCGGCCTGGTCTGAGATGATCGACGTAGTAACGATATCCGGCGGCCGTCGGAACCCTGCCCGCTGAGGTATAAGGCTGGCTGACCAACCCTTCGCTCTCGAGAACCGTCAGGTCGTTACGTACCGTGGCAGTCGAAACGGACAGGGTGGAGTGTTCAACAATCGCACGAGAACTAACCGGCTCGGCGGTTCTTATGTGCTCCTCGACGAGGGCACGCAGCACTTCGGTACGACGATCTTCAAGCATCAGAACTCGATGACACGATATCCGCCCCTTCTGTCTTCGCCCACCCCTTAGTGCCTCCCAACGCAAATACGCTGATGTTTCAACGGACAGATGTTCTCGCTCGCGACGTCCTCGTCCTAAACGCACCACACCGGGTGGCCAACGTCGCCGCGTCCTGGCGAGGCGACACCCCTGGCTCGACGAAACATACGACCGTACTTACGTTGGAAAGCACTGAGGAGCCTCGAGGTCGAGAACGCAGCGGTGAACCTCGTCGGTGAGAAGAGGCCGATTGATAGTCAATCGTCCCGCAACCAGGTTCACCACGTCGGCATCCACGAGACGGCGCCCCGAGTCTGACTGGAGAAACGTGGTGACACCGGGTCCGGGCGCCACTCCCACCACCCTGCGCAATCCGACGAACAATCGATCGATTTCTGCATCCCAGCCTTCAATCACATCATTTCCCGACCGCGGTGTCTTGTCGGACTCAACCGCACTGACATAGGCATCTATGCGACGAATATTTCGAAACCGAATTCCGTCCCGATACCCGTGGGAACCATTGCCGTATGCCTCATACTGACCTTGCGCCCATACCGTCAGGTTGTATCGACACTCGTGCTGGGGATACGACCAATTGGAAACCTCGTATCGCGTGTAGCCGGCGGCACTCAAGACCATGTTGGCGTTCTCGTATCGGTCCGCCTGGGTATCCGGGTCTGGAGCCTCGGCTCCGTCCCTGACTGCGCGACCCAACGGTGTGCCGGACTCGACGGTCAGCGCGTAACAGGAGATGTGATCCGGAGCCAGGTCGATCGCCCGCCTCAATGTGTCCCTCCATGAGTTTGCCGTCTCGCCTGGTGTGCCATAGATGAGATCAAGCGATACGTTTTCGAAGCCTGCCCGTCTGGCGGCACGCACCGACGATTCGATCTGGCCGGATTGATGACGGCGACCAAGCGCCACCAGAACACTCGAATCAAAGCTCTGAGCGCCAAAAGACACTCTGTTGAACCCGAGACTGCGCAACGTGGTGGCCCGAGCCACATCGAAGTCCTCCGGGTTGGCTTCGAGACTGACTTCGGCATCAGCCGAGAAGCCGTGTTTGAGTGAAAGGGCGTCCAATACACCACCCAACACGGACGGATCGACATGACTCGGCGTTCCTCCCCCAAAGTAGATCGCCTCGAGTGGCCGCCAAGGCTCAGATGTTGTGATCTCGGTGCAGACGGCGTCGATGTAGCGGCCGACAAGATCGTCTCGCCCGGCAACGACTGCGAAGTCACAATACGGGCAGACCGAGGAGCAGAAGGGGATGTGAACGTAAGCGGCGGCGCTTCGAGAGTAGGCGTCGGCTTCGGTAGGAGTCACAGGTCATCGTCCAGTTTGAGGGCAGCAACAAAAGCCTCTTGCGGCACTTCCACCGAACCGACCATCTTCATTCTCTTCTTGCCCTCTTTCTGTCGCTGAAGGAGCTTCTTCTTCCGACTGATGTCACCGCCGTAACACTTGGCTGTGACGTCCTTCCGTTTCGCCTTCACCGTCTCCCGGCTGATGATCCGGCCCCCGATTGCCGCCTGAATGGGCACATCGAACAGCTGCCGCGGGATGAGGCCTCGGAGACGGCCGGTCATCTTCTTCCCGTAATCTTCAGCGCCGTCGCGATGGAGGATGGCGGAGAACGCGTCAACCGGCTGGCCGTTGAGGAGGATGTCGACCTTGACCAGATCGGCTTCCCTGTAGTCGGCGGGCTCGTAGTCCAGCGATGCGTAACCCTTGGTCTTTGACTTGAGAAGGTCGAAGAAATCGAAGACGATCTCAGCGAGGGGTATCTCGAAGTCGAGCTCGACCCTCTCGGGACTCAGGTAGTTCATGTCCCCGACGATGCCCCTTCGGCTTGTTGCCAGCTCCATGATCGGCCCGACGTACTCGCTTGGCGTGAGGATCATTGCCTTCACATACGGCTCGGCGACGCCCCGACGATCGATGGTCTCTGGAAGGTCCTGTGGAGACTTGATCTCGGTCACCGAACCGTCGAGCATCGTCACCCGATAGGCCACCGACGGTGCGGTGGCGACCAGGTCGAGGTCGTACTCCCTCTCCAGACGCTCCCTGACGATCTCCATGTGAAGCAAGCCGAGGAACCCGCACCGAAACCCGAAGCCAAGTGCCTTCGACGTCTCCGGCTCCCACGCCAGCGAGGCGTCGTTGAGCCTCAGTTTCTCCAACGCATCCCTGAGTTTTTCAAAGTCGTCACCATCGGTCGGAAAGAGCCCGGAGAACACCATCGGCCTGGGCTCGGCGTAGCCGGGGAGGGCCTCGGTCGCCGGTGTTCGTGCCCCGGTGATCGTGTCACCGACCTTGATCCTGTCTATCTCTTTGACACCGGTGATCAGATATCCCACCTCACCAGTGCCCAGAACGCCGACCCGGACGAATGTTGGAGTGAGGAATCCGATCTCGTTGGCGTCGTGTACCTCCTTGGTGGCCATGAACCGGAGACTGTCACCGGACCCAAGATGACCGTCGACAACTCGGACATAACAAACAACGCCACGGTATGCATCGAAGTAGGAATCGAAGACCAAGGCACGCAATGGGGCCTCTGGATCACCTCGAGGGGGTGGCACATCCCGTACCACGGTCTCCAGCACCTCATCGATGCCGGCTCCGGTTTTGGCAGACATCCGCACGATGTCGTTCGCCGAGCCTCCGAGGATGTTGACGATCTCGACTGCGGCTCGATCGGGGTCGGCAGCCGGCAGGTCGATCTTGTTGATCGCGGGTATCACATCGAGTCCGGCGTCGATGGCCAGATATGCGTTGGCCACGGTCTGCGCCTGGACACCCTGTACTGCGTCGACGAGAAGAAGAGCCCCCTCGCAGGCAGCAAGCGAACGGCTCACCTCGTATGAGAAATCAACGTGGCCCGGTGTGTCGATGAGGTTGATCACGTATTCCTCACCGTCCGAAGCCTTGTAGTCGAGCCGAACTGTTTGCGCCTTGATGGTGATCCCGCGCTCTCGCTCCAAATCCATGCTGTCGAGGAGTTGATCTCTCATGTCTCTTTCACTCACCGCTCCGGTTTTCTCCATGAGGCGATCGGCAAGGGTCGACTTGCCATGGTCGATATGGGCGATGATCGAGAAGTTACGAATGCGCGTTTGATCGGTCACGGGTATTCCGGGGGAAGCGGGGGCCGCATTGTACCTGCGACTAGGCCACTGCTACCGTTCCTCCTGCAGCCCGGGTTACCTCCCGGCGCAGCGATTTCCCCTTACAGTCGAGTTTCAAATGGCCAACAACATGTCACAGAAGAAGCGGAACCGCCAGAACGAGAAGCGGCGTCAGAACAACATGGCGCTCGTGAGCGACCTCAAGACCAGTATCAAAAAGGTGGAGACCGCGGCGGCGGCCGGTGAGCCCACCGACGCGTTGTACCGGGAGGCTCAGAAGAAGATCGATGTTGCGGCAGATAAGGGTGTTCTTCACGCCAACACCGCTGCCCGCAAGAAGTCACGGCTGGCCACGCTGACAACGGTCGAGTAACCGGCCATCAACACTCATGTGAAACGCCCGACATCGTCGGGCCCGAGGGTCGACCGCTACGCGTACCAGCGACACATGGCCACCGTGAGCCTCTCCAAGGTGACTCGATGAACCTCTTCGGGCATGGTCTTCATTGTGCGATCGGCCCTGACCAGCGCCTCCTGAGCCTTTCGTAATGACGACTCGCGCACTCTTCTACGCGACGACCAGATTCGGGAAAGCTGTCGATCGGAACTCCCCGCGCCAACCCAATCCTTGAAGGTGGCCTCGTCGGGCGCAGCCGCCGCCAGCGATCGCTTCTTGAGATCACTTTCCAGCGACACGAGAAACACAAGTGGATGCCCGTGAACGAGGAAGTCGGAAAGACGACGAAGTGCCAGCCCGACATCGCCCTTGCCGATGGCGTCTGTGATGAGCCAGGTCGGCTCATCGGGCCGGTTCTTGAAGCGGTCGAGAATCAGGGCAGCCGTGATCTTGCCCCGAGTTTCCCCGAGTTGATCGAGCGCCTGTCCCATGCTTGCGGTATCGGTCCCGAACTTCTGAAGGAGGGCATCGGGGGCGCCTTTCTCCAGGGTGAGTTCACGTTTTCTCACCTCGATGTCGAGCCATTGTGCCGCCTGACGCTCCCACATCTTGCGGATCGATATGGTGGCACCGCGCTCCTTGGCCATGTCCGCGAGGCGCTTGCCGACAGAGCCTGATGCCACCAGCACAACCTCAGTAAGTTGGAGGTCGGCACCTTCGAGCAACTCGGCAAGTGTCTCCACTTCAGCCTTCTGCAGATTCTGGGCTTCCATCAGCTCCAAACCCTGGGCTTCACCGAACAATGACCCCGATTGAAGAAGAGGGATCATCGGCTCGAGTTCGGAACGCACTGGACCGTCCCCGGGCTCGCCGGCACCTCGACCCGGCACGTCGATACGCACCACGTCATCACGGCTGAGCCCTTTGCCGACAAAGTGCTCCGTGGCTGCCGCCAGCATCTGCTCTCTCTCACCGGGGCCGGCGTTGGAGGGACCTGCGACGATCAGAAGTGACACGGTCTCAACGTAGTCATTGGGTACGACCAAAAAGCCGCGCGAGGTCGCACGCCATGGCGACATCGTGAACCCTGATGATGTCTGCGCGATGCTCCAGAGCGAGAGAAATGTAGGCGGCAACCCTGTGGCCATCCCTTTTGCGGGGAATGGGTATCAGAACGGGTTTGCCGAGCAAGTGGAGGTGCTCCGACTCCGCAATCACTGCTAGCTGCATCTGGGTGTAGGACACGTAGTCGCCCCGATAGCTGAGAGCGATCCCGGGGTCGATAATCACGTTGTCGATGCCAACCGACTCGAGCTCGGAGAGAAGCTGACGAAATTGCTCGGCTGTGTGCTCAGCTTTGTCCTTCCGGATCTCGACATTTGCGACCTCGTGTGGGTTGGCACCTTCAATGTGAACGGCGACCACAGCTGCCCCCGTCAAGGCCACCACTTTCCTCATTGCCGGGTCGGCGAGGCCACCGGTGTCGTTGACGATCACAGCTCCGGCCGCAACGGCCGCCTCTGCGACCTCGGGTTTCCAAGTGTCGATAGCAACAAGATGCCCTTCGGCAACCATGGCCTCGATGACCGGCACTGTTCTGGAAACCTCGTCTGCGGCCTCGATAGTTGGATTGTCAAAATGTGATGATTGACCTCCGAGATCGATGAGTGTCGCCCCCCAGATCCGGTAGCGGTGGGCCATGAGAAGAGCGTCATCGATCGAGAAGGCAACAGTGTGGGTGTTCTTCGAGTCGGGAGAGACATTGATGACACCCATCACGTAGGTCACCTCACCGAGAGGGAGCTTTGTGTCGCCCAGTGTCAGCACATCGCCCATGGAGCGAGATTAGGAGAGGGGAACCACAACGTCTCCCACCTGGTCCGTTCTCACCACTTCGGCCCCGGACTCTTCGAGGACCTCTATCACCCATTCCGCCGGGTGGCCGAACTGGTTGGTCCCCACAGATATGACGGCGAGGTCGGCGCCGACCTCCTCCAACCATTCAGGGTCCGAAGTCGCCGCGCCCTGGTGCGGGACCTTGAGCACATCAGCTCTGAGATGGGACAGTTCGCCCTGGGCAAAGGCTTCAATGTCACCCGCAAGAAGCATGGTCCGGTCCGACCCGAGGACCGTGACAACAATCGACTGGTCGTTGGGTGACGCATACTTTCGCAGAGGCCCCTCCACCACCAGGCTCAAAGAACCCAGGCGAAATATCTCGCCCACCTGCGGTTCAACGACTGGCACGCCATAGTCACGTAGGGCAGATGTCAAACCTTCCAATGCTGCGGTGACGTGCGGCTCGGTCCGCATCCAAACCTGTCCCAACGAGATCTTGCCTACCAACCCGGTGAGTCCGGTGGCGTGGTCGGCATGGACGTGTGTCAGAACCACCAGGTCAAGTCGGTCTACTCCGTACTTGCGCAACCGGTCGGCGAGAACCAGGGCATCTGGACCGCCGTCGACAAGGGCGTAACTGTCATCCCCTCCGTGGATCAGGATGGCGTCGCCCTGGCCGACATCCAAGACAATCACCCCGGGGTCAGGTACCGGAGACCCTCTACCCAAAACCAGAACCACAACGACCACCGCACCGCCAACGGCGACCAGCGATCGGCTCCACGGAAAACGAACCGTGACCACCCCTACCAGAAGGATCATTAGAAGAGGGAGTGATTCGAGCTGTGGCCATATCGCAGCTCCCCTCGCCAACAGAAGAACCAAATCGGCCAACCAGGCGGCGATATGGAGCAGAAATGACGGACCTGCGACACCGACAGCGCCAATCAAGGTCGAGGAAGCGACGATGGGAGCCGCAACCAGGTTGACCAGTGGCGACATCATCGGAACCGAGCCGAAATGGGCGAGGATGAGAGGAGCCACCGCGATCTGAGCACCGACCGTGATCGCTAGGGCTCGAACCACCCTGCCACCATTCAGGGGCCATCGCGCCCCAACCAGCACTCCGGCGGTCGCTGCCACGGAGAGCTGAAAACCGGCGCTACCAGTCAGCCGCGGATCCAGCACCAGGAGACCGATCACGGCGAGCGAAAGCAGTTGCCATGCTTCCAAAACGACACCGATGAGACGTCCTCCCAGGGCAATGCCGGCCATTACCGAAGCCCGCATGACCGAGGGCTCGAAACGAGTCGCTGCCGCGTAGACGGGCAAACCAATCAACCCAACCAGAGCGCGGCGTTTCGGTCCGAGAGCAAGAGGACCGGCAGCAAACACAAGCAGTCCTAGAAAGAGAGCCACGTTTGATCCGCTGACCGCGACGAAATGGGACAGGCCGGCACGACGCATCGCCTCGATATCTGCCACATCAACCTTTGAGGTGTCGCCGATCAGGAACCCGGCGACAAGACCGCGGCCCGCATCGAACGGCTCCAGACGGGACATGACCCGGTTTCTCAGGGCGTCACCCAGACGCAGCGGCGGCGAGGAAGATGCGGACACCAGTGTGATCGATGTGACGCTCACCCGGGCTCGATACTCGTGGACTCCCCGTCGACCAGGGTCTCCGCGACGCATCCCTTGGAAACTGACCGTGTCGCCTCGGCCCAACCCACCTGACTGGTCGATGTCGAAGAGAAGTGCGCCGTCCTCCGTCTGGGCCATCACCCAGTACCCATATCGACCCTCCACCGGGTCACTGGCCAGCACCGCAACACCCGAAACGGGTCCCGGATCGAGCGGTTCGAGCGTTGAGTTTTGTGCGATCAGCGTCGTGACCAACCACGTAGCGATCGCCACCGCTATCCAAGGACGAGACACTGGAGGCGGCAGGGCCGGATGATCAGGTATCAAGGGACACGGACCAGATCACGAATCGAGGCCAGCTTCGCCTCACCTATTCCACCGACCTGGAGCAGATCCTCTACCTCGGTGAAAGGACCGTTCTGCTCCCGGTAGGCAACGATCCGCTCGGCTAGGACCGGTCCCACGCCAGGAAGTCCCTCCAGATCGTTCGCCGATGCCCTGTTTAGAGCGAGGAGTCCCCCTTCGGATGACCCGGCCATGGCGTCAGGGCCGGGAACCACGATCTGATCACCCGAGCGGATCGGGGCGGCCAGGTTGATCAGATCGACCAGCGCTCCAGGGCGAAGACCGCCTGCGGCCTCGATGGCGTCAGCGACAATCGAATCTGACGCGACCCGGACTACGCCCGGTGAGACCACCCACCCCGCGACATGAACGTCGATGCTCGCCGTGACAGTCTCGACGTTTGACTCGGTGCCGCCAGCAGTTTCATGCGGGCGGTCGAGCGAGCCGAGCGACCCACCGACCAACACCGCCGCCCCCACGACAGCAGCTACTGCCACGGCGCGGCTCACCGACCGCCTTCCCACTCCACCCACATACCCGACTACCTAGCCGAGTCGACCGCCCAAGGGAACCCTCTCGACAGATCTCGCGCTACCGAAAGCGAGCCTGGATCTCACGTGCCTCCACCTCGAGATCGATAGCCCTGTAGGAGTCCCGGTGGTTCAAACCCTTACGTCTCCCCCGCAGGTAACTCCCCAAATAGCTGCTGAGAAAGCCGAGAACGCCGAGATCAGACCATTGGCGGACATGGACCAATTCGTGGATGATGAGGAGGCTGAGTTTCGCCCTATCCCCATTGAGAAGCCCCGGGTCGACAAAGATCCAGCGACGCACGGTCATCGCCTGTATCCCGGAGCCCCAGAACCTCATCATCAACGGAGTTGCGGATCTCAGCCACACTTGCTCAGGCTGTATCGGGTGGATGAGAACCCTCAGCTCGTCAGTATCCACACCTGCTTCCGTGAGGACGCGCCCTGCGTTCACCCGATGACGATGTTGACCAGGTTTGGCTGGCGAACGACCACTTTGCGCACTTCGTGACCGTCGATCCAACCCCGAATCTTGTCCAGACTCAACGCATGTTCCTCCGCTTCTTCGGCAGTGATATCGGTTGCCACCTCAACACGATCCCGGACCTTTCCGTTCACCTGGACGATCATGGTCACCGTCTCCTCGCGGACCAGTTGCTCATCCCAGGTGGGCCAGTCCTGAAGGGCCAGCATCTCGCTGTTGCCCCGCATCTCCCACAGCTCGTGGGCGACATGAGGCGCCATGGGCGACAGCATCAGCAGCATGAGCCGGACTGCCTCGTCATAGGTCTCCTGAAGCGGCTCATCCGAGGCATAGTCAGCCAACTCGTTGGCGAGGATCATCAAAGCCGGTATTGCGGTGTTGAAACGGAATCTGTCAATATCTTCGGTGACCTTGCGCACCGTGCGATGGGCCACCGCCAGGATCTCCCTATCCGTATCGGTCTCTTCCCGGACCACGAAGACGCCCTCCGCTGATCCCAGCTTCCACACTCGCTCCAGAAACCGGCGCGTTCCGTCCACTCCGTTGGTGTTCCAGGCCGCATCGTCGGTTGGTGGCCCCATGAACAGGTGATAGAGACGGAGAGCGTCGGCGCCGTGGGAGTCGAAGAGCCCCAGAGGGTCGACCACATTGCCCGCGGATTTCGACATCTTGGCACCGTCGAGCGTGATCATTCCCTGGGTGAACAGGCGGGTAAAGGGCTCCTCGACAGGGCTGAGACCGATGTCGAAGAGGAACATTGTGATGAAGCGCGCATACAGAAGATGGAGGACGGCATGCTCCACGCCGCCGATGTACTGGTCGATCGGCATCCAGTACGCGGGCTTGGACGGGTCGAAAATGGCGTCGTCGTTGTGGGCGTCGGTATAGCGAAGGAAGTACCAGGACGAGTCGACAAAGGTGTCCATGGTGTCGGTCTCGCGCTGCGCCGGCCCATCACAGTTGGGACAGGTGGTGTTGACGAAGTCCTCGACCGCGGCCAGCGGTGACCTGCCCTTTGGGGTGTAGTCCTCAACATGGGGAAGCAAGACAGGCAAATCCTCACGAGGCACCGGCACCAGACCGCACTCGTCACAGTTGAGCATCGGGATGGGACAACCCCAGTAGCGCTGCCGCGAGATGAGCCAATCGTGCAGGCGGTATTGCACCGTCGCCTCGCCGATCTCCTCCTCCTTCAGCCAATCGACGATCCGGTTCTTGGCCTCCTCCATTGGCAAACCATCGAGGAAGCCCGAGTTGATGGTGATCCCGTCTCCGACATAGGCCTCGCCGTCCCAATCGTCCGGTGGCTGGACCGTGCGGATGATGTCGATCCCATACTTGGTGGCGAACTCCCAGTCCCGCTGGTCTTGACCTGGAACCGCCATGATCGCCCCGGTTCCGTAGCCCATCAGCACATAGTCGGCGATGTAGATCGGCACCCCGACTCCGTTGACCGGGTTGATGGCAAAGGAGCCTGTGAATACCCCGGTCTTGCCCCCCTCGGCCATCCGCTCGATGTCCGAGGCGCGCCCGGCGGCGACGATGTACTCCCTGGCCTCGGTCTCCGTTTCGGAATCCGTGATGAGCGACTCCACCAATGGATGCTCGGGGGCGAGGACACAGAAGGTCATCCCGAAGGTGGTGTCGGGTCTCGTCGTGAACACATCGAACGAACCACCACGTTCGACCTCGATTGTGAATGTCACACCCTCCGACCGTCCGATCCAATTTCTCTGCATCGTGCGCACGCGGTCTGGCCACTCTGTCAGATTGTCCAACGAATCGAGCAGCCTGTCCGCGAATTCGGTGATCCGGAAGAACCATTGCGAGAGCTGCTTCTTCTCGACTGGAGTGCCGTCCCGCTCACAGAGACCGTCGATGACTTGCTCGTTGGCCAGCACGGTCTGGTCCTTGGGACACCAGTTGACGAGAGCTTCCGCTTTGTACGCAAGACCGTGCTCGTAGAGCTCGAGAAATAGCCACTGATCCCACCGGTAGAAGTCGACGTGATGCGAAGCGAGCTCGCGGTCCCAGTCATACATGGCTCCGAGCTGTTTGATCTGCCGAGTCATCGTTGTGATCTGGTTCTCGGTGTTCAGCTTGGGATGAATACCGGTGTCAATGGCAGCGTTCTCTGCCGGAAGCCCAAAACTGTCCCAGCCCATCGGCGACAGGACGTTGTAGCCCTGCATGATCTTGTAGCGGGTGAGCAGATCACCAAACGTGTAGTTGCGCACATGTCCCTGGTGGAGGACCCCTGAGGGATACGGATACATGCACAGGTTGTAGAACTTGGGCTTCGACCCGTCCTCGGCGGCGTGGAAGACTTTCTCGGTCGCCCAACGGTCTTGCCATTTGGCTTCGATTGCTCTGTGGTCGTATGACATCTGAAGGCGGGAGGGTAACCACGAATGGGCCGTGGACCACGAGTGCTGTCAAGTGGCACACCCACAAAACCCACACCATCATGGCCGTCAAACCGACGAGGAGTCCAATGCCATGTTGATCGAGCGTGTGGGTGTTATCGGTGGGGGCCTCATGGGATCCGGAATCGCCGAGGTGTGTGCCAGAGCCGGTAGCGACGTCATCGTTCATGAGATCAACCCCGAGGCTGCCGAGGCGGCCATGAGTCGAATTGAGAAATCCCTGGATAGAGCGATCGAGCGGGAGAAGCTCGATCAAGCCGGACGAAGTGAGATCCTCAGCCGGATCGCCCTTTCTACGGACCTGACCGAACAGGCCGATCGCCAACTCGTGATTGAAGCCGCCACCGAGAACGAGGATTTGAAGAAGCGGATCTTCACCGACCTCGACGAGATCGTCACCGACTCCGACGCCATCTTCGCTTCCAACACATCTTCGATTCCCATCACCAGAATCGCCTCGGCAACCAGCCGCCCCGATCATGTCGTCGGCTTGCACTTCTTCAATCCGGTTCCGGTCATGGCTCTAGTCGAACTGGTGACAACGGTCATGTCAGATCCGGGCGTGGAGGACCGGGCTCAGGCATACGCCGAGAGCGTCGGAAAAACTGTGATCCGCGCCAAGGACCGGGCCGGCTTCGTGGTCAACATGCTCCTGATCCCTTTCATGCTGGGAGCGGTCCGGATGTACGAAACCGGGGTGGCGACCAAGGAGGACATAGATACAGCCATGCGTCTCGGAGCCAACCATCCGATGGGGCCACTCGAGCTAGCCGACTTTGTGGGTCTCGACACGACAAAGTATGTGGCCGACGTTCTCTACGAGGAGTTCAAGGAGCCGATGTACGCCTCTCCCCCTCTCTTGACCCGCATGGTGGAAGCCGGTCTCCATGGTCGCAAAAGCGGACAAGGCTTCTACGACTACGAGTAGCCCGGACGTGTTCTCAACTCTGATCCGGCGTCGGGGCCTGGCTTCTGGGGAAGACCGGTAGCGGGGTGCCGGCGCTTGCCGAACCGACCCTCCTCCATGACCTCTGAGTCGATACGACGAGCGGGCTGAGAGGGAGAGCCGCCCGAACCAAGTCCTGCGCTCCTGGCGTGTATCTCAGAAAGTCGGCGGCGACTTCGAATCGATGACGCACGTCTTCCGGTGTCAACACCAGATCAACCGTCCTAGCGAAAAACGTCCGGTGCTATCGGGTCCTGTTCCCTGCGCCGTGATGCCAGACCGGACAGATATTGTTTTGGGTAGTCGTGATCGGCATAACCGAGATCGATTGCAGCATTCATGGTCCAGTAAGGGTCGACAAGATGGGGTCGGGCCATCACACAGAGGTCGGCACGCCCGGAGACGAGGATGTTGTGGATGTCGTCAATGGAAGACACGGCACCCACGGTCATCGTGGCGATCCCCACTTCGTTTCGAATCCGGTCACTAAAAGGGGTTTGGTAGAGCCGTCCGTACTCGGGACGCGCTTCGACAGATGTCTGACCGGTCGATACATCGATCAGGTCACACCCATGGCTCTTCAGGGCCTCGGCGAGGACAACAGCGTCGTCACCGTCAAACCCTCCTTCGACCCAGTCGGTTGCCGAGATGCGAACGGAGATGGGTTTTCCGTCAGGCCAGACCTCACGCACAGCGTCGAACACTTCCAGTGGGTACCGCATTCGGTCCTGCATCGAACCCCCGTACTCATCTGACCTCTGATTTGCCAGAGGAGTCAGAAAGCTGGACAGGAGATATCCGTGGGCAAAGTGAAGCTCGAGCCAATCGAAGCCGGCTCGGTCGGCTCGAATAGCGGCCCCCACATGTTGATCCCGCACCTGATCCATGTCTTCCCTGGTCATTTCCCGCGGCACCTGGGCGTCCGGTCGGTACTTGATTGGAGACGGGCCGATGATCTCCCAATTGCCCTCGTCGAGGGGATCGGTGTCGCCCTCCCACATCAGTTTGGTGGAGCCTTTTCTCCCGGAATGACCGACCTGGATACCAACCTTCGACTCCGAATGGGTGTGGATGAATTCCGTGATCCGCGCCCATTCCTCGGCCTGCTCGTCGCTCCAGATGCCAATGTCTGCGGGAGAAATTCGTCCTTCGGGTGAGACGCAAACCATCTCGGTCATGACGAGACCGGCACCTCCCACGGCACGACTCCCCAGGTGAACGAGGTGCCACTCGCCAGGCATGCCGTCGACAGCGGAGTATTGGTCCATTGGAGAGACAACTATCCGGTTGGGAAGAACGACGTCGCGAACCTGATACGGGTGGAACATCGGAGGTATCGACGCATCCGTTTCGACCGGTGAACCGTGGTCCGATCCGGCGTACCAAGCATCGACCGACTCCATGTAGCTCGGGTCGCGAAGCCGGAGGTTGTCGTATGTGACTCGCTGGCTTCGGGTCAACATACTGAAGACGAACTGCTCCGGTTCCAGATCCCGGTACCGGTCGGCTCCTTCAAACCACTCCAAACTGGTCAGGGCAGCTCGTTGCAAGCTGTCGACGACGGGACGTCGCTCCTCTTCGTAAGCCTCGAGTGCTTCAGACAGGGGTCGGCCGTCCAGTAGCAAGCCCGCGAGGGCGATCGAGTCTTCCATTGCCAGCTTGGTTCCTGAGCCAATGGAGAAATGGGCAGTGTGGATGGCATCCCCCAGTAGAACAACGTTGTCGTGATGCCACTTCTCGCATTTGATGGTGGGGAACTGGAGCCACTTGGAGTTGTTGCCCACCAGCGGATGACCGTCAAGATGCTCGGCAAATATCTCCTCGCATAGTTTCAGGGCGTAATCGTCACTGACTCCCGGCGGGAAAAGGTCGTCCTCGGTCCGGTCGAACCCCAGACCCCGCCAGGTCTTCGGCGCCATCTCCACGATGAAGGTGCTGCCTTCCTCGGAGTAGGGGTAAATATGAGCCCAGACCATCCCGACAGGCGTGTCTTCGAAGATGAAGTGGAACTTGTCGAATACCTTGGGTGTGCCAAACCACACGTATTTGTTGACGCGTTGACCGATCGACGGCCGGAGGTGGTCAGCAAGGGATCGGCGCACCATCGAGTTGGCACCGTCGGCACCTACCACCAGATCCGCCTCAGGGAGTGAGGAAAGGTCAACCACGTCGGTGGAGTAGTGAAGATCTGCACCCAGTTCGGTTGCCCTATCGGTGAGGATCTCGAGAAGCCGTCGTCGGCTGGCCGCGGCAAACCCGTGGCCACCGGACACAAATCGCCTACCAGAGAAGTGACGAACCTCTATGTCGCCCCAGTGCCTGAAGCTCTCCGTCAGAGCCCGATAGGAGGGCTCGTCAGCCTCCTCGAAGTGGTCAAGGGTCTCATCAGAGAAGACGACTCCAAATCCGAAGGCAGCTCCAGGCTCATTGCGCTCGAAGACTTTGACATCGATGTCCGGCTGATGCTTCTTGAGAAGTATGGCCAGGTAGAGGCTGGCGGGGCCCCCTCCAACGCAAACCACCTTCATGACGCAAGACTCTCCTCGCTGCGAATTCCTACACCGACAGCCATGAACGCAAACATATCGCGTAAATACGACGATCTGGCTTCCGAATGCCCTAGTTGAGATCGAATTGCAGTTCCCAAACTCAACTACCTTGCCAGCCTTGCCCGGCAGCTGCGCGCATGGACAATGAGTCTCTGACACTTCCAGGGCGTCTCGCTCGTGGTCGCCGGAAAGGTCACCGAGCAGCAGTTCCATCACGAACAGCGCCGGGAGATCGATAACGCGGTGGCAATAGTCGAGAACCTGCTGCTTCTCATGCAGGACTCCGCCCTGCTCCTCGAACAAGCCGGAGAACTCGATCATGCCCGCCGCCATTTCCTCAACTAGGCGGGTGATACGACTCCGGGTGGAGGAGTCAAGTTGGAGAAACAGCTCGTCGACAATTCGGTGACGGTCGATCAGCAGGAGATGGGTTTGGTCGCGGGAGTCCGCCGCCGGCGGATCGGGGGAAGGTAAAGGCTCCTCCGAACGACTGGTGCCGAAACGGCCGGCGAATAGCGAGAGAGCCTCTCGACCCGCTGGGCGAAACGAAAGGGCATGGAAGCTTGGAAGCCTCGGGCACCACCTACACGCTTGCGTGTTCCAATCGGCAGAAGTCGCCACCATCCTCGGCCTTTTCCGTGCCAGTTCTATCAACTCTTCGAGTCGCTCGATTGCAATGCCGAATTCGCCGGCGTCGCGCAGAGGTGGGCTCCGCTCGGTCATCGGTAGGGTTTGCATATGGAGAACATCTACTCAACGGACTGGGACGGCACCCAGGATCATCCCGGGTACGAATGGCATCGCATCCGACTCGGCCGACGCCTCGAGGGTGAGATGCTCGGAGCAAGCATTTACGTCCTGGGCCCCGGACAGCGCAGCTTTCCCTACCACCTCCATCACGCCAACGAAGAGATGCTCATTGTCCTCGAAGGCAGCGTCCATGTTCGAACACCTGATGGCGAGCAGGAGGCTGGCAAGGGCGACGCCATTCTGTTCCGTCGGGGACCGTCGGGCGCTCATCAGGTGATCAACCGATCAGAGCAGGATGCTCGCATCTTGATGATGTCGACCATGATCGAACCCGAGATCGCCGAGTATCCAGACTCTGGCAATATCGGTGTGTTTGCCGATAATGGCCGGGCGGACGGTCCTGCCGTCCTGACGAAATACATCGATGGATCAGCCGAGGTCGACTACTTCAAAGGTGCGTAGTCCTCATCTGACGCCAGCCGGGCCAACACCTGTTGGTGGACGGTGGGATTGTGAACCAAGTCAGGGTGCCCTTTTCCCCCAGACCACTAACACATCATGGGCCTCGACTCGGCGACGGCGCCCGCGTCCGTTGTGTCCTTCGGGTTTCCGCGTTGAATGGGCTCGAACGACCGGGTAGCGTGATCGCCATGCAGGAAATCTCCGAATGGCTGACGGGTCGGCTGCCCTCCGACTGGTTCGAGGGTCCTCCCGAGGTTGACGTAGACAGCGATGAGATACTTGTGACCGGGCGGCTGAGCGAGACCCCTCTTCCAGAGGACGCTTCCGAGCAGGAGGTCGACGCAGCTCGCCAAACCACGATCAACGCGTTTCGCGACAAAGTCGGGAACGCCGGGTGAAGATCGCCCAGGAAGCCGAACGGCAGTTCGACCGCAAGGTGTCCTGGGCGGCCCGCTGTGGCTCAGTCGAGATCCTGTTCTCGCATGTGACGGCCCCGGTCACCACCCGACTCGGTATGAAGGAGCGCAGGATCCTGGACACGGTGGTTGACGCCGGATTGGCGAGTTCGCATTCCTCGGCGGTGATTTGGTGTATCGGCATGGTCGCCGAGCAC
>SMVA01299273.1_pt1 | contig 30236 bp, 26 predicted proteins | sample 2456451 | NCBI WGS metagenome assembly SMVA01 (sample SAMN11095933, study PRJNA526329) | marine sediment metagenome | biome: Marine sediment; feature: Surficial sediment; material: Deep marine sediment; isolation source: Hadal surficial sediment | place: Pacific Ocean | collected 2014-05 | depth... | reverse complement strand
TTACCGAGGATTCGGCCCCGCGGGGCATGCAGACTTCCTTCCAATACCCCGTTCCCGCAGGTGAGTTGACAGCGTGAGGCTGGACGGGAAAGTGGCCTTGGTGACCGGTGCCGGCAGCGGCATCGGCCGCGCCACGGCCCTGCGTCTGGCCGCAGAAGGGGCTGCCGTGGCCGTCATGGGCCGTCGGCAGAACCTGCTGGAGGAAACCGTCGAGCAGGTGCGCCGTCAGGGCGGGGAATCCCTGGCTCTGCTGGGCGATGTCTCCTCGGAAGGCGACGCCGTTGAAGCCGTGGCCCGCACCGAGACTGCGTTCGGCGGCCTGGATATCCTGTTCAACAATGCCGGTGTCGTCCATGACGGAGATGTCCTGGAGACCAGCTTGGCCACCTGGAGGGCAACCCTGGACATCAATTTGACCGGCCCGTTTCTCATGAGCCGGGCCGCGATTCCGTGCCTGCGTCGGCGAGGGGGCGGTGTCATCATCAACAATGCCTCGACTCTGGGCCTGGTGGGCCTGACCCGGTCGGTGGCCTACTGTGCCGCCAAGGGCGGCCTGGTGACCCTCACCAAGGCCATGGCGCTGGATCACGCGGCGGAAAAGATCCGCGTCAACGCCATCTGCCCCGGGGTGGTGGATACGGTCATGCCCAGGCGCCGCGGCCTGGCCGATTCCGATCGCCAGCGTCTTGACGACGTTTACGGTCCTCTCCATCCGGCAGGCCGGGTGGGTACGCCGGAGGAGGTCGCCGCCCTGGTCGCGTTCCTCGCCTCGGACGAGGCGGCGTTCATCACCGGAGTGGCGTACCCCATCGATGGCGGTCTCACTGCCGTTTGAGGCCCCCGAGTGCTAGGATTCCTGCTCCATGACACAGACAACCCAAGAGAGCCTGAGGGCGGCCATTGCCGCCGTTCCTGATCCTGAGCTGGAGCGCCCTATCGGCGACCTGGCCATGGTGAGCCATGTGACGCTCGACGGCGACCGAGCCCGGGTCACCCTGAAGATTTCGCCTCCGGAGAGCCCCGTGCGCGCCCCCCTGGAGCTCCTGGTGCGCACGGCGGCAACCGCCGTGGACGGGGTCGAGTCTCTGGATCTGACCTGGGACACCGAGATCCCGCGCACGGTGCCCACCGGCAACGAGATCATTCCCGGAGTCCGTAATCTGGTGCTGGTGGGCTCGGGCAAGGGTGGCGTCGGCAAGTCGACCCTGACCACCAACCTGGCCCTGGCCCTGGCCACACAGGGCGCCAGCGTGGGCCTCATGGATGCCGATATGTACGGCCCCAACCAACCCACCATGTTGGGCGTGACCGGTGAGCCCCCCCCCGGGCAGGGCAAGAAGATGGCGCCGTTCAAGGGTCCCGCCGACCTGCGCGTGATCTCCATCGGCTTCTTTCTCAAGAAGGACGAGCCTCTCATCTGGCGTGGCCCCATGCTGCATGGAGCCGTGCGCCAGTTCCTGGCCGACGTGGCCTGGGGCGATCTGGACTATCTGTTCATCGATCTCCCTCCGGGCACCGGCGATATTCAGCTCACGCTGTCCCAGCTTGTGCCTATCACCGGTGCCGTCCTGGTGACCACTCCCCAGGCCGTCTCCCTGGAGGACATGAAGAAGTCGGCCCTGGCCATGAACAAGGTCAACATCCCGGTCCTGGGCATCGTGGAGAACATGTCCGGCTACACCTGCCCCCACTGTAACCAGACCGAAGACCTGTTCGGCCGCGGCGGCGGCAGGATTGCCGCCGAAGAATTTGAAGTTCCGTTCCTGGGTGAGGTGCCTCTCGACCCGCGGGTGATGGTGGGCGGTGACACGGGTAAGCCGGTGATACTCAGCCATCCCGAGACACCGGTGGCCAGAGCCCTGCTTCGGGTGGCCCGGGCCGTGGCCGTGGAGATACAGCGCGCCGCCGCCGTGGTGCCGCCGCCGGCTCCCCAGGCGCCCAGGCCTCTGCCCACGGCGGGCTGAAAGCACCTGCAGCCGGTTCATCTGAACCGCATCAGTGGCGGCGATCATCCGCCGCAGGATACTAGGGCGTCTTGGGAGACGGCTCAGGGGCGGGCGCGGGATTGCCCCTGAACTTTGCCGCCAGCGTCTGGACGACGTAGTCCAGCAGCGGAATGACGAACACCCCGGCCATGGTGCCCACCAGCATGCCGCCGAACACCGCCGTGCCCAGGGAGAGCCGGCTGTTGGCGCCGGCGCCTGAGGCGACCACCAGCGGGATGACCCCCAGAATGAACGAGAAGGCGGTCATCAGGATGGGCCGGAAACGCAGGTGGGCGGCATCCAGGGCTGCATCGCGGATCGACTTGCCCTGCTCGCGCAGCTGCTTGGAGAACTCCACGATGAGAATGGCGCTCTTGGACGATAGCCCGATGAGCAGGATCATGCCGATCTGGAAGTAGATGTCATTGTCCAGCTTGCGAGCGAGAGTGAAGACGACCGCCCCCAGGAGGGCCAGCGGCACCGACAGCAGCACCGCAAACGGGGTGGCCCAGCTCTCGTACTGAGCTGAGAGAAAAAGGAAAACCAGGACAATGGCGAAGCCGAAGACGATGGGCGCCAGGTTGCCAGCGGCCTTCTGCTGCTGGGTCACGCCGGACCAGTCATAGCCCAGGGAAGTTGGCGATCGCTGCTGGACGAGACGCTCGATCTCGTCGGCGGCCTGGCCTTCGCTGAAGGCCGGGGTGGGAGTCCCGGTGATGGTGGCCGACGGGAACATGTTGAACCGGTTGATGGTCTCGGGTCCGACAGTGTGCTCGATGTTCACCAGGGTACTCAAGGGCACCATCTTGCCATCTGAGCTGCGCACCTCCAGGCGATTGATGTCATCGGCCCGCATGCGAAACGGCTGATCCGCTTGGGCCATCACCTTCCAGGTGCGGCCGAACTGGTTGAAGTCGTTGACATACGCTGAGCCCAGGTTGGCCTGCAGGGTGTCAAACACCCACTGCAACGGGATGTTCATCCGCTTGGTCTTCTCCCGGTCCACGTCGGCGAAGAGCTGAGGCACTCCGGCCCTGAAGTTCTGGTTGACCCGGGTGATCACCGGGCTGGCTCTGCCCGCCGCCACCACATCGTTGGCAATCTGCTCCAGAACTCTTATGCCGGCGCCACCGCGGTCCTGCAATTCAAGCTGAAAGCCACCGGCCGCACCCAGTCCGGCGATGGGAGGTGGACCGAACGCGAAGATGATCCCTTCCTGGATCGGGTCTAACTGGGGCTGCAGGATTTGCATGAGCTCGAAGACCGAGTGCTCCCTCTCATCCCAGGGGTCAAGTGTGGCGATGATCATGCCGTAGTTGGAGCCCTGGATGTTGTCCAGCATGGAGAAGCCGCCTACGGTGATGACATGGGCCACGCCCGGGAGTTCTTCTATCATCGCGGACACCCGGTCCATCACTTTCTCAGTTCGCTCCAGGGAGGCACCGGCGGGAAGCTGGGCGTTGACGAAGAAGTAGCCCTCATCCTCGCTGGGCACGAATCCGGCCGGCAGCAGGCCCATGGACCAGCCGGCGACGCCCAGCAGGATCAGCACCATGATCGATGCTATGGCCGAACGCCGAATCAGGGCCCGCACCACCCCGAGATACCCCCTGGTGCCGCTTTCGATGGCCGCGTTGAACCACTTGAACACTCCTCCGCGGGGCTTGCCAGAAGGGGGCTTCAGCAGCAGACCGCACAGGGCCGGGCTCAGAGTGAGAGCATTGATGGATGAGAAGATCGTGGCCACCGAGATGGTGATGGCGAACGGACGGTACATGCGCCCGGTGAGGCCCGGAAGAAACAGTGAGGGCACGAACACCGCAAGTAGCACCAGGGTGGTGGCCACGATGGCGCCGCCCACCTCGTCCATGGCCTTGGCAACGGCATCCTTGGCCCCCAGCCCTTCATCGGCCATGATGCGCACGGTGTTCTCCACCACCACGATGGCATCATCCACCACGATACCAATGGCCAGGACCAGCCCGAACAACGTCAAGTTGTTGATCGACTGTCCGATGGCAAGCATGACCGCGAAGGTCGCGATGAGGGACACGGGGATGGTCACCGCCGGCACCAGGGTGGTGCGCCAGTCCTGCAGGAAGATGTAGACGGTGAAAACAACCAGCACGATGGCGATCAGCAGGCTGGTGAGCACCTCCTTGACCGACTGGGAGATGTACTTGGTGGAGTCATAAGGTACCGACCAGTCCAGCCCTTCGGGGAAGCGGCCGGAGAGCGTCTCCATGGCGTCCTGAATGCCCTGGGCCATGGACAGGGCGTTGGAGCCGGGAAGCTGATAGATGCCCAGCATGGCGGTGGGTGCGCCATCCAGTTGGGCGTACCAAGCGTAGGTCTGCGACCCCAGCTCCACCCGGGCGATGTCGCGTACCCTCACGATCTGACCCCGGTCACCGCGCTTGACGATGATGTTCCTGAACTGCTCCGGATCGGTCAGGCGGCCCAGGGTGCTGACGGTGTACTCGAAGCTCTGGCCCTTGCTGGTGGGCGGCTCGCCGATCTTACCGGCGGCCACCTGGATGTTCTGCTCCCGTATGGCTGAGATGACATCGTTGGTGGTCAGGCTGCGGGCCTTCAACAGACCGGGATCCAGCCAGATCCGCATGCCGAAATCCTTGGCGCCGAAGCCCTTGACCTCACCGACCCCGTCGACCCGAGCCAGGACGTCCGTGATCTGGGTAGTGGCGTAATTGGACAGGTACATGTCATCGAAGCGCCCGTCGGGAGAAGACAGGCAGACCACCAGCACCAGCTGAGTGGATTTCTTCTTGGTGGAAATACCCTGCCGCTTGACCTCCTCCGGCAACATCGGCTCGGCGATGGACACCCGATTCTGGGTGAGCACGGTGGCCATGTCCACATCAGTGCCCACCTCGAAGGTGACGGTCAGGGTGTAATTACCACTGGCCTCGCTCTTGGACGACATGTAGAGCATGCCCTCCACCCCGTTGACCTCCTGCTCGATGGGCTGGGCCACGGTCTGGGACAGGACCTCGGCACTGGCACCGGGGAACGATGTGGAGACCTCCACCGTTGGGGGCGTGATATTGGGCACGCTCTCCACCGGCAGCACCGGGATCGCCACCAGGCCCACCAGGACGAAGACGATGGCGATGACCAGGGCGAAGACCGGCCGGTAGATGAAGAACTTGCTGAGACCGCCCACGGCTATTCGCCTCCGGAGCCCGTGGAAGGAGTGACCGGCATGCCGGGGCGCGCCTTCAACAGCCCTTCCAGGATGTAGGTCTCGCCGGCTTCCAGGCCGCTGAGAACCGGAATGGTGCCGTCATCCTGGGGCTGGCCCAGCTCGACCGCCCGCTGCTCGACGATGTTGCCATCGCCCACCACGTAGAGGTACTTGCCGCTCAGATCGGTTCCCACCGCCTTCTCTTCCACGATCACGGCATCTTCCAGCAGTTCGCCCTCGATGGTGATGTTCACGAAGAAGCCCGGAAAGACGCGGGCGTCCGGGTTGGGAAAGATGCCCCGGAGCATGATGGTGCCGGTGCCGGTATCCACGGTGTTATCCACCGAATCGATGACGCCGTCCACGGTGTGCCCGGTCTCCCGGATGATCAGAGTTGCCGGCTTCCTGGGCCTTTCCGGATTGTCGCCTGCATGCCCACCGCTCTGTTCCATCATCCGGGCGAAGAGGCGCTCGTTCACCTCGAAATAGGCATAGATAGGATCGAGCTTCCGCACGCTGGCCAGGTTTTGGGCCCCCAGGGTTCCCACCATGTTGCCCAGATCGATCAGGTTGCGGCTCACCATGCCGTCCACCGGCGATTTGACCCTGGTGTATTCCAGTTCAATGCGGGCGTTTTCCAGATCTGCCCGGGCGCCCAGTTGCGCCGCATCAGCTTGATCTCTTTCGGCCCGCGCCCGGGTGACCTCCTGCTGGCTGACCGCATTGGTCTGCACGGCAAGTTCCAGCCGCTCCAGGTCCGACTCGGCCCGGCGCAGTGCCGCTTCTGACGACCTGACATTGGCCTCGGCTCGGTTCTTGCGGGCGATGAACGGCTCTGGCTCGATGACGAACAGCAACTGGCCTGCCTTCACAAAGCTGGCCGGCTCGAAATGCATCTCATCCAGGTAACCCTGTACACGGGCCTGGATGACGACCGACGCTGTCGCTTCCGTGTTGCCGGTGAACTCGTACACTGTGTGGATATCTCTCACTTGTGATTTGGCCACGGTCACCTCCGGCGGAGGTGGCGGCGCCATCTGGGGAGCTTCCTGGCAACCCGCCATGCCGAGCCCGGCCAGGGCAAGGGCTGCCAGGCGGGTCAACGGGGTCCGAATCACTTGCAGCTTCACGGCTGGACTCCTTCACGGTGAGTCTGGATGTCTGCATTCAAGGCCAGGTCCGGCTCCATGGAGTCCGGGTCCCAGCCGCCTCCCACCGCCAGGTAGAGGAATATCAGGTTCTGGACGACCAGCCCATGACTCTCGGCCAGGAGATCCTGCCGATCGAACAGCGAGCGCTGGGTATCCAACACGTTCTGGAAGTTGGTCAGGCCGGCCTTGTACTGGGTCAGAACCAGGTCCAGGGACCGCTGCGTGGCATCCACCGAATCTCCCAGTTGCCTGCGGCGCTCACGCTCGTTCTGGTAGGCAACCATGGAGTTCTCAACCTCCTGGACCGCGCGTAGCACGGTCTCTTCGTAGCGCAGCAGGGCTTGCGCCGTGCGTGCCTCTTCGACTCGGACTCGGTTGCGAATCCGTCCCCCGGCGAAGATATCCCAGCGAAAAAACGGCCCCAGACCCCAGGTGAGGCTGGACGAATTGCCCAGATCCGAAAAATCGAGAGCCTCCAGCTGCAAGTTGCCGGACAGGCCGAACGTGGGATAGAGTTCTCCCCGTGCCACGCCGATGAGGGCCGTCTGGGAGGCCAGTTCCCGCTCGGCGGCCCGGATGTCCGGGCGCTGTCGCAGCAGGTCCGCCGGTAGACCCACGGCGACCAGGTCAGGCAGCCTGGGGATGCGGCCGGGAACATTCTGTAATTCGCGCTGCAGCGAGCCGGAGTGCTGGCCCAGCATGACTGCCAGCCGATTGTAGGCCAGTTCTAGAGCGGTCTCCAGGACCGGAATCTCGGAGCGGGTGGCTGCCAAGATCGATTCCGACTGGGCCACATCCAGCAATGACACCAGCCCGGCCGAGAAGCGGTCCTGGGTCAGTTGCATCGTCTGTTCCTGGGTCTTGATGTTGCCGTGGGCGTAATCGATGCGGTCCTGCAGGGCCCGGATCTCCACGTAGCTCAGGGCCACCTCGGCGAACACGCCCACCAGCACATCCCGGTAATCCTCCACCGAGGCCTCAAAGCCGGCAGTGGCCGATTCCACCGAGCGCCGGACGCGTCCCCAGACGTCCAGTTCCCAGGTGAAGCCGGCGCCTAGGTTCCAGATATTCACAGGGTCTGAGCCGGGAGCCGCCGGTGAGACACCGGCTTCGCTGAACTCAGCGCGATTATAAGATCCGAACGCGTCCACCGAAGGCACCTTCTCGCCGGTGGCTATCCCGCGCAGAGCCCGGGCCTCCACGACACGGTAGAACGATTCCTGCAGGGTGAGATTGCCGGCTCCCGCCCTGCGAATCAGATCATTCAGGACCGGATCTCCCAGCACCTGCCACCATGTCTGGATCGATGATTCACCTTTGGCCAGACCGTCCACGGCTGCTTCATGCCAAGCGTCGGGGAGGTCCGCCTCCTCCGGGGGGACATAGTCGGGACCGACCTTCCAGCTACAGGACCCCATGAGGGCCATTGCGAGCGTCAGGGAGACGGTTGTCCCCATACGCGGAGCTGATGAGATGAGGTTCATGTTTGAAACGCCTAAAACTTCAGGTTGTCCAAGTCTCGCCGGTCAAGAGCTCGTCGAGCTGAGGTAACTCAGCTTCTGAGGCTCGATTCGGTGCAGTGTAGCTTCGGTACCACTCCTCAAGCAAGCAGCCCGATCTCCTGGGTTCTGTCCTCCGGAATGGGGGGTGCGCCAACCCGAATCCACTTTCTCCCCTCATACCACTCTGATCGCCTATCCTATACTGGCCGAACTCAACCACGGTACCGGGAGGTTCTCATATGAAGTTTGGAGCACTTGTCCTTGCTACGTTCACCCTCATGGCGGCACCTGCCTTCGGGCAGAAAATCTACATCGACTACGACAAGGACTACGATGCTACTAAGAACAAGACGTTCGCTTGGCGGGTGTCAGAGGAATCGACGGTTGCCACATCCAATCCGCTGCTTCACTCACGGATCATCAACGCCATCCAGCACTACATCACCATGAACGGTGCTCTCGAGGTGGAGAGTGACCCGGATGTCTGGGTCACCTATCACGCCAGTTCCAAGGAGGAAGTGGTGTTCAACACCTCCACTTATGGCTATGGCTACCCCGGGGGGTGGCATGGCGGTTATGGTGGCTACTACGGCAGGGGTTACTACGGCGGGGGATACTACGGCGGAGGCGGCTCCGTGTCCACCATCAGCACCTACCGGCGCGGCACCCTGATCGTGGACGTCTGGGATGCCAGCTCCAATGAACTTGTCTGGCGAGGTATCGCGGAGAACATCACCATCTCCGACAAACCTGCCAAGATGATCAAGCGTATCGACAAGGCGCTGGAAAAAATGGTCAAAGAGTGGCAGAAGATCAAGAAAAAGGCCGCCAGAGAACGCGCAAAATCCTGACCGGCGGCGCGGTACCTCGCTAGTGGACAGTGGGCGTTCCTGTGCCGTTGACACCGGTCTTGGACCCGCTCAGTCGCATCAGTTCACGGCGCAGGACCCGGGCGACCACCCGGCTGCGTTCCAGGACGCTGTCCACATCCAGCAACTCCTGCTTGAGCACGGATGGCAGATCCAGATGGGCCGACAGAGTGTTGACCAGAGCATGGAACGGGGCCGAGCGCGCCCCTTCCAGGGCCAGTGACTGGCGTCCCGTGATCTCCGCCACCAGGAGTCCGTAAGCCCCCAGGAGGTCGTTGCGGGCCTCTCGCATCTCTGCACAACCGTCGACGGGAAGCTGCTCCGGCAGGAGATCAACTCGTGCCATCCGGTATGGCTGGAGTGATTCATATTCGTCGAGCCGCACGCGCGCCAGGCCCGCCAGGCGAACATTGAAGCGGCCTTCCGGCAGGTTGGTGACTTCCAGGAGGCGGCCCGCGCAACCCACGGGATGGATGGGAGGCCTGTCGGTGTCATGGGCTTCCCAGCCCGGTTTGAGAAGGGTGAGCGCCAGCACCCCATCACCGGCAAGGACATCCTGAATCATCCGGCGATAGCGTGATTCGAAGATGTGCAGGGGAACCACCGTCCCGGGAAAGAAGACCAGGTTGGGCAGGGGAAAGATCGGGACCCGGTCCGGCAGGGAAATATCCGCAGGGGGTTGCTGCCACATCAGGAGGTGAGATCCTCCGGACGATGATTGGCGGCATGATAGGAGGACCGGACCAGCGGCCCCGCTTCAACATGCCAGTAGCCCATCTCGCGGCCGGCGCGGGCCAGAGCCTTGAACTCATCAGGGTGGGCGTAACGGGCCACGGGCTGCTGTTCAGCCGTAGGCTGCAGGTACTGGCCGATGGTGAGGATCTCGGCACCGTGGGCATGGATCTCGCTCATGGTTTCCAGGATTTCCTCCCGGGTTTCGCCCAGGCCGAGCATCAGGTTGGACTTGACCCTGAGCGGCCAGTGGTCGCGGCGGGCGGCGGCCTGCGTGAGGACGGCCAGTGAGTGTTCGTAACCTGAGCCTGGCCGCACCGTGCGGTATAGACGTGGAACCGTTTCCACGTTGTGGGCGAAGACATCGGGGCGCTGGTCCAGGACCTGTTCCAGGGCCTGCCCCTTGCCCTTGAAGTCGGGCACCAGGACCTCCAGGCGTGTCCGGGGATTCGCCTTGCGCACGGCGCGCATGACGGCGGCCCAGTGAGCGGCACCGCCGTCGGGCAGATCGTCCCTGTCCACCGAGGTGAGGACGGCATGGCGCAATCCCATGCGGCTGACCGCCTCGGCCACCCTGCCGGGTTCCTCTGCGTCCGGTGCCGGGGGCAGGCCCGACGCCACCGAACAGAAGCTGCACCGGCGTGTGCAGGTCTCTCCCAGGATCATCAGGGTGGCGGTCCGTTCGTTCCAGCATTCATAGATATTGGGGCAGCGCGCCTCCTGGCAGACCGTGCTCAGGGACAGGTCGGACATCATGCTGTTGATGGCGCGAAACTCCGGGCCGGTGCGCAGGCGGATGCGGAGCCAGGGAGGTTTGGGGACACGTCCCTCCTGCCCGGAGCTGGCCGTGGGAAGTTCTGTGCCGGAATTGGGTGAGCCCATCAGGATGCTTCCTCGAGGCTCGATCGTACCATTTCGCGCTGGAAAACCTCCCCGAAGTGGCGGGCGGCGCGGGCGGCGACCTCTTCACAGGGAACGGGCCGATCCAGCAGCCGCGCCAGTGAAGTCACGCCCCGGCCGTGGATTCCGCAGGGAACGATGAGATCGAACCATGAGAGATCGGTCTCCACGTTGAACGCAAAACCGTGGGACGTCACCCAGCGGCTGATGCGCACGCCGATTGCGGCCAGCTTGTCCATTCCCACCCAGATGCCGGTCAGACCCTGGACACGGGTCGCCTCCACATCGTAGTCGGCGGCCGTCCTCATGAGGACATCCTCCAGATCCCTGATGTACCGGTGCACGTCGCGGCGGTCCGGATTCAGATCCATGACGGGATAGCCGACCACCTGGCCGGGGCCATGAAATGTCACGTCGCCTCCGCGCCCGGTCTGGAACAGTTCCACGCCCTTCTCCTCGAGAACGGCAGGGCTGAGGTGAACGTTGTCACGGGCAGCACTGCGGCCGAGGGTGATCACCGGCGGATGCTCCAGCAACAGAAGCGTGTCATCAACGGTTCCGGCCTGGCGACGGGTGACCAGGGCGCTCTGCAGATCGAGGCCCGACTGATAGGGGACGCGCGCGAGCCAGTCCCAGCGGCAGGTGCGGGAGGCCTGGATCACGGCAGGTCCGGTTGCGGTGTTGCGGCGGCCCGCCGTGCGCTTGCGGGAGAGCGCGCCAGGAGGGCCAGGTCGAGGAGGGCATGAGCTGCCATGCCCGGCAGCAGACTGCCGCTGAGGAGCAGCGGGACGGCCAGTACAAACCCCAGTACACCGGCCCGCAACATTCCGATGGCATCCTGATAGCCATGTCCCAGTCCGAAGGCCAGGGCTACAAGGGCTGCAGCCAGCCATGGCCCCCACGGGCCATCCAGGCCGGGAAGGCGTCTCAGGCAGGTCAGGGCGATGCCTCGATAGATGAATTCCTCGGTGACACCGGCGGTGAGGGCCAGGCCGGCAAACAACCAGCGCTCGCCGCGGGTCCGGGGGATCAGGTGGAGGATGTCAGGGCTTTCGCCCCGGCGCAGGAACTTGAGCAACAGGCCGAACAGGCCCATTCCCAGAAGGAGGAAAACGAGTGTGCCGGCTGACCAGGCCACCCCGGCCACCGGGGGAAGGCCCACAAGCCCTACCTGGGCGGGCGAGGTGTCCTGCTCCCACCAGAGGACTGCTGTGCCGGCCAGTGCCAGGAGCCAGGACGTGGTCATGCCGCCGCGGTAAATCACCGTTCTGGGTGTCATGCGCAGCAGGCCGCTGGCGGCCAGCCGCCAGGCCATGACCGGGGCCGCCACCAGCACCATGAGCGTGTAAGCCAGGAGAAGGGCGCCCATCATGAAACCACCGGCGCCATGGGCGTCAGTCGAGACCCTCGAAGCGGGCAGCTTCCAGACGGCGTTTGAGATCGGCCATGAACTGGTCGGCCACAGCGCCGTCGACAAGCCTGTGGTCGAATCCCAGGACCAGGGTGCACATGGTGCGGATGGCGATGGCGTCGTCGCGGACCACAGCGCGTTTCTCGATGCAGCCGATGCCCAGGATGGCCACCGTGGGCTGGGGAATGATGGGCGTGCCGAAGCGGCCGCCGAAGCCCCCGGGATTGGTGATGCTGAACGTGTTGCCCGCCACCTCCTGGGGCTTGAGTTGCTTGCTGCGGGCCCGGGTGGCCAGGTCGAAGGTGGAACGGGCCAACCCCACCAGCGAGAGGGCGTCGGCTCTGGCGATGACCGGGACGATGAGCCCCCAGTCCAGGGCCACGGCTACCCCCAGGTTGACGTCGCGGTGATAGACGATGTCATCGCCATCGATGCTGGCATTGAGGATGGGGAAACGCCTCAGGCTGTCCACCGTCGCCTTCTGGATGAACGGCAGCCAGGTGAGATTGAACCCTTCACGCTGTTTGAATTCTGCTTTATGGCGGTCCCGCAGACGACCCACCCGGGTCAGCTCCACGTCAAAAACGGTATGGACATGGGCGGCCGTCTGCTTGGCCTGCATCATGTGATGGGCGATCTTCTTGCGCATCACCGACATGGGCTCGCGCAGGTCGCGCGCGGAACCGAAGGCCACCGGGGTGGGGCCGAAGGTGGGCGCAGCCGGCGCCGCAGTGGCCTCGGACTGGGCGGTGGCCGGCGCGGTGGTCGTCTGCGCTGTGGTCGTGCCACCGGCGGCGATGAACGCTTCCATGTCCTTGCGGGTCACCCGCCCTGAAATCCCCGACCCTGTGACCTGGGCGATATCGATGTCGTGTTCGGCGGCCATGCGGCGCACCACTGGTGATGAGCGCGTGCGGCGCAGTTCTTCTTTGCCGGCATCGCCGCCGGAACCACCGGTGGCCGCAGGGGCGGCGGGCCTGGCGGCTTGTGGTGCGGCTTTCTCCTCCGTCTTGACCGGTGCCGGTGCAGCGGCACTATCCGAACCTGTGGCAGGCTTCTCCCCTGCGGTGCCGATGGTGGCGACTTCTTTGTTGACTTCGATGGTCTCGCCTTCCTTGGCGAAGATCTCGAGCAGGATGCCGGCGGCGGGGGCGGGAATCTCGGCGTCCACCTTGTCGGTGGAGATCTCGAAGAGCGGTTCATCCCGCTCGATGCTGTCGCCCACCTTCTTGAACCACTTGGTGATGGTTCCCTCGACGATGGATTCACCCATCTGGGGCATGATGACCTTGGTCGTCATTGGTATTCCTCTAGTAGTCGAGCAGTTTGCGGGCCGCCGCCGTCACCGTGGTGGCATTGGGCAGGAAGGCATCTTCCAGGGGCGGGCTGTAGGGCACGGGTGTATCGGGCGGTGTCACCCGGATGATGGGGCCATCCAGGTATTCGAACGCCTCCTCGGCGATGATGGCGGCGAGTTCGCCGCCGAGGCCGCCGGTGCGTGTGGCTTCGTGGAGAAGGATGACCTTGCCGCTGCGCGCCACGGCAGCCAGGATGGCCTCACGGTCCAGGGGCAGGAGAGTGCGCAGATCCAGAACCGTGGTGGCGACGCCGTCGGTCTCCAGCTCTGCTGCGGCTTGGAGGGCGGTGTGCACCATGGCGCCGTAACTGATGATGGTCAGATCGTCTCCCTGGCGCCTCAGGGCCGCCTTCCCCAGGGGGACGATCTCATCGCCGGGTGCGAGATCTTCCTTGATATGGCGGTACAGAAGCTTGTGCTCGAAGAAGAGTACGGGATCCGGGTCGCGGATTGCCGCCTTGATCAGGCCATGGGCGTCACGGGCCGTGGATGGTTGCACGATCTTCAGACCCGGAGTATTGAGAAAGAAGGACTCCACATTGCCCGAATGGAAAGGGCCGGCGTGCACCCCCCCGCCGGAGGGCCCACGGATGACCATGGGAACGCCGATGCCGGTGCGGTAACGGCTGGGGGCGGCAAAGTTGGTGATCATGTTGAAGGCGCAGGCGATGAAGTCGATGAACTGCATCTCGACCACGGGCCGCATCCCCATCATGGCGGCGCCGATGGCGGCTCCGACGATGGCTGCTTCCGAGATGGGAGTATCGAGGACCCGATCAGGTCCGAACCGATCCAGCATCCCGCGGGTGACCTTGAAGGCGCCGCCGTAGGCACCCACGTCTTCGCCCAGGACGAAAACCGACTCATCCGCCTCCATCTCCTCCCAGATGCCCTTGCGGATGGCCTCCAGATAGGTTGTCTCAGGCAACGGTCCCCCCGATTCAGATATGGATGAAAGGTCCGTGGAGACCATGGGCCGCCTCACCCACCGCCTCCGAGAGAGTTGGATGGGCGTGGATCGTGCGCATCAGTTCTTCACTGGTGGTTTCCAGATTGAGAGCGGCCCCGGCCTCGGCGATGAGCTCCGTGGCCCGTGGCCCGATGATATGGACGCCCAGGACCTGATCGTACCTTGCCTCGGCGACGATCTTGACGAAGCCGTCGGTTGTGCCGCTGATGCGTGCCCGGGCCACCGGCATCATGGGGTACCGGGATGTCCTGACGTCATGGCCGCGCCGGCGCGCTTCGGCCTCGGACAGGCCGACGCTGGCCACTTCGGGCTCACAGTAGGTCACCGAGGGAACCAGGTCGTAGTTCAGCGGCCGGGTTGTGGTGCCGGCTGCTGTCTCGGCGGCGACCATGCCTTCATGGCTGGCCAGGTGAGCCAGCATGGGATGTCCGCGCTCGGCCAGGCGGATCACATCGCCGATGGCGTAGATGCCGTCCACATCTGTGCGCAGGTGGTCGTCCACCGTGATGAACCCCTTCTCGAGGGTCAGCCCGACCGTTTCCAGGCCCAGGCCTTCTGTCACCGGCGCCCTCCCCACCGCCACCAGGGCCATCCGGGTCTCGATTTCACGAATCTTTCCCTCGCCGGCGGCGGGGGCCAGGCGTGTGGTGACGCGGCCATCCCGGACGGTCATGGCTTCGGCCATCATGCCCGTGAGGATGTCGATCTTGCGCTTGCGGAACGAACGCTGGATCTCCTTGCTGATCTCCTCGTCTTCCACCGGAAGGGCCCGGGGCAGCATCTCCACCACGGTGCACCGGCTGCCGAAGCGGCTGAAAATGGAGGCGAACTCCATCCCCACGGCCCCGGCGCCGAGAATCAGGAGCGACTCGGGAATCTCCTCCAGGCTGAGAATATCGTCGCTATCGAGAATGACCTTGCCGTCCCGCTGCAGGTGGGGCAGGCCCCGGGGACGGGACCCCGTGGCCAGGATGATCCGGTCGGTCGACAGCTCGGTGACCGTGCCATCCGCGCCTGTCACCCGGATGTTTCCCGGACCCGCCAGGGCGCCGGTGCCGGCGTATACGCGGATCTTGTTCTTCTTCATGAGAAAGGTCAGGCCCTTGGCCTGACCATCGACCACCTTCTGCTTGCGGGCCTGTACCGCCTGCCAGTCGAAGGTCACTTCGCTGGTGCGGATGCCGAACACATCGGCATGGCGCGCCGTCTCAAGAACGTGGGCGGCTTCCAGCAGGGCCTTGGTGGGGATGCAGCCCAGATGCAGGCAGGTGCCACCCAGGGCCTTCTCCTTTTCCACCAGGGCGGTCCGGAGGCCAAGCTGTGCAGCACGAATGGCGGCGACGTAACCGCCCGGGCCACTGCCGATGACGGTGAGGTCGAATCTTTCAAGGCCAGCGGCCAAGGCATTCTCCTGATTGACCGTAAGGATGAGGTCGCGCGCGGATCGTGAAGTCGGAAGTGGGCATTATATCATTCCCGCCGGAGGTCGCGAAGGCCGCACGGCCCCATTGGTTGGGTTTCTTGACGCTATTCAGGCCCTCTGGTAGCATCCGCGATTCTGGTTCAACATGGGGCTGTGGCGCAGCTGGGAGCGCGCTTGAATGGCATTCAAGAGGTCACGGGTTCGATCCCCGTCAGCTCCACCAGGGCTGGATTTCACATTCCATTTCCCGCAACGCTTTGTACATCAACAGGCCGCGGTGGTGCCGCGGACCCGGGGCTGACCGGCCGCGCGCGGGGGGTAGGCAGATGAAGATTGTCGTATGTGTGAAGCAGGTCCCGGATTCGGATGCTGCTCTCGCGATCAACGCCGACAAGACCTGGATCCTCGAATCCGGTATCAACTTCGGGCTCAATCCTTATGATCGCTACGCCCTGGAAGAGGCGCTGAAGATCAAGGATGCCGGCGAGGGCGAGGTCGTTGCGGTGACCCTGGGGCCGGATCGAGCCGCCCAGGTGCTCAAGACCTGCCTGGCCACCGGTGCCGATCGCGCCATCCACCTGAAGGACGACGCGTTCCAGGGCGGCGACCCCTGGGCCAACGCCCTGGCACTGGCTGCCGCCATCCGCACCGTCGAGCCCGATCTGGTTCTGTGCGGCTTCCAGGCCGACGATGACACCCTGGCTCAGACGCCGGTCCTGCTGGCCGGGATTCTGGATATGCCTCACGCCACAGGCGCCATGAAGATCGAGAGGACCGACGCCGGGGTGCGGGTGGAGCGAGAACTCGAAGCGGACCGCCGGGAAGTGGTGGACCTGCCCCTGCCCTCCGTGATCACGGTGCAGACAGGGATCAACGAACCGCGCTACGCCTCCATCAAGGGGATCATGGCCGCCAAGCGCAAGGAGATGAAGACACCCGACCCCGCGGATCTGGGCATCGATCCTTCCCAGGTCGGGGCCGCCGGGTCGCGCTTGCGTTTCTTCGATATGGCCGTGCCCCCCAAGAAAGAGGGGGGAGAGGTTCTGACAGGTACGGCGGATGAGATCGCCCTGGCCCTGGTGAAGCGAATCCGCGAGAATACGGGGGTGCTGTGATGGCCGGCAAGATTCTGACCGTTATCGAGACCGATGCGGGGCGCGTACGCGATTGCAGCTATGAACTGGTGACTCTGGCTCGCGAATTGGCTCAAGCCACCGGGGGCACGGCCTGCGCCGCCGTGCTCGGGGATGACCCGGTGGCGGCGGCCACCCAGGTTGCGGGACATGGTGTCGAGACGGTTTACGCCGTCAAGGACCCCGGCCTGGCCGCTTATACAGCCGACGGTTGGGCGGCGGCCCTCAAGCGACTGATGGCCTCTGAGGGCGTGGACATTGTGCTGTTTTCCCATACGCCTCTTGGCTGGGATGCGGCGCCCAGGTTGTCGGCCGTTCACAGCCTGCCGGCCCTCACCGAGATCGTGGCGGTGGAGGATGGCGGAAAGGTCTGGACCCGCCTGATGTTCAATGGCAAGTTCCAGGTAAGAATGACCCTGGATGGCACACCGGCGGTGGTGACCGTTCAGAAGGGTGCTTTCCCCCCCTGCGAGGAGCAGGGGCAGGGTGCGGTGAAAGAGGTCGCGATCGGCCTGGAGCCCGGCGCCATACGCCAGAAATATGTTGAAACAACATCGGCGCCGGCGAGTGGGAAGGTGGATCTGGCCAGCGCCGACATCATCGTCGCCGGCGGTCGTTCTATCGGCAGCAAGGAGAAATTCGGTATCATCAAAGAGTTGGCCGATGCCCTTGGTGGCCAGGTGGGAGCATCCCGGCCGGTGACCGATGCCGGCTGGCTTCCCCATGAACACCAGGTGGGTTCGTCGGGAATCACCGTGAAACCGAAGTTGTATATCGCGTCAGGAATTTCAGGAGCCATCCAGCACATCGTGGGGATGAAACAGTCCGGCTATATTGTTGCCATCAATCGGGATAAAGAGGCTCCCATATTCGAGGTCGCCGATGTCTGCATCATCGGTGATCAGTTCGAGATCGTGCCGGCTCTGACCAAGGCGATTCTCGAGGCAAGGGGCCACGGGTAGCAAATACCTTTGTATGGAGGAGGGTGCTGATGACGACGATGAAACCGCGGAGTCGGTCCGATGTGATCACCCGCGCTGTCCGTGGCCAGAGGATCCTCTTCGATAACCTCAGCAAGTCGTCCCATGTTCTCAATGAGACGGCCGAGTTCATCTGGAATCTTTGTGACGGTGAGCACAGCGTCAGTGCGATCGCCAGCGAAGTCCGGACCTTTTTCGATGTCCCCCCCGATGCCGACCTGGAAGTGGATATCGAGCGGACTCTGGGCGTGCTGATGAAGAAAGGCCTGCTAGTCAAGCCGGGCAACGGTCGCAACGGTTCCTGAAGCCGGCTGGAGCCTGGCAGCCGTTCAAGCCGGGTCGACCCAGCGGCCGTTATCCTTGATGAGTTGAACCAGGCGTTGGTCGGCCTGGGCCAGATCGATGTCCTTGGCGACCATTTCATGGCCCACGAAGAGAGCCACCTTGCCGGGCCCCCAGCCCACGTAGCCGAAATCGGCGTCGGCCATCTCGCCGGGGCCGTTGACGATGCACCCCATGATGGCGATCTTCAGTCCCTTCAGGTGCCGCGTGCGCTCCTTGATGCGCCGGGTGGTCTCCTCCAGATCGAACAGGGTTCGCCCGCACGAGGGGCAGGAGATGAACTCGGTCTTGACGATGCGGACCCGGGTGCCCTGCAGGATGGTGTAGGCCAGTTCCCGGGCCCGGTCAAGATCGGCGGTGGTGTCCGAGCGCTTGCCCTGGGCGTCACGGATTTCGATCCGGACCGCGTCACCCATACCGTCGCAGAGAAGGGAACCCAGCCGCGCGGCCACGGCCAGGGAGCCGTCCTGGTCGTCGGGAGCCGGCCGGTCCACGAGGATCAGTGAGGGGTGCAAGCCAGCGGCCGCCAGGCGCTCGGCCAGCAGGCGGTACGCGCTGACGCCACCCGGGGCGAATCCCGGTTCCAGGGCCACCTGAGTGTGGGGCAGGCCGGCCCGGCGCGTGTGCTCCAGAAGATCCACGGCCAGGTGGGCCGCCACGTCGGCGTGGGTCCCCGGCATCGCCGGCGTCAGCACCCAGCAGATGGGGCGGCCGGCCATGCCGGCCAGATCCAGGCCGATGCCGCGCTTGAGCAGTCCGTCCTCGTCCAGGGGAGCATGCACCCTGAAGGCGAGACGCTGTACGCGGCGGATCAGGTGGGCGAAGGTGCCGTGGGCTTCAGCCTGGAGGAAGGCTGCCGTGGGGCGGGCCGCGATGGCCAGGTCAGGGGCCAGTTCGGCGGCCAGGTCCACCAGACGCTCCATGTCACTCACCTGACCGGGCCGGCTGACCACGACTTCCAGAATTTCACACGGGGTATCGGTGCCGGCGGCCCGGGTCAGGAGATTCAGGATACGGCGGGTGGTTGCTTCATCGGCCGGCGGGGCGGAGAGAAGGTTCTCAACCCGGATGGGGGCGTCGCCACCGCAGGTCACGCCACCGATGGACACGGTGGCGGCCCGGCGCCGGCGGTAGTCGTAAGGCCTGCGTGTCTCTTCCACTCCGGACAGGGTGGGAGCGATGACCGGCGAGGAACGCTCATTGTAGGGCCGCACCAGAGCCAGGGCCACAGGGATCTCCGCCACAGGGTCTTCCGTGAGGGAGACACGCACCGTGTCACCGATGCCATCATCCAGCAGCGCACCGATGCCGATGGCCGACTTGATGCGCCCGTCTTCGCCGTCGCCGGCTTCGGTGACGCCCAGATGGAAGGGATAATCCATTCCCTCTGCATCCATGCGCGCCGCCAGGAGCCGATACGCCTGGATGGCCACCATGGTGTGGCTGGCTTTCATGGACAGGATGATGTCGTGGAAATCCAGGCGCCGGCAGATGCGAACGAACTCCAGAGCCGATTCCACCATGCCCAGGGGCGTGTCCCCGTAGCGGTTCAGAATGCGGTCAGAGAGGGACCCATGGTTGGTGCCGATGCGTAACGCCACCTGCCGTTCTGCACAGGCCTGGACCAGGGGGGTCAGCTTCTCCTGCAGGCGCTCCAGTTCGGCACTGTACTGCTCATCGCTGTATTCACGCACATCAAAGCGTTTCTTGTCGACGAAGTTGCCGGGATTGATGCGCACTTTTTCGACGTGAGGCACGGACAGGAGGGCGGCCTGGGGAGAGAAGTGGATATCCGCCACCAGGGGCACTCTCAGGGATCGTTCTTTCATGCCTGCCCGGATCCTGGGCAGAGCCTCGGCGTCAGCAGCCGAAGGGACCGTGACCCTGACGATCTCGCAGCCTGCCGCCACCAGTCGCTCGATCTGGGCCACGGTGGCGGCCACGTCGGTGGTGGCCGGTGTGGTCATGGACTGCACGCGAATGGGGTTATCGCCGCCGATCCCCACATCGCCGACCTGCACCACCCGGGTCGGCCGGCGGGTGTAGGCGAATGGTGAAGGGCAATAGGGCAGGGCCTCGTAAGAATCAGTCACGGGCTGATCTTACCGCGCTGACCCCCGTGGAAGCCAGACGGTGTCGCCTCGTTCATCCCAGGGGCCATTTTCGGCAGGCCGGGGGTGGTTGCCTCCATGCCGGCCGTGTCTTTATGATGAGCTGAAAAGAGGGAGATGACCATGAATCGCACCGTGGTGGATATCGAGACCGTTGGCCAGCCGTTGTCGGCGTTGGACGAGCGTTTCCATGACAAGCTCCTGGGCTGGTTTGATCCCGGGCCTCCGGGAACCGAGATGGATGATGAGCGCCGCCGGGAAGCCGAGCGGCGGTTCTCTCTCTGGGGGCCCACTGGCAAGGTCATTGTCATTGGCATGCACAATCCCGATTCGAAACAGAGCAGGGTGCTTGCCTCGGATGACGAAGGGGACCTGCTGCGGGAGTTCTGGGGACTGGTGAAGGCCTTCGATCTGACCATCACGTTCAACGGCAAGCAGTTCGATTATCCCTACCTGAAGATGCGCTCGGCAATTCAGGGCGTCGTACCCTCGCTGGCCCTGGATTGCCGTCGCTTCTCCCGTCATCCCCATTATGATCTGCGCGAGGTTCTCAGCAATTTCGGGGCCTGGCGTCATGGCAGCCTTGACTTCTATTGCTCCGTCTTCGGTATCGCATCTCCCAAGCAGGCCATGTCAGGCGACAAGGTCGGGGAAGCCTATGCCCAGGGACGGCTGCAGGAGATCGCCGACTACTGCCGGGCCGATGTGGAGGCGACCGGGGCGCTCTATCTGCGCGTGCAGGAAGCCATGGCCTGACAGTACAAGGGCCGTCCCCTTGAGGACGGCCCTTGGTGGAAAATCGTTGTCAGGCAGGGTTACTTGCCGAACCGGAAGGATGCGCGCCGGTTCATGGCCCAGGCCGATTCGTTGTGTCCCGGGTCGGTGGCTCGCTCCTCGCCGTAGGAGATGGTCGAAATGCGGCCCGAGTCGACACCTCGGGCGGACATCTCGCTGCGGGCCACGGTGGCCCGGCGGTCTCCCAGAGCCAGGTTGTATTCGATGGTGCCGCGCTCGTCGCAATGTCCCTCGATGACGACCTTCAGGTCGGGATATTTTTGCATGAGAGCCGCGTTGGCATCCAGGATCGGAAGGGCATCCTCGCGAATAGCCGACTTGTCGAAGTCAAAATGGATCAGACGCAGTTGCGCGTTGAGAGTTGCCAGAGAGGGGCGTGCCGGTTCGGGTGCCGGCTCCGGCTCGGGTGCCGGTGGCGGTGGCGGCGGTTCGGGTGCAGGTTCCGCAGCCGGTGGCGGCGCCGGCTGGGTGGGCTCCACAGGCGGCTTCTTCTTGCATCCGGTGACGCCCGCCAGACTGACCAGCAGGACCAGCGAGAGAATAGAGGTGATCAGACGAGACTTCTTCATTTTGGCAATCCTCCCAGGAACCTGGTGAAAAAAATTTCACCCGCCACCCAAGCCTCTTCGATGGCGCTTTCAGATTAACACCGTAAAAGGTTGGGTTCAATGGCTGGGCGACCCCTCCTGAGAAATCATGCCTGCCAGCAGATCATCAAACGACCCGATCAGGGCCGACCAGTCGTAGCGCAGCATATCCTCAGCCAGCTTCGCCTGCTCAGCGGCAGGAGGCAAGCCCGTGCGCAGCAGCGCTTCCAGCCGTTTGACCAGATCCGCGGGGCTGCTGTAGAGGCAGGCTTCATGCCAGGACGCGGGCAGGACTTCAGGGTAGGCCAGGCGCCGGGGTAGGAGGGGCCAGGCGCCACAGGCGATCGCCTCCACGACGGCAACACCGAAGTTCTCCTGCAGGGCAGTGGAAATGACAATATCGGCCTTGCCCAGAAGCCGGGCGTAGTCGCGGCGGCTGGGAACGTAACCATAACTCAGGATCCGATGGTGATGGCGCCGGCGGGCAGCAAGAAATGGCTTCGGCTTCACCTGGGAGCAGGCCCCCGCGAGAATGAGGCGGAAGTCCAGGCCGGCGGCGGCCAGTCCGTCCAGGACCGAAAAGAACAGGTCCGGGTCCTTGTCAAACTCCCAGCGATGGTTCCAGAGGATCACGGGTGGGCCGGACCGGGCGCCCCGGTCGGCGTGGCGCCGCAGCCAGTGGAGGTCACAGCCGACCGGCAGCACCCGGCTGCGGCGCCTGAGGGAGGGCACCGGGTCAGGAAGTGGACAATCGGGCATGGCGGCCAGATACCTTGGTACGGCGGCAAAGAAGGCTTCCCGGTGGGTGCGGGAGTTGAAGATCAGTCGTTCCGCCGCCTGGGCCGAGGCCAGGTTGATGAAACCGAAGTGAAGGTCCGGCTGGTCATGCTCAGGCAGGGGGTAGTCCATCTGGTTCTCATGGAAATACAGAACGTGCGGCCGATCGGCCAGCCCGGAGAGCGCCCTGAACTCCGCCAGATTCATCATGTCGGAAGCCATGACCAGGTCCCAGTCTTGCCGTCGGCGCCGTCGGACCCTGGAGGCCAGCAGCATGCCGGCACCGCGCATCCGCCACTTCCAGAAGCGGTCGGGAAGGGTCAGGAGATCGATCTCATGGCGGGAATGAGTCTCCAGACCCTCGGCGAAGGCCTTATGGGAGCCGCCATTGTAGGGGGACAGGAGGAGGATGCGGGCCATTGCCCACATTCTAGCCGTTGCTGTGGCGCAGCCTGCCGGCAACCCTGTTGAGGGAGCTGGTTCGTTGCAGGAAGCCAAAGAGAGGGCGCTTGCGGACCCCCATCTCGCGGCGTTCGGCGCGCAGTTCCCGGTGCCCCGGGTCCAGGTGGAGTCCCCTCTGAAAGGCCTGGTGAGCAACGCGCCGGGCGCCGGTCATGAGGGCCACCCGTCCCAGATTGAGGAAGACTTCCGGGTTGTAGAACTCGGCGTCGGCGGCTTCCAGGCAGAGGCGCATGGCCTTCTTCCGGTTGCCCCTGAGGCGAGCCATGCACAGCCCGAAAAACGACTGGTATCTCATGTGGGGCCGGGCCTGGGTGTTGGCCCGGTGCTGGCGGAGAGCGGCCTCGAAGTAAGCCATGGCCTCCAGGGAGTCGCCGGTGCGCAGGGAGGCCAATCCCTTCTCGAAACTCCTCTCGGCCGCTGGGACGATCATACGCTCTCCTCCTGCCGGTCCGGCGGCATCCTTGCCGAGGGCGAACCGTGCCCGGAGGGTAGATTGCAAGAGTCATTCCCACCCCTGGTAGTACCGTAGGGGCGGCGTACCTCCGGATTGGGATTCCCTTATCGCGACCGTGATGACGGGACGGTCATCCCCGGTGGGTCAGGTGCCGCTGGCCGACTGCACCGGGTTGTCCACCTGCTGGATCACCTCGGTGTTGTAGGCCACGTCGGCCTGCTTGAGTAATTCACGGATGATGGCCGACAGCATCTGCTGCCGGCGCCCGGCCAGCAGGGTCTGTCGAACTTCACCGGCCCGGGCCTTGATTTCATCATCACCGATCTCCACCCGGGAGGTCACCGTGAAGACCACGGGCCCGCCGGGCAGGTCCAGGGGGCCCTGGACAGGGCCGACCTCGACGCTGAAAATGGCTTCCTCCAGGGCAGGGTCGGTTCTCAGGGAACCCACCGGGCTCCCGCGGCGCACGCCGGCAGCGTCGCCGGTTTCAAACCCCATCTCCTCACCTATGACCGTCAGGTCCTTGCCCGCCGCAGCGCCGGCAACCTCGAGGGCTCTGGCCAGAGCCCGGGCTTCAGCCTTCTCCCGGCGCAGATCGCTCTCCACGGTGCCGCGGATCTCGTCCAGGGGAGGCGGCCCTCCCGGGCTGCTCTCACGGAAGCGGGCGACCACGTAGCCGCGAGCGACGGGCAATGGTGTCGAGACTTCGTCAAGAGCCAGGCTGAACAGGGCTCTCTCCACTTCGGGATTGGCGCCCAGGCCCGGGATCGGCTCTCCCTGGTGAATGACTCCCGAGTCGGTGGCCACGATGGACCGGCGGGCGGTCTCATCAAGGAAGCCGGCCTGGGTGCTGCTCACCGCCTCGACAAACGCTTCTGCTTCGAGCTGGACCTGTTCGCCGGCCCTGGAGAAGGAGATCTCCTGTTCGAGCTCGTCGCGCACTTCCTCGAACGGCTTGAGGCGGGCTTCCTGGATGCCGGTCAACTGGATGATGTGATAGCCGAACTGGCTCTGAACGACCTCGCTGAGGTCACCGGTCTTCTCCATGCTCCAGACCGCCTTTTCAAAAGGGATGGTCATGACCCCACGGGGAAAAAATCCAAGATCCCCACCGTTGGCCGCGGTCGTATCTTCGGACAACTCTGACGCAATGGTGGCGAAATCCTCGCCGTTCCGGGCCCGGGCCAGAGCGGCCGCCGCTCTCTGGCGGGCGGCCTTATAGTCGTTGTCCTGGGCTCCGCTCCGGGTCTTGATGAGGATGTGGCTGGCGCGACGCTGCTCGGGGATGGTGAATCGGGAGGCCAGGGAGGCATCGTACTGGGCCCGGGAATCTTCCTCGCTCACATCGATTCTGGACTGGGCGCGCAGTCGATCGAACACCAGCAGATCAAAGGAACGTCCCTCGCCCCGGCTATAGCGCTCTTCCTGCTCGCCGAAGAAGGTGGCGAGGTCTGCGTCGGAGATCTCGATGTCCTCTTCGAATGCACCCGGCTGAAACTGGGCGTAGACCACATCTGCGGTTTCATCCTGGCTGCGGATCTCCCGGGCCACCTGGTCGTCGCTCACGGCAATGTCGGCGGTGAGGAGTTGCTCCCACTTCCGCCGCAGAATCTGACTGGCGACGTTGCCTTCATAAGTGGCCATATCCATGCGGCTGGAACGCAGCAGCGACTTGTAACGGTCTTTGCCGATGAAACCGCTCTCGCCCTGGAGAGAGGGGTCGGTCTGGATGGCCCTGCTGATCTCCTGAGGGGTCGCTACCAGCCCCAGCTCCCGTGCATGACCCAGGATGATTTTCTCCTGAACCAATGCGTTGATGGCTGTCTGGCCTATCTGGAAATTTCGTGTGTTGGAGTTGTAGGCCTCGCCGAGGAAATTGCGGTAGCGGTTGTCCAGATTGCGGGCTCGGTTGAGGAACTCCCGCACTGGAATCGTCTCGCCGTTGACCTGAGCAGCCCACCCGCCGCTGCCCGCGCCGTCGCCCATCCAGTTTCCCTTGCCGCCCCAGTCGGCAAAAGTGGCGAATACGAAGGTCGCGACCACAAAGGCCAGAACCCAGGACAGCGATCTCAGGTTGTCCCTCATCAACTTCAGCATGATTCTCTCCGGGGCGTGATCCCGCTCAGCCCAAACCAACAGTGTACTCAAAGGTTCGCATACGGGGAAGGGAAAGATGCCTGATTCCCGGTCCGGTAGTTGTCAATAACGTATTTGAATTGGGACCTGCCCGGCCCTATATTTTGCCGCGCCCGGGAAGGACCCGCCGGAAGGTCCCCAGGACGGGGCTGTGTCCGGAGGATCGCCGCCCGCCAGGGCCGGAAGGAACCCGTCTGTGAACCGTGACCGTCGCCTCAACCTCGATTGGGTGAGTGTCCGGTACCGGTCCGTGATGATGCTTGTCCTGGCCATCGCCGGTCTCGCCGTGGGTGGCTGGCTCGTCTGGAGCCACTTCACCGAGGCCAACTCGCCGACCACCCTGGCTCTGCGCAGCATCGAGAAGGCGGAATCCCTTTATCGGGATGCGGCCGCCTACCGCGGCGGACCGGAACTGGCGCCCATCCGCGAGAAAGCCCGGGAACACCTGACTCAGAGCCGCATCCTCTTCGGCGAGGAGCGCTTCGAGGAGGCCAGGGTCAAGGCGATACTCAGCCGCAACAACTCCCAGAAGGTCATTGATATCGCCCGCTCCGGCGAAACCACCCGGACCGAAGCCCGTTTTTACAAGTTCAACGGTGGTGTCCAGGTCAAGCGGGCCGGAAGCCTGATCTGGGATGTCGCAGATCCGGACAGTCCTCTGCGCGTGGGAGACGCCATCAAGACATCCTCCAGTGGAGTCGCCCAGATCATTTATTTCGACGGATCCATCACAACGATCAAACCCGGGTCCCTGGTGGAGATCACCGCCCTGAGCACCGATCCCCGCACCCGGCGGGTACGGGTGACAGAGAGCCTGAAGGTCGGCGGTGTGCTCTCCAGGACGTCTGGTTCCAACGTGGAAGGTTCGTTCCACGAGGTCACGACGCAAAATTCCACAGCCCGGGCCATGACAGGATCGCCCTCGGAATTCGAAGTCGATTACGATGCCGGGACCAGAGCGACACGGGTCACAGTGCATGCCGGCGAGGCCTTCCTGGCCTCCGGTGAAAAATCGGTTGTCCTCAAGGCTGCGGAGCGTATCCAGGTCGCCGGGGAAGGTGAATTCGGGCGGAAGGAGGCCATTCTCCCCTCGCCCCGTCAACTGGCACCTGGAGACCACAAGATCTTTCTCACCCCGGATGACCACCTGCCCGCGACCAGCCTGGTCTGGAGTGAAGTGCCGGGCGCGCGGGGCTACAAGCTGCAGGTCGGCCGCGACAGCCTCATGTCCGGCCCCATCGAGGACCGGTTGCTTCATGACACCACCCAGGCCGTGTTGAACAACCTGGAAACCGGGACCTGGTTCTGGAGGGTTGCGGCACTGGACGGGAGCGGGGAAGCCGGGAAGTTCAGCCATGTCTCCGAGTTCCGTATCGCCGGACCCGAGAGCGAACTGGCCAGGGACACCACCCCACCCCTGCTTGTAGTGTCGGAGTTCCTGCAGGCGGGCAGCATGGTCATCATCAATGGGCGCACCGAGCCGGATGCGAATCTCTGGGTCGACAACCTGAAAGTTGATGTCTACGAGGACGGGACCTTCACGGCGGTGGTTCGCCTGCATCGGGATGGTCGCAACCTGCTGGAGATCATCGCTCAGGATCCGGCCGGCAATGAGACCGTGGCGCGTCGTGAGGCCTATCTGGAGGTCTTCTAGCAAGGTGAACGCGTGCTTCCAGGGTGCCGGGGACGGCATCATCGCTGTCCTTCAGGCCCGCGACGGGGATCTTCCCCCGGCCTCCGGCCTCGTGGAGGATTGTCGCCATGCGCGGATCCGGGTCATCACTCCCGGAGGCCTGGATGCGACGGCGGCCCATGAAAAGGTCGCCGCGGTGGTCTTTCCCATTTCCGAGGCGACCGACACCTTGCCGGCGGAGGTGGAACGCCTGCGCAGTCAGGACGGCGGCCTGACGGTCATCTCTCTTGCCGCCGGGGGAGTGGCGAAGGACCTGAGTCCCCTGTCGCGGAGACTTGGCTGCAGCACTCATCTCCAGGGTCCGGTGAGCAACGGCCTTCTGGCGGAGACGGTCCGCCGTGAGTGCCTTCTGGCTGAGGCCCTGGAGTCGATCCGGCGAACCCGGGAGGAAGCCCGCCGGGAACATGAGAAACTGACTCATCTCGTCGAGATCATCAAAACAGCCAATTCTGTCCTGGAGCCGTCGCGGGTCATGGAGGTGGTCATGGACCGGGCGCGGTCCTCGGTACCCTGTGACCTCTGGTGCCTCTACCTGCTGGATGAACGAGAGGACAAGCTGGTCTTCGAGCGCGCCGGGCACGCGACCCGCCTGCCGGGGCATCGGTATGCCATTTCCCTGGATCACGGCATCGAGGGCGCCGTCCTCCGCCGCCATCGCCCCATCATTCTCAATGATTTCCGCGCCCATGCCCTCTTTGACGCTGATTTCGACCGCTTCATCGGCGTGGAGAGCTGTTCGGTCATGGCCGTGCCCCTGGTCTGCCGTGGGCGGGTCATAGGCGTTGTGAAGCTGGTGAACCGGCAACCCGGAGGGGCATTCTCGCCCGCCGACCAGTCCCTGGTCACCCTGCTCATGGAGCCGGCCGCCATCGCCCTCGAGAACGCCATTCTCTTCAAAAAGATGGAACATCTCTCGATCACCGATGATCTCACCGGTCTGCACAACGTCCGTTATCTCAACAGCTTTCTGTACCGCGAACTCAAGCGCTGTCGGCGCTACAACCTGCCGGTGAGCGTGGTGTTCCTGGACATGGATGGTTTCAAGACAGTGAACGATCGCTTCGGGCATCTGGCCGGCAGCCAGACCCTCACCGAGGTGGGGCAGGTTCTGAAGCGCATGGTGCGCGAGATCGACATGGTCACCCGTTATGGCGGCGATGAGTTCGTCGTGATCCTGCCGCAGACAGGACCCCGGGGCGCCGCCGTCATCGCCGAGCGCATTCGCCGGGGGATCGCCGAGGCGACCTTCCTCGGCGACATGGGTCTTCAGGTGAGCCTCACTGCGAGCCTGGGAGTCGCCAGTTTTCCCGAGCAGGGGAGTACTCGCGACGAACTGATTCATCAGGCCGACGCCGCCATGTACCAGGTCAAAGAATCGGGGAAGAACGGTGTTTTGTCGGCCTCCTGAACAACGGACACTGCTTCTGGCAGCCGTCCGTCCCGTCGTGTAAACTGTGCGCCGTCGCGCAGCAGGTCACGGGTCGTCATGGGTGGCGATCCACTATCATCCCCATGAACGCCGAGCCGCCGGCAAGGATCTTGCCTGAATGTCCTGGAATCCCCGTTCGCTCCTCTCTCTCTTCTCCAATGATCTGGGTATTGACCTGGGTACGGCCATCACGGTGGTCTATGTCCGTGGGAAGGGAATCGTCCTCTCCGAACCCTCCATCGTGGCCGTGAACCAGAAGACCGGCAGGGTCGAGGCCGTGGGGCGGGAAGCCAAGGAGATGCTGGGGCGCACGCCGGCCAATATCGTGGCCATCAAGCCGATGAAAGACGGCGTGATCGCCGATTTCGAGCACACCGAGAAAATGCTGGATTATTTCATCCGCAAGGTTCATAACCGGCGGCTGGGGGTGCGTCCGCGCATCGTTGTCTGTGTGCCTTCGGAGATCACCCAGGTCGAGAAGAGGGCGGTGAGGGACTCAGCCTACAAGGCCAAGGCCTCGGAGGTTTTCCTGGTGGAGGAAGCCATGGCCGCCGCCCTCGGTGCCGGCCTTCCCATCACCGAGCCGTCGGGCAACATGATCGTGGATATCGGCGGGGGCACCACCGACGTTGCCATCATCTCCATGGCGGGGACCGTTTACTCCCGTACGATCCGCATCGCCGGCAATGAGATGGACGACGCCATCATTCATTACATCAAGCGCAAGTACAACCTGCTGATCGGCGAGCGCACGTCCGAGGAGATCAAGATACGCATTGGCTCGGCATTTCCCCTCGAGGAGGAGATGACCATGGAGATCAAGGGCCGCGACCTGGTGGAGGGGGTTCCCAAGACCCTTCTGGTCTCCGACGAGGAGATCCGCGAGGCCCTCAGCGAGACGGTCAGTTCCATCATCGAATCGGTGCGGGTGGCTCTGGAGCAGACGCCACCGGAGTTGTCCGCCGATATCGTGGACAAGGGCATCATTCTCACTGGCGGTGGCGCTCTCCTCAAGAACCTGGACAAGCGTTTGCGGGAGGAGACAGGCCTGCCCGTCTCCCTGGCAGACGATCCGTTATCGTCGGTGGCGCTGGGTACCGGCATGATGCTCAACGACTTCAATTTACTGCGCAAGGTCGCCCTCGACTGATCTGCGCTGAAGGAGTCACCGGGTTCCCGGGATGATGAGCTTCTTCAGCGAGAACCGGACACCGGTTCTGGTCGTGTTTCTCCTGGTGTCCTTCCTGCTCCTGCTGTCCTTCCAGGTGCGGGTTCCCGACGCCGGCGTCCGCCTGCAGACGACCCTGCTGGCCATCTGCTCACCGGTTGCCCGCAGTAGTGCCGGATTGGTGGACGGGTTTGGCTCGATCTGGCGTAATTATCTTCATTTGCAGGACTTGAGTCGAGAAAACCGAGCCTTGAAGCGGCGTCTGGTGCATTTTCAGGTCGAAAACCAACTGCTTCAGGAGGCGGACCGGGAGGGCGAACGCCTGCGGGGCCTGCTGGACTTGCAGGGCCGGGTGGAGCGCCCCACCCTGGCGGCCCGTGTCATCAGTCTGGAACTGGCAGGCCCTTTCCGGGTGGCCGTCCTCAATCGCGGCCACGGGAGCGGCATCCGGGTGAACGACGGCGTGATCACACCGGCGGGTGTTGTGGGGCGGATCACGGCGGCATCCTCAGGAATGAGCAAAGTGCAGTTCATCACCGATCCATCCAGTGCCGCCGCCGCCGTAGTGGCCCGCACACGGGTGCAGGGAATGGTGGTCGGCCGGGATGTCAACCGGGTGGAGATGCAATATGTATCGGCCCTGGCTGAGGTGGAGGAGGGCGAC